>Ga0335085_10000870_pt1 | contig 74694 bp, 53 predicted proteins | sample Lox_Sample_45_FD_206712 | JGI IMG/M metagenome (GOLD analysis project Ga0335085, IMG submission 206712) | Soil microbial communities from Loxahatchee National Wildlife Refuge, Florida, United States - Lox_Sample_4.5 | ecosystem: Environmental > Terrestrial > Soil > Wetlands | place: USA... | reverse complement strand
GTTCATCTGGCGCTGTGTCCGGGCGACAAAGCAACGAGTGAAATTGCACCAGCTACAGATAAAGCGCTCTCATTCCACGGCAGCCCGTCAATTACCCTCGCGCCAGGTGACGTGGTTTGGTCCGACCCGCTTGATTTCGATCTGCCCGCGCTCACCAATTTGACCGTGACGGCTTATTTCGGCGCCGTGCCCCCGAAGGTCACCGGCCATCCGGGCTCACGAACCACTTCCTATATCCTGGCCGGCAACGCGGTCACCGCCACGAACATGGCCGACGCCGCCAAAACCGCCCACTGGTATTTTCTCACGACCATCGACGTCGTACCCGACAAGCCCGGCGCGGCGATTGTGGCGCTCGGCGATTCCATCACCGACGGACGGGGCACCACGACGGATGGAAACAATCGCTGGCCGGATGTGCTGGCAGCGCGGTTGCAGGCCAATCCGGCGACGGCTGAAGTTTCCGTGCTCAACATGGGCATTGGCGGGAACGGGATTTTCGGGGGCCTTGGGCCGGCGGCGAGAAAGCGATTTGATGGCGACGTGCTGGATCAAAGCGGCGTGCGATGGTTCATTCTTTTCGAAGGAGTCAATGACATCGGCGGCAGCCACAATCCCACCATTGCGACCAATTTGATCAGCGAGTATCAGCAGTTCGCCATGAAGGCTCATGCGCGAAACATCCGCGCGTACGGCGCCACCATCACGCCTTTCGGCGCCAGTTTTTATTACAGCCCCGCGCATGAAGCCGCACGTCAGGAAGTCAATGCCTGGATACGCACCAATAATCTTTACGACGCGGTGATCGATTTTGATGCCGCGGTGCGGGACCCGGCCGTGCCGGCAAATCTCCGGAAGCAATACGACGTCGGCGATCATTTGCACCTGAATCCGGCTGGATACCGCGCGCTGGGCGAATCGATTGATTTGAAATTGTTCGCGCAATAGAGTTGGCGGCTTTCGCGCAGATATTTCAAAATACCGCTCATGAAACTCGGCCTTGGACTTTATCGCCATCAATTGAATGCGGAACATTATCGGTTCGCGCGGCAATGCGGTTGCACGCACCTCGTGATCCATCTCGTGGATTATTTTCGCTCGTCGCACAGCAACAAGCCCGGCGACCAGCCTTGCGGCGACGATTCCGGCTGGGGTTTGGCGGGCGATCCAAACAAGATTTGGAGCTACGAGGAATTGGCCGTGATCAAAAAAGAAGCCCAGGCGCACGAACTGGAGATTGAAGCGATTGAAAATTTCGATCCGGCCCACTGGCACGACGTGTTGCTGGATGGCCCCAGGAAATTTCAGCAGATCGCCAATCTCAAAACGATCATCCGCAATGTTGGCAAGGCAGGCATTCCCATTTTTGGCTACAATTTTTCAATTGCCGGGGTTGCGGGGCGTGTGAAGGGGAAATTTGCGCGGGGCGAAGCAGAAGCCGTCGGCATGGACGGCCCGCTCGACAAGCCGCTGCCCAACGGAATGGTGTGGAACATGGTTTACGATAATCACGCCGCGGCGGGTAATGTGCCCTCCGCCACGAGTGAGCAATTGTGGGACCGCCTGAAATTTTTTCTCGATGAAATGATTCCCGTCGCCGAGGAAGCTGGTGTCACGCTTGCGGCGCATCCCGACGACCCTCCCCTGCCCTTCGTCCGCGCGCAGCCGCGACTGGTCTGGCAGCCGCAACTTTACCAGAAGTTGATTGATCTCAAACCCAGCCCGCGCAATGCGCTGGAGTTTTGCGTGGGAACCATTGCTGAAATGAAGGATGGGGATGTTTACGATGCCGTTGAAACGTACAGCCGCCAAAACAAGCTCGGCTACGTCCATCTCCGCAACGTGCGCGACAGAGTTCCCTGCTACAAGGAAACGTTCATTGATGACGGCGAAGTGGATGTTTTGCGCGTGTTGCGGATTTTGAAGAAGAACAATTTCACCGGCGTCATCATTCCCGATCACGCGCCGCAGATGAGTTGTTCCGCCCCCTGGCATGCGGGCATGGCCTACGCGCTGGGGTTTCTGCAGGCGGGATTGAAAATGCTCGAATGAGCTAAATCCGCTTCTCCGGCCGATAGATCGAATGCTTCGGCAGCACGAAATCTTTGGAGGACTCCGTCTCGACGTAAACGAATTCAACCGCCTGGGACGGCAATTTGGAAGAATACTGCATGGCGTTCAGCCCCGTCTGGAAGTCGTGTGCGCCTTCAATGTCCGGCGTCCATTGATTTCCGCCGGCGTAAAAGAAGCCCGTGGTTTTATTGCGCAGTAGTATCTTCATTGAGCCAAAAAGGGCTGCTGCCCAGCGGGTTGGGCAGCAGCCCCCACCATCACGAAATCCACCATTTTGCCCCAGGCATCTCGCGAACCCATTCGGCTATACGCAACTTTACGCCAAATCTTTCAAAAAATTTTCACGCCGCCACCGGATCCCGGAGCACGCCCTGGTTCATTTGCTCCGTCGTGTCCAGTTTGCCGTAATCCAGTTTGATGATGCGGTCCGCCACGTCGAAATATTTGTCGTCGTGCGATATCACCAGCACTGTTTTCCCGCGCGCCTTTAATTCCGGCAGCAACTGTGTGTAAAACACGTCTTTGAAAAGCGGGTCCTGGTCCGCGGCCCATTCGTCGAAGAGATAAAACGACCGGTCTTCGAGATAAGCGGTGAGCAGTGCGAGACGTTTGCGCTGGCCCTGGGATACCGCCGTCGTGGAAAGCGCACCGTCCTTTACCTTCACCTTGTGACCCAGGTGCAATTGATCCAAATAAACCTTCGCCTGCTCATCGAGGTTGTGCGCCCGAAGTCCCAGCAAGTTGTCGAACAAATAAAAATCAGCGAACACGGCCGAAAAAAGCTGGCGGTAATCATCGCGGTTTTGATCGGTGACCGCCTTTCCGTCGAGGCGAATCTCACCGTTCTCGGGGACGTAGAGGCCGGTGATGATTTTCGCGAGAGTCGATTTGCCACTGCCATTGCCGCCGACAAGAAAGACGAGTTCACCCGGGCGAAATCGCAAATTGATCGGCCCGAGCGAAAAATGGCTGTCGTCCTTTTCCTGGTGATACGAATGCATGACGTTGACGAGTTCGAGATTTTCGAAGGTGATTTCGCGTTCGTTCTGGTCAATGGGGCATTCCTCGGTAGTGCCTTGCACGAGCGAGACACCAAGTTGCTGCACCTTATCCAGGGCAACATTCGCGCGCCCGAAAAGAGACAAGCTGCTCATCACGCCGGCGAGCGGCCCCATGAGATACAACGTGGTAATGACGTAGCCGGTGAGCGTCTTGGGGCTGAGATTGGAAATGGCGGGCAGCAGGAATAAAATCAATCCGATCAGCGCGAAGAAAAGAAAATGGCTCCAGTTTTGCGCCGCCACGAACCGGATCTCCGCGCCCACGTTGTGGCGCTGGAAGTTTTCAGTGGCGGTCTGCACGTTTTGCGTGAGGAACGAACCGCGGCGATTGCGATGCAGTTTCAGTTCCTTGATGCCCTCCGTCAGCGCGCGGAAATACGTGAACAACCGGTCCTCCTCCTCGCGCGCGCGATTCAGGCAATGGAACGCGCTCGCGACAATCAACCGGTAAACAACAGCACCAACGAGGATGAGGCAACATGCGCCCACAAGAATCTTCCACGAAAGCCATCCGAGATAGGCCGCGCCGCCCATCAGCATGGCGAGATTCACGAAAACGATGGGTATCGCGAGAAGCGCCTGCGTGATATTGAAGACGTCGTCGGTCAGTGCCACCAGGATTCGCGGCGTGCCAAGCTCCTCCAGGCGACGCAAAGGCACAGTGAGGATTTTATGGATCAACTCGCGCCGCAAATTGGACACCGCGCCCTGCGCAAAGCTCGCCAGCAGCGCCTGTGAGACAAACGTCGTGATGATTTTGCCGGCGACCAGCGCCACGAAGCCCCACACGTAGGCTTTGACATTTCGCTGCGTGGTCAAGGCAGCGGTGACGAGCGCGACCAACCCCATGTTGCACGCGCCGCTCAAGAGCGCCGTGCCCGTGGTCAGCACCATCATTCCCCGGCAGGTGCGCCAGATAAATTTAAACAGGTTCATGTGCGGGTATTTTTTGGGTTTCGATTCGAGCAGACACCGAGTCTGCGAGACATTGTTCGATTTGTTCGGCGAGGAATCTGACGTTTGGTTCCACAAAAATATTTTCGTGCGACCCCGGAACGTGCCGCACCTTCACGCCGCCGTGCGCGAGTTTTCCCCAGCAGAAATCCTCCGCGAAGGAACAACACATCGGCTGCCCGCGCGTGCGCAACAGGGTGACTGACCCTTTATAGGGCCGCTCCACGTGCGCGACGAGCGCGTTGAGGTGAATTTGCCAGAATTTCAGTTCGCTTTTTGGGAAATGATTGACGTCAATGACTTCATCCAGGTCAACGTCGTTTGATTTTCCGCCCCCGTGAAATTCTGCGGCCAGTTTCCTCCAGAACACCCGCGCCTTGCGGACAACGTAGCGGCGCCGTTCCTGCGGCTCGAGCAAAGTGACAAAATCCTTGAACCAGTACGAGAGATTGCGCGCAAAACGATAATAGAACGCAGGACTCCACCAGGGAATCGCTTCGTAACCCGCGTTGGACGGCGACGCGTCGATGAGCAACAACTGCGCGACGCGCTCGCCTTGAGCGTGCAATTGGCGCGCCATTTCGTAAGCCACGTTTCCGCCAAAGCAATAACCACCCAGCAAATACGGCCCGTGCGGCTGCAACGCCCGCACTTCCTGGAGATAAAATCGCGCCATGTCTTCGATGTCATCAAACTCCTCGAGGCCGATCTGCCCGCGCGATTTAATTCCATAAATCGGCTGTTCCGCAGGCATGTGTTTCGCGAGATTCGCGTAGCCCCACAGAACATCGCCGCCCGCACCGTGCACAAGGAACAACGGCGGGCGCGAACCTTTGGGCCGCACCGCCACAAGCACCGAGCGCGCCGGGCCGCTCTCTCCGTCGTCGACCCGGGCGGCGAGTTGTTGAACCGTCGGCGCTTGGAACAGCGTTACCAGCGGCAGCTTGTGTCCCGTCATTTTTTCCAATTCCGCAAACAGCCGGACCGCGAGCAGCGAATGGCCGCCCAGTTCGAAGAAATTCTCGGTCACGCCCACGCGTCCGATGTGCAGCAGCTTTTCCCACAATCCGCAAATCTTCTTTTCGATTTCCGTTCGCGGCGCCACGTAATCGTCCTGCGCCACCGAGCGCGTTTCGGCCATTCCCTCAATGGCCTCATGAATTCGCACGGGGTCGTTGAATTCCGCCGCAATCGACCGGCAGGAATCGAACCGGATTTTCTCGCCGGCGACCGGAGACGGTTTCAGGCCGGCTTGATTGCTCGTTTCATTTGTAATACTGGCAGACTCACCCGGCCCGCCCGGATCGAAGGCTGCCTCCGCGGCGAACTCCGCTGGAAACGCGTAGACATACCCGCCGTTCAACGCCTGCTTGAATGTTGCGCCCACGCTTTGCAGGAAATCCAGCGCCGGCTTGTTTTTGGCCGAGGGATGGAAATGCACATTGACCAGGCGTTTCTTTTGTTCGAGCGCCAGGCTGCCAAGATAGGCGAGCATTTCGTGTTCGACTCCGCGCCCGAGCACGCGGCAACTCAGCAGAAACGTGTCCACATCGAGCGCTTCCGCCTGCTCCCCGCAAATCATCACGCCCACCAAACCGTAATCGCCGAAGCGGTCGCTGACGCTGACCGTGAGAACGGCCGTATCCTTGTCCTCGCCGCTCAAGCCCTGAATTTCGGTCTCAGTGCGGCGGATGGTTGTCAGGTTGAATTGATTGGTCCGCTGGGTCAGTTGCGAAACGCGCGACAATTGGTCCGGCGACATCGGAGCAATTTGAATCTTCAGATTCAACCCCTCGATAAAATCGGCGAGGCTTCCCGCCTGCGCGCGCAATTCCTCGCGCTCCCGGCTCTGGCGATACATCTCGCTGCGACGCGTGTCTTCCGCGGTGACTTTGAGAACATCAAACGCCCAGCAATGCTTCAGGAATTGGGGGATGTCGGCCGGGTCTTCCGGCAGTTGCAACGTCAGAACGCCGGGGCAATTCGCTTCGACTTCCGCGCACTCCACCGGATTGTCATCCACGAAAATAAAACTCTCGAGCCCGAGATTCAGCTCTTTGGCGATGGATTGGATGTTCTCGGATTTCGGCGACCAATTCACACGCCACGCGGCGAAATGTTCATGCCGCAAAGGCATGTCGAGCCGTTGGGCGAAAACCTCCCGCACGTCTTCCTCGGTGTTCTTGCTGCAGACGGCGAGCAGGCGGCCCGCGGCCTGTTGCCCGCGCATGAATTCCTGCAAGGCCTTGTGCGGGGCATCCAGGCAAATGCCGTGCGGCCCATCCTCGCCGCACACGCCGCTCCAGAGCGTCTGATCGCAGTCCAGCACGACGACTTTACAGGGCGGGCGCTGCAACGCGTGAAATTTCCGCGCAATCATTGTGGCGAGCGCCGTGAAAAAAACCGGCGTGTAGGGCACGCGGCCCAATTCATCACCGCGCGGATCGTAAAAATCCTCCACCGGGTAGAGATCCAGCAGCTCGTTCGTTGTGACCAGGTAAACGTTGCTGAGTTTCTCCAATTCGTCGGCGATAAAACGCTCCGCTTCCCGGACGCCCTCCCGATATTCCGGAGACGGCGGGCACAAAACAACAAAGCTCGGAGCAGAAGCCCGATTTGCCGCGGAACGCAGCGCGGCGACAAATTCCTGCGCGCGGGCCACCGCCTCGGCTTGCCCGTTCGTCCCCTGCCCTTCCCCATCACTCAGCCAATCTTCCAACCGGATGAGAACGACATTTGCGCCGCGCAAATTTGTCGCCAGCGCACTCGCCGGATCGAGCAATTGCTGGTACACCTGGTTGAACGGAGCGAATTCGAGCGCGACCGGCAACTCGAGTTGATTCATCCAGTAACGCAACGGCTCTTCAATCGGCTCCGCTGTAAATGTCGCGGCGATGGCGATTTTCTGATCGGCCTCGGCGACGCGCGCCGGGCGGGCCTGCGTCTCGAGTTCCTGCGTAATGCAAAACTCGCCAATCTTAGCCTCGGGATTTTTCAGCAGCCCTTCGAGTATCCCGCGATACGATGCAATGAATTGCGCGACCGTGCCCGGCTCAAATAAATCCGTTTTGTATTCGCACACGAGCGAAAGGCCGCCGCCATTCAATTCCGCCTCGAAGCGCAGGTCGAGCTGCGCCGCCTGGACATCCACAGGCATCGGCGTAATCGCGATATTGTCAGCCTTGAACAATTGCTCGGGAAAATTCTGCAGCAGAAAAGCCACGTTGTACAACGGATTCTGATTCAACTTCCGCTGCGGATTGACCGCCTCGACAATTTTTTCAAACGGGCAATCCTGATGTCCCTGCGCCTCAAGCACCGCCGTCCGGACTTTTGCGAGCAATTCACGGCCGCTGTCTTCAGCGCGGACCTGCACCCGGATCGGCAGAAAATTCATGAAGCAGCCGATGACATTTTCCACTTCCCGCCGCGTGCGGCCCGCCACAACGGTTCCAAACACCATGTCCTCCTGATGCGCCCATCTCTCGAAGGAGACTGCGAGCGCCGCGATCAAGACCATGAACGGCGTGGCGTTTTCGCGGTGGCTGAAAACACTCAATGTTTCGGCCGTCGCCGGTGAAAATGCCTCCTCGAATCGCGCCGCTTTGCCCGAGGCGCCTGCCGCCGGTTCGGCATGATCGGCCGGCAATTCCAGCGCGCCTGGAGCACCGGCGAGTTTGCTCTTCCAAAAAGCCAGTTCCTGTTCCAGCTTGGCGCCCTGCATCCATTGCCGTTGCCAATGCGCGAAATCCGCGTATTGCACAGGCAACGCCGGAAGCTCGGGCGCAGGCTTGCCCGCGGCGAATGCGCGGTAAAACGCTTCAAGCTCCTGGAAAAAAATCGTCAGCGACCAGCCATCGGAAATCGAGTGATGCATCACGACGGATAGCACATGGTCCGCGGCGTCCAACCGCGCAAGCCTCACGCGGATCAACGGGCCGCGCGCGAGCTCGAATGGTCGTTGCACTTCCGCTTTGAGCCACGATTCAGCCTGCACCGGCCGTTCCTCCGGCGGGAACGATTCAAGATCTGTCGCCTCGATTTCCATCGACGTCGCGGGACCAATGACCTGCACGAGTTCGCCGTTCTGGTTCGCGAAAGTTGTCCGTAACGCCTCGTGACGCCCCACCACTTCATCGAAAGCGCGTTGGAGAGCGAACGAATCGAGCGGACCTCTCAACCGCAGCGCCGCCGGAACATTGTAAGCGTGGCCGCCGGGCGAAACCTGGTCGAGAAACCACAGCCGCTCCTGAACCGATGACAAAGGCAGCCGGCCATCGCGCGGCGCGGGCTGCATCGGCAGCAGCGGAAGCTGGTTCTGCGTCCACTCGCCTGAATCCAGGCCGCGCGCCAATTGCTGGATGGTGGGCGCGTCGAACAGGCTGAAGAGCGGCAGCTCCACTTTCAGTTTTTCGCGCACACGCGAAATGACCTGGATCGCCAGCAGCGAGTGTCCGCCGAGTTCGAAGAAATTATCGCGCACACTGACACGCTCGATGCCAAGCACTTCGCGCCAGATCGCCGCCAGTTGCTCTTCCACCAGTGAGCCCGCTTCGGCAAACTGCTCTCCCGTGTCGCACCGCTCCACTTCGGGAACCGGCAGCGCCTTCCGGTCCACCTTGCCGTTGGGCGTCAGCGGCAGCGCATCCAAAAAGACTAGCGCCGGCGGGACCATGTATTCCGGCAGCGTCTGCCGCGCAAAACCCCGCAAATCCTCGGCGTCCACCTGCGCTTCGGGCTTGCGAACAACATAAGCAGCCAGCCGTTTGTCACCCGGCCGGTCCTCGCGAACGACGACCACCGACTCACGAAGCCCGGGATGTTTCCGCAACACCGATTCGATTTCGCCAAGTTCAATGCGGAATCCGCGAATCTTCACCTGGTGATCGATGCGGCCAAGGAATTCAAGATTGCCGTCCGAGCGCCACCGCGCGATGTCGCCGGTTCGGTAGAGACGTCCCGGTTTTTCCCGCCACGGGCTTTGAACAAATTTCTCGGCCGTCAATTCGGGGCGATTCAAATATTCCCGCGCCACACCGGCTCCGCCAATGTAGATTTCCCCCGCGACGCCAATGGGAACCGGCTGGCGATTTTTATCAAGGAGATAAATCTGCTCGTTCGCCAAAGGCCGTCCGATGGTCGCCGGTTTCTCTGCTTCGCGAAGAGTAAACGTGGAATATGTGGTCGTCTCCGACGGCCCATAGAGATCGTAAACTTTTTTCACATTGGTCTCGCCGTAAATTTGGTTCACGAGCGGCGTGATCAGCGGTTCGCCGGCAAGGTTCACCACGCGCACGTTGGGCGGAACGCCTTTGATGCGCAGCAATTCACGAATGGCGGAAGGAACCGTGTTGATTAAGGTGACTTCGGCGCGCGCCGGGAGACCCGGCAAGGCCAGCGCGTTTTCCGCGAGAACCACTGTTCCGCCCCAGCTCAGCGGCACGAACATCTCGAAGATCGACAAGTCAAAGCAGATGGACGTCGAGGCCAGCACGCCATCAAGTTCTTCGCGCGTGAAAACCTCGTGCGCCCAGGAAACGAGCGCGACGGCATTGCGATGCTCAATCGCCACGCCTTTCGGTTTGCCCGTCGAGCCGGAGGTGTAGATCACGTATGCGAGATCGTTGCTCCTGACGTTGCTGACCACGTTTTCGCGGCTTTGTGTCTGAATCTTTTGCCAGTCGGAATCGAGACAAATGACGCACGTTGCTTCGGGCGCCTGCAATATCCGCAGCGACTGCTCGGTCAGGAGCACCGGCGCTTTCGCATCCTCCAAAATAAACGTAAGACGTTCCTTCGGATACGCCGGGTCGAGCGGAACATAAGCGCCGCCGGCTTTCAACACGCCGAGAATTCCGGCGAGCATGCGCCAGGAGCGCTTCACACAAACGCCCACCAGTTTCCCCGGGCCAACGCCCAGCGTCCGCAATCGGTGTGCGACCTGGTTCGCGCGGGCATTGAGTTCGCCATAACTGAGCCGTTCGGAGCCGTCCACGAGCGCGATCACGCCCGGCGATCGCCTGACCTGGGCCTCAAACAATTGGGCAAGCGTGGCTTCATGCGGGTATTCGCGCCCCGTGCTGTTCCATTCCAGGAGCACCTGGTGAAGTTCGGGTTCGGACATCAATGGCAAGGCTTCCAACCGTTGGGATGGGTCCCGCGTGGCGGCGCCGAGAAGGATGGCGAAATGCTCCGTCATGCGCGCGATTCTGTCCGCGTCGAACAACGCCGTGCTGTATTCAATCCAGCCGGAAAGGCCTTCGTGCGATTTGGCCAGATGCAGCCGCAAGTCCAGTTTGCACGTTTGATTGTGGATTTCGGCGGGACTGAAACAAAGCCCCGCCGCTTCCGTTTCCTCCTGCGGTTGATCGTCGTAATCAAACATCACCTGGAAAATTGGCGTATAGCTCGCGTTGCGTTGCGGCATCATCTCGCCGAGGATGCGCTCGAACAGCAACGCATCGTTGGCGAGAGCGCCGCGCGTGCTTTCACGAACGCGTCCAAGGAATTCGCGGAACTGCGGATTTCCGCCAGCGTCGCAGCGCAGCGCAATCTGATTGTCAAATTTCCCGATCATGCCCTCCAGTCCGGCGCGATGACGTATGCTGGCTTTTGAACCGACAACAATATCCGTCGCGCCGGTATATCGTGAGAGCAACACCTGGAAGGCTGCCAGCAATACCATGAACGGCGTGCAATCTTCCTGCCTGCTCAAATTGTCCACGGCGTCGGCAATTTCCTTCGGCAACGAGAAACGCCGGCGTGCGCCGGCGTCGCTTTGGTGCGCCGGACGCTGCCGGTCCGTCGGCAAATCCAGCAGTGCGGGCGCGTCCTTGAGCCGTTGAGTCCAGTATTCAATCTGTTTTTTCTCGATGTCCGCCGGCAGTTGCAGGCTTTCCAGGGCGGCGCCGTAGCGCTGGCGCAGCGGCGGCAATTTGACGGGCTGCCCGGTCGCAAAACCCCGATAGAGCGCCACCAGCTCCCGCACGAGGATGCGCGTGGAAATGCCGTCACTCGCCACGCCGTGCGTGACGATGAGCAGGAAATGGTCGTGCTCATTCAGGCGCATTAATCGCGGCCGCAGCACCGGCCTCGACATTACGTAAGGCTTGGCGGCCTCTTTGATCGCGGCGGCAAGGGCCCTCGCCTCGCGCTCGGATTCGGGCACATCCGAAAAATCGCTCACGGGCAACTGCACTTCGCGCGGTTCACAAATGATTTGAACCGACTTGCCGTCTTCGTTTGGAAAAATCGCGCGCAAGGCTTCATGCCGCCGGTAAAGCGCGGTAAAACTTTGTTCCAGCGCTCTGAAATTCAGCGGCCCCTTGAGCCGCAGCAGCGTGGGAATGTTGTAATTCGACTGGCCGGGTTCGAATTGATCGAGGAACCATGTCCGCCACTGGGCCTGCGTCAGTGGAAGTTGCTCGCCCTTGGTCAGCGTCGCCATCGGCAGAACCGGCTGGCTCTCGATGCTCACATCCGCCAGATGTTCCGCGAGCGCCGCCACGGTTGGGAACATGAACAAACTCGCGAGCGGCGTGTCCATCTGGAGTGTCTCGCGGATTTGTGCGATGACTTGCGTCGCCAGCAATGAATGGCCGCCGAGGTCGAAAAAGTTGTCGTCCACCCCGATGCTGTCCAGGCCCAGCACCTGCCCCCAGATTTGCGCGATGATTTCCTCCATCGGCGTGCGCGGTGCCACGAATTGCGAACCCAGGTCCGGGCGCTCGCGGCCCGGTTCCGGCAATGCGCGCCGATCCACTTTGCCGGCCGGCGTCATCGGCAACGTCTCCAACCGCACGAACGCGGACGGAACCATGTAGGGCGGGAGCTTCGCCTTCAGGAACGCTAACAAATCGCCGACGTTCAGGTTCACGTCTTTTTGCGGGATGAAATACGCGACAAGTTTCTTGTGCCCGGAAACGTCCTCGCGCGCCGCCACAATCGCCGCTTTTAAACTTCGATGCGAACGCAGCGCGGCTTCAATTTCACCCAGTTCAATTCGGAAACCGCGAATCTTCACCTGCTCATCCGCGCGGCCGACAAATTCAATGCTGCCGTCCGGACGCATCCGCGCCATGTCACCGGTTTTATACAGTCGCGGAAATCCGCTCTGGCCGGTGGAATGGTCCGGCTTCCACAGCGGATTCTTGATGAATTTCTCCGCGGTCAACTCAGGGCGATTCAGATACCCCCGCGCCACGCCGAATCCGCCAATATACAAGTCTCCCGTTTCATCCACGGAAACGGGTTTCAAATGCGCGTCCAAAATAACGACTTCGACATTCGGCAGCGGCCGGCCGATGGGCAGCGTTTCATCGTCCAGGCGCGCCGCGTGCATCGTGGCAATCACCGTCGCTTCGGTGGGGCCGTAGGTGTTGATGAGCTTTACCGATTCGCCCACGCGGAATTTCCAGCGACGCCACGCTTCATCCGAAGCTTTCTCGCCGCCAATCACAACGAGCCGCACCGATGGCGGCATGAACGCCGTCTGCAAATAATCCACCAGCTCATGCCAGTACGCCGTCGGCAAATTAAGGACAGTCAACACTTCGCGCCCCACAAATTCCATGAAACGGCTCGTCGACGACAGCACGTCATCATCGCGCAACACGACCGCGCAGCCGCGCAGCAGGCTCGGAAAAATTTCCTCCACCGAAATGTCGAAACTGACCGGGCTGAATTGCAGCACCCGATCTTCCGGGCGCAATTGATAGGCGCGCGCCACCGAAAAATTGTGATTCAGCAGCGAGCGTTGCGTGATTTCGACCCCCTTCGGCTTGCCCGTCGAGCCGGAAGTGTAGATCACATACGCCAGGTTCTCCGGACTGCCGATGTCCGGGAGGTTTTCAGCCGGTGCGCCCTCGATGCGCTTGGCCTCTTCCTCGTCGTCCAGGCACAACACTTTGATTTCGTCAGTGTTCAAATCAGAAAGAACGGCGCTGCGAGTCAACAGCAACTGTGCCCGCGAATCCGAAAGCATGTAAGCAATCCGTTCGTTTGGATACGAACGATCCAGCGCCAGATACCCTCCGCCGGCCTTCCAGATGCCAAGAAACGCCGTGATCAATTCCGGCGAACGTTCCAAACAAACCGCCACGAGCGTTTCCGGGCCCACGCCGAGCGATTGCAAATGATGCGCGAGCCGGTTCGCGCGATTGTTCAGTTCCGCGTAGGTGATATCCTGTCTCTGGAAACGCACCGCAACGGCGTTCGGCGTGCGCACGACCTGCTCTTCGAAATGGCGCACGTAAGTTTTTTCCAGCGGGAAGTTCACCGCGTCGCCGACGGCGATCGCAATGAGATTTGCCACTCCCGCTGCGAAACCTTGCGCCATCGCCTTTAGCCGCGGGCTTCTGGCCGTCTCCGCGCACAATTCATCCAACCGCTTTTTCAGCTCCTTCGCGAGCGCGCCAACACACGGTTCTTCAAGAATTTTTTCGTGCACGCCCGGAACGATGGTGATTTCGACGCTTTCCGCCAGCGGGCCCCACCCGTAATCCGCCTCAAAGGAGCAAAGCATCGGATGGCCCGGGCTGCGGAATAAATGCACGCGCCCGCTATACGCCTTGGGACGATATTCCAGCAGCGAACCAATGTGCGTGCGCCAGAGTTTGCGTTGATCGGCCGGGAACGAAGAAAGGTCCACGAGATTTCCGGCATCCACTTTCAGCCGCCTGCCGGGCTCGTGTTTGAACAGGCTGAGCAGCCGTTGTTTGACGACTTCGCGTTTCCATCGCAGAAATTCGCGTCGTTGCGCCGGTGTCCAGTGGCGAACATATTCAGCCCAATAAAGCAGATTCCGGCCGAAGCGCGCAAACCACGCCGGCGTCCACGAAATCCGTTCATACTCGGAATTCGGCGGCGAACAATTCAACAATGCGAGCAGCGCGACCTGCTCGCCCTGCTCCTGGAGTTGGCGGGCCATTTCCAAAGCCACGTTGCCACCAAAACAATATCCGCCGAGATGATAAGGCCCACGCGGTTGCAACGCACGAATGTCCTTCACATATTGCGCCGCCATTCCCTCGATGCTTCCAAGTTCCTCGCGGCCATCAAGGCCGCGCGATTTCAAACCATAAACAGGTTGATCGGAGCCAAGATGCCGCGATAAATTTACGTAGCCCCAAAACATGCCGCCTCCCGCTCCGTGCACCAGGAACAACGGCGGACGCGTGCCTTGCGATTGAATTTCCACCAGCGATGTGCCGGCCAGCGCGCTGCCTTCCTGAATTTCTTCACGGATCACCGCCGCCAATTGTTCAATCGTCGGCGCCTGAAAAATCGTGGCGACCCGCAGGCGGCGGCCAAACACTTTTTCGATTTGCGCGATTAACTTGACCGCCAGCAACGAATGTCCGCCCAGGTCAAAAAACTTGTCTTCGATCCCGATGGGATGAATCCCCAGCACATTTTCCCAAATCTCCGTCAGCTTGAGTTCCACCGCATCGCGCGGCGTGGCCAGCCCCTCCATGAGCGGCCTGGCGTTGCCTGGATCCGGAAGCGCCTTGCGGTCCACCTTCCCATTCGGCGTCAGCGGCAAGGCCTCCAGCGGCATAAACGCCGCCGGAACCATGTGCGCGGGCAATCGTTCCTTGAGGAAACGCAGCAGCTCATCAAACGGCGGCACGCGTTTGCCGCTGCAAACGTAATACGCCAGCAAACGATCATTGCCGGACTCGTCCTTCCGTATGGAAACCGCGCATTCGCGAATCGCCGGATGACGCGCCAGGATGCTTTCGATTTCGCCCAGCTCGACTCGGAAACCGCGAATCTTCACCTGCTCATCCAGCCGCCCCAGAAATTCAATGTTCCCATCCGGCAACCAGCGGGCGAGATCGCCGGTTTTGTAAATCAACTCATCCGGTTGAAACGGATTTTTGATGAATTTTTGCGCCGTCAACTGCGGGCGGTTCCAATATCCGCGCGCCAATCCCTCGCCGCCTACGTGCAATTCGCCCGGCACGCCGATCGGCGCCGGGTTCAAATGCGCGTCGAGGATGTAGCATTGCGAATTGGAAACAGGCCTGCCGATGGGCACCGTGGTGGCGTTGTCCACCATCGCTTTCACTTCGTAACAGGCGGAGAACGTCGTGTTCTCAGTCGGACCGTAGCCATTGACCAGCCGTTGCGGGGGTTTGTGCTTGAGCACGCGCGCCACTGATTTTGGATCGCCGGCTTCGCCGCCAAACATCATCGTCCGCACGGTCGCAAACACGCCAGGGACATCCGCGGCCAGTTGATTGAATAGCGCCGCCGTCAGAAACATCGCGGTAATATTCTGCTCGCGCAATTCGCGGGCGAAATCGCCGGGTGACAGCGAAATATCGCGATTGATTCCAACCAGCGTCGCTCCGTTCAGCAATGCGCCCCAGATTTCAAACGTGGCCGCGTCGAAGGAAGCGGTGGACACCTGCGCCACGCGGTCGTCCCTGGTGAACTGGATGTAATTCGTATTCAGCACGAGGCGATTGACCGCGCGATGCGGCACCGCCACGCCCTTTGGCGTGCCGGTCGAACCGGAGGTGTAAACAACGTACGCGAGATTTTCCGGCGTGCCCGCACACGGAAGATTTTTTCGGCTCTCCCGCGCAATGAGTTCCCAATCCGAATCCAGGCACAGCAGATTCGCAGGCCGGGGCAGCCGCGCGACGAGGCGATGCTGCGTGAGCAGCACCGGCACACCGGCGTCCGCCAGCATGAAGCTCAATCGCTCACGGGGATAGCCCGCCTCGATGGGCACATAGGCGCCGCCCGCCTTCAAAATGCCCAGCATTCCCACAATCATCTCCACGGAACGATCCACGCAAATGCCCACAGGGACATCGGGACCAACGGCAAATTTCTGCAGGTAGTGCGCCAGTTGATTGGCGCGATGATTCAATTCCTGATAAGTGACGGCTTGTTTGCCGAACTTCACCGCGACCGCGCGCGGCGTGCGTTCGACCTGTGCTTCGAACAGCTCGTGAATGGATTTATCGCGGGGATATTCGGTCCGCGTATTATTCCATTCCTCAACCACCTGCTTCCTCTCCGCCTCACTGAGCAGCGGCAACTCGGAAATGCGCCGGCTGGGATTTTCCGCCACGCCTTCCAGCAACATTTCAAAATGCCCCAGCAAACGCTCGATGGTGGCAGGTTCAAAGAGGTCCCGATTGTATTCCGCCTGGATGACCAAACCGTGATGGGTGACCTGCAACACCATCGTCAGGTCGAATTTCGCGGTGCCGGTCTCGCAATCGACAAAGCGCAAAGTGAGGTTCGGCCATTTCATTTCCTCCAGCGTGCTGTTCTGGAGCGCAAACATGATCCGCGTAAAAGGCATGTGCGTGGCCGCCCGTTCCGGATGCAAATTTTCGACGAGTTTCTCAAGCGGCAAATCCTCGTGCGCGTAGGCGTTCAGCGTCGTTTCGCGGACACGGCCGAGAAGTTCCTCAAACGCAGGATTGCCCGATACATCGGTGCGCATCAGCAGCGTGTTCACAAAAAAACCGATGATCTGCTCGGTCTCCACCCGGTTTCTGCCCGCGATGGGCGAGCCGATGACAACATCGTCCTGCTGCGTGTAGCGATTCAACAGCGCCTTGAACGCCGCCAGCGTCACCATGAACAGCGTGGCGCCATTGCGCGCGCCAAGTTGTGTCAGCGAATCGGCAAGTTCGCGGCGCAACACGCGCGATTGGATCGTGCCGCGAAACGTCTGCATTGCCGGGCGCGGGTGGTCGGTCGGCAATTCAAGCACCGGCGGCGGCCCTTTCAATTGCTCGCGCCAGAAATTGAGTTGTTGCTCCAGCACGCCGTTCTTCAATGATTCGCGCTGCCATTGCGAATAGTCCGCGTACTGAATCGGCAGTTCCGCGAGGTCCGGCGCCCGCCCTTCACAATGCGCCGCGTAAAGCTCCGTCAACTCCCGAAAACAAATCTTCAAAGACCATTCATCGGACACGATGTGATGAATGTTCAGCACGAACCAATGCTCATCCGGCTTGAGCCGGACCAGCATCGCGCGCGCCGGCGGACCGGAACTCAGATCAAAAGGCCGATTCACTTCCCCGCCCACCAGCGCCTGCGCGTCCGCTTCGTATTGCGCGGCGGGGCGATGGCTCACGTCATGAAACTCCAAATCAAGGGTGAGGCTCTTGTCGACGACTTGCGCGGGACTGCCTTCGACATTCACAAATCGCGTCCGCAAACTTTCGTGCCGCGCCATGAGATCGCTCAGCGACTGCCGCAAGGCTTCCACGTTCAGCGTGCCGGTCATCTGCACGACCGTCGGCACGTTGTAAAACGGGCTGTTGGGTTCGAGTTGGTCCAAAAACCACAATCGCTGCTGCGCGAAGGACAACGGAATCGTCGTTTCCGCCGCTCTGCGCAATCGTTCCGCGAGCAAAGCGCGTTTCGTTTTGCCCTGGCTCTCCAAAGTTGGATTCAAAACTGCACTCATGATGCTGGTTGGCTCAAAAAAAAATTCCGGTTTGCGCAAAGCACCACAACCCGCCTCTTTGCCGGGCTGCCCGGAAAAAAGGCGGTGTTTCGATGCTGGGCGGCCTGAGTCTCCGCGCTGGTTCCCATATTGTGAAAGCCAGCGTATTACGTTGATTCGAAGAGCAGTAAGTGGGTGATGACCTGACGCGAGAAGCAGAAACACCCTACGGAAAAGAAGCCGTCCGAGGATGAGCGATGTTAAACGCTTAAATGAGCTGAATAAGTTAAATGAACGGCCACCGTCGGGACAGGTCGCCCATTTAACCAATCACCGATTTAACTGGTTAACCAGTTCCCCATTTGACCGCTCAATACACCACAATCGACCGCACTTTATGGCCCTTCAGCCGGTCGCGGCCGTTGAGGAACTTGAGTTCGATGAGGAAGGAGATTTCCAGGATTTGCGCCCCGAGTTTTTGCACCAGCGACGCCGCGGCGGCGGCGGTTCCACCAGTGGCGAGAAGGTCGTCGATCAAAAGCACGCGGCTGCCGGGTTTGAGCGCATCGACGTGCATGGCGATCGAGGCGGTGCCGTATTCGAGGGCGTATTCCTGCTCGTGGGTTTGATACGGAAGCTTGCCTTTTTTGCGCACGGGCACAAAGCCGGCTTCCAGTTTCACCGCCGCGGCGGCGGCAAAAATAAATCCCCGCGCATCGATGCCCACCACCGCATCCACCTGGCCCGGCTTGAATCCCTCGATCAGCAAATCAATTGAGCCAGAGAAAAGCCTGGGGTCGGCCAGCACGGGCGTAATATCCTTGAACTGGATTCCCGGCTTCGGAAAATCCGGCACATTCCGTATGGCACGCTCGATATCCGCAGGCTTGGCTTGAGTCATGCCTAGTGTTTAGGCGGACGGCAGAAGCCTGCGCAAGAAAATTTTAGTAAAACGTGATTTTGGCCGGGAACCTTTTGCGATAGTCACGCAACACGGAACACCTCCGAAACCTCACACATTCACCTTCGCCGCCTCCAGTTTCTCGATCATCTTCCGAAGTTTTTTGAGCGCAATGTTCTGGATTTGCCGGACGCGCTCGCGGGTGACGCCAAATTTTTCGCCCACTTCCTCCAAAGTCCTCTCCGGGCCGCCGTCGAGGCCGAAACGCGCGCGCAAAATCGTCGCTTCGCGTGGATCCAGCGTCTTCACCATCTCCTGGAGCATGCGCGTCACCGTTTTTTCCTCCAGCTGCTCGTAAGGTGTGTCGGCGGCTTCGTCCTGCACAACTTCAGCGAAATTATTGGAATCTTCATCGCCAATCGGCGCATCGAGCGATGCCGGGCGGATCGCCGCCAAACGCATCTGGGCCACGCGCGAGGCGCTGATGCCCAGTTCACTGCCCAATTCGTCGTCCGTGGGCTCGCGCCCTAATTCCTCCTGCAGGCGCATGGCGGTGCGGCGCATCTTGGAGATTTTATCGACCAGATGGACCGGCAAACGGATGGTCTTGGATTGATTGGCCAGCGCGCGCTTGATGGATTGTTTGATCCACCAGGAACCGTAAGTGGAAAGCTTTCCCCCTTTCGAAGGATCAAACCGCTCGACGGCCTTCATCAGACCAATATTGCCCTCGCTGATGAGGTCCAGCAACGGGAGGCCGATGCCTTCGTAATCGCGGGCGATTTTCACCACGAGGCGCAGGTTGGCCTTGATCATCTGCTCGCGGGCCTTTTTGTCGCCTTTTTTGATGCGCGCGGCGAGCTCAATTTCCTCCTGCGGCGTGAGCAATTTCACCTGGCCGATTTCGCGGAGATAAAGCTTGATGGCAGTGTCGCCGTCGTAGCTCGAACGCTCACGCTCGACGGGCGCGGAGGATTCCTCGGCCTTGGCCAGGGTTGCAGAATCCTCCACCTCCTTCGGCTTGGGAAAGCCATTTTCGGCCTTCGGTTCCTCTCTGGGAATGGCCGGAGATTGCTTCGGCGCGATTTCCTTTTTGCCCGAACCTCCGCGTGCGGACTGCAATCTGGCTGTATGCACTTTCGTGGCGCGAATCCGGGTTTTGTGATTCTTTCGGCCACCCGATTTGTGGTTCTTGGCTTTCGCGACCATGATAATTCAAGACTTAGGTTTCAGTTACATCTCTTCAAGCAAATTAAACACCAAATCCCTCGCTTCGTTTTCTTTTAAATGATTTATCAAACCGATGCATTAGCAGATATGGGTTGTTCTGCCCAAAAACCCACGCAATTTAATGACTTTTGCGGTCATCGGCGGTTCCGGGCGGCGGTGATTAAATACAGTAGCTGCATCACGGAGCTGATCATGGACGCCACGTACGTCAGCGCCGCGCTGCTGAGCACCTTGCTGATGGCGGCGTTTTCATTCGAGTGAACGATGCCCAGCCGGAACAATTGTTCCTTCGCCCGGCGGCTGGCATCGAATTCCACGGGCAAGGTGATGATCTGAAACGCCGTCACCGCGGCAAACAATCCCACCGCGAGCCAAATCAAATGATTGGATAGCGGCCCAACATGCCCTGTGAGAGGCAAAATGAAGAAGCCGAGCAGAAATAGGACGCCGTAAGCCTGCGATGCAAAATGCGTCACCGGAACCATCGCCATGCGAAGGTTCAAAGGCGCATAAGAAGCCTGATGCTGAAGGGCATGGCCGGCTTCGTGTGCGGCCACGCCCACGGCGGAAAGCGAGTTGCGCTCGAAATTCTCGGCGGAAAGAAACAACGCCCGTTTCCGCGGGTCGTAGTGGTCCGTGAGGTGGCCGGGCACTTCCACCACCGGGACATTATTCAGGCCCGCGCGGTCCAGGATCTCGCGGGCGGCCTGGGCGCCGGTCAGCCCCGATTGCACCCCCACGCGCATGTACTTGCTGTAGGTTCCGGACAATTTGGCTTGCGCGTACAATCCCAGAAGCAGGCCCGGAATGGCAAACAGCAACCATAATGGATCAAAACCAATCATATGCGACTTCTTCAGCGAGTTTCATGCTCACCGAAGTTTTGACCCAATTTATTAGAGAGCCGTTCGAATCCGGTGCTTTCCGACGATTTTGGCCAATCGCCTGTGACAAATCACTGTGACCTTGCGCCCTCCGGGTGTCTCAACCTGTGCGAATATGACTCAACCGGTACGAGGAGTGGCTTGCGTGATAAGTTCCAATACTTTTTCCACCGCCTCTTCAGGTTTGGCCGGTATTAAAGCACCGCCGCGTGGTTTGATTTCCACTTCGCCTTTGGCCAGTGATTTCTCACCAATGCCAATCCGAATCGGGAAACCAACCAGGTCCGCGTCCTTGAACTTGAAGCCAGGCCGCTCATCCCGGTCATCGAGAATAACGTCGACGCCCCGAGCGCTGAGGTCAGCGTATAATTTCTCCGCCAGCTTCATCACCTCGCTATTGGGATCGACGCTCAGCGGCGTAATACAAACGGTGAATGGTGCCACCGTAACGGGCCAAATGATGCCGTCCTTGTCGTTGCTCTGCTCGATGACGGCTTGAAGCGTGCGCGTAACGCCAATGCCGTAGCAACCCATGACGCACATTTTGCGGGAACCGTCTTCGGCGAGATAGGTCGCGCCGAGTTTTTCGCTATACTTGGTTCCAAGAATGAACACGTGGCCGACCTCGATGGCCCGGCGAATTTTCAACGGCTTGCCGCATTTGACGCAAGGCTCTCCGGCGGAAACCGTTCGCAAATCCGCCCATTTCGCCACTTGAATATCGCGCTCAATGGAAACATTGCGGAAATGGAAACCGTCTTCGTTCGCGCCGGTCGTCATGTCGTTCGCGCCGCGCAACCGTTCGTCGGCGATAACTGTGAAATTTTTCACACCCACCGCTCCGAGACTGCCCGGATGCGCGCCAAGCGCAGTGAAGATCTCCTGCGCTTCCGCTGGACGAAAGATGGTCGTGCCAATAACGCCCGCCAGCTTGGCCTCATTCAACTGGTCGTCACCGCGAATCAAAATCAGCACCGGTTTGCTGTCGGCGATGTAAATCAGCGTTTTGATTTGGCGATTGGCGGCAACTTTATACGGCTCCTTCGTCAGCGCCTCAATCGTGACCACTCCCGGCGTGGCGAATTTTTCAATGGCCGGACCAACTTCCCGCGCCGCCGTTTTGGGAATGCCGCTCGTGGCTTTTTCCACGTTGGCCGCGTAACCGCACCCTTCGCAAAAAACCACCTCGTTCTCGCCCGTCTCGGCAGGAACCATGAACTCGTGCGAGAAACTGCCGCCGATAACGCCGGTGTCCGCCTCCACTGGAAAATTCTTCAATCCGCAGCGGTCGAAAATCCGCTTGTAGGCATCATACATTTTCTTGTAGCTGCCCATCGCCGCTTCATCGCTCACATCAAAACTGTAGGCGTCCTTCATGATGAATTCCTTGGCGCGCATCAGGCCGAAGCGCGGACGGATTTCATCGCGGAACTTGATGCTGACTTGGTAGAAATTGACCGGCATTTGCCGATACGAATTAATTTCGCCGGCAGCGACCGTGGTAATCACTTCCTCCGCCGTCGGGCTCAACAACCATTCTTTTTTGGCGCGATCGCGCACCTTGTAAAGCACATCCGCGGCGGTTTCGTAACGGCCGCTTTGCTGCCAGATATCTGTCGGCTGCATCGTCGGCATGAGCACCTCAAGCGCGCCCGCCCGATCCATCTCCTCGCGAATGATCCGCTCGACCTTGTGCAACGCCCGCAAACCGAGCGGCAAAAATGTGTAAAGCCCCCCGCTGAGCTTGCGAATCAGCCCGGCCCGCAACAGCAGTTTGTGCGAAACAATTTCCGCCTCCGAAGGCGATTCTTTTAAAGTCGGAATTAAAGTATTTGTCCAACGCATGAAATTTTTGATTTTCGATTTACCAATTACGAGTCATTCGAGGCGCGGAGTCTGCCGCGTAAATCCCGAATCGTAAATCGTAAATTATCTGGTGATATTGGTCAAAGGTGCCGGTCCCGAGGCAGTCTCCTGATTTCACTCCTTGGGAGCGCGACCTTCAGGTCGCTTCAATGCAATAGAGCCAATGGATCCGGCTTTTCGACACGCTCCCTAATGTCGTGCTGAAGCGGCCTAACCAAACCAGGACACTGCCAGTCCCGAGCGACTCTCACCTCCCCCTTCTCCCCTCCCACCTTCACTTAACCGTGTTCACGAGCGGCGCCAACCCCTGAATCCTCACCTCAAGCTGATCCCCGGATTGAATGGGGCCTACGCCACTGGGCGTGCCCGTCAGGATGACGTCGCCCGGCAGAAGCGTCATGTTCGTGGAAACGAAACTGACGATTTTGTAGCAGTCGAAAATGAGCTGGTTCGTATTTGAGTTTTGCCGCAACTGGCCGTTTTGAAACAATTGAATCGTCAGATCGTGCGGGTCGATCTTTGTTTCAATGTAAGGCCCCAGCGGCGTAAACGTGTCGAATGACTTCGCGCGCGTCCATTGGCTCTCGCCGTTTTGGATGGTGCGATCGCTGATATCCTGCGCCGATGTATAGCCGAGAATATATCGCGCCGCAGCGGCGGGAGTCACGTTGCGCACTCGGCGGCCAATAACTATGCACAACTCCGCCTCAAAATCCGTGCGATGATTCGAAAAAGGAATTTCAATCTTGGCGCCATCCGGAATCAGCGACGTCGTGGCCTTGATCCAAAACAACGGCTCTTTCGGCAATTGTTTGTTTTGTTCCCGGGCGTGGTCCGCGTAGTTCAGGCCGATGGCAATGACCTTTGAGGGGACGACAGGCGTCAGCGTGCGCACTCCACGCCTGGGGATGGACTTGCGGTCGAACGAGGGCGAACCAAAAACATCGCCGCGCAGCCGATATAGTTCGCCGTCGATGACCTTGGCGTGGAAGATTTCGTCGCCTTTTTGAAATCGGCCAATGGCTGCCATACAGCGGCCAAAGTCTAGCAACCACAGCGTTTTTCCGCAAGGTGATTCTAATCAGCCAAATACGTCCGGCGGGCGCGCTGCCCTATTTCCTCTTCGTATTATCCACCGCAATGTAGAAGCTCCCGCCGTGGCCGTCATTATCGCGCCACACGCGCAGCAACACGCGGCTCCCATGCGCCTTATCGCTCAACCGCACCGCGTCATCGGCGGATTTCACCGGCTCATGATTGATTTCCTGGATGACATCTCCCTCGCGCAGGCCCGCGTCGGCGGAATTCGAGTTCTCATCCACGCTCGTGACGACCGCGCCGTGTACGCTGGTGGGAATGCCATATTGCTGCCTCGCATCCGCATCGATGTCCCCGACCTCCACGCCGTCGAGCGAATCGTAATTGGAATTCTTCTCTTCGTCCGGCGCGTTCTCGCCTTTCATGGCCGCCTGGCCCGGCAGCGTCCCCAACGTCACCGTGACACTCTTCTCCTCCGGCTTTTTGCCGTTCTCGCTGCGGAGGAACTTGACCTCCACTTTCGTGCCCGGCGCCGATTGGGAAATCATCAGGCGCAATTGCTGGCTGTCGGAAATCTTCTTGCCGTCCACTTCACGAATCACATCGCCAGTCTGCAATCCCGCTTTCGCCGCCGGCGTATTGGGCTCCACATCCGTGACCAGCGCCCCTTCCTTGTCCGGCAAATTGAATTCCGCCGCAAGATCCGACGTCAGGCTCTGGATATCCACGCCCAAATAACCGCGCGTCACCTTGCCGTATTTGATCAACCGATCCATGACGCTCCGCGCCAGGTTCACCGGCACCGCGAATCCCACCCCCTGGTAACCGCCGCTCTCCGAAAAAATCGCCGTGTTGATCCCGATCAACCGCCCTTCCGCATCCACCAGCGCGCCACCGGAATTCCCCGGATTGATCGCCGCATCCGTTTGAATGAAATCTTCGTACTGATTAATGTTGAGCGACGTCCGGCCAACGGCACTCACGATCCCCATCGTCACGGTTTGCCCGACGCCGAACGGATTTCCAATCGCGAGCACGACATCACCGACCTCGAGCTTGTCACTGTCCGCGATGGTGACCGGCGGCAGATCCTTGCCCGCGATTTTCAGCACGGCCACATCCGTGGGCGCGTCCGCGCCGATGACTTTGGCCGTGAATTCCGTTCCACCATCCGCCAGCGCAACTTTGATTTCATCCGCGCCTTCGACAACATGGTTCGCCGTCAGAATATATCCGTCGGAAGAAATGATGACGCCGGACCCGAGACTTTGGGACCTTTCAGAACGCTGCCGATGCCGGCGATCGCTGCCGCCGCCATTCCCCTGATCACCGTCATCACCGCCGCCGCCATTGGGTCCAAAGAAATGGCGAAAGAACGGGTCGTTGAAAAATGGATTCGTCTCGCGCTCGCGCACCACGCGCGTGGAATAGATATTCACCACACTCGGCGTGACATGCTTGACGATCGGAGCGAAGCTCGTCAGGCCGTGGGCCTCCCGCTGGATCGGCGTATCGTCGATTTTAATCTGCGGGGCCGCGTTGGTCTCCCGGCCAAAGGACGTTCCCATGCTGATTGCCAAAACTGCTGCGCCGCTGATAACAGCCGGCCAAAAACCGCGCATCCGTCTAGAAAATTGATTCATATAAATTTTTGTCACAAAATTCCGAGCGCCATTTTCCCCTTGGAAAACCCGACCACAGCCTGCTCATAAAACCGCACCTTCGGCGTCAATTTGTCACCAAAAACCCGTTTGTCAAAACATGCCGGGTTTGGGTGACATGCTCATTCGCTCTTCAGGAGCGCGACCTTCAGGTCGCTTCACGGTGATAAAATCAATATGTTGCGACTTTTTCAATTCGTTCGATAGTGTCGCGCCGAAGCAGCATAAATGCCGTGCCCCTTTGATTGCCGTTCCGCCGGCGTTTGTCACTATTGAACAGTTTGACACTATCGAGGGTTTAATGTCTGATGTCGCCCGCCTCGATAAAACGATCGGTTATGACTGCTTTCATTAAACGCGCGCGGTTCAGTGGGTTCGGCCTGGCGATTTGCCTCGCCGCCTTGCTGTCCGGCGGCAGCGCTTTCGCCAAAATAATCGTGGTCCCCAAATGGGGCCGGTTCGAGCAGAGTTTCAAGAGCGGCATCGATTACCAATATCCGCTGCAGCAATGCACGTTGCGGGTAACTTTCACTTCGCCCGGCGGCGAAACGAACACCGTCTTTGGATTTTGGGACGGAGACAAAACCTGGCGCGTGCGTTTCTCGCCCGATCAACCCGGCCGCTGGACTTACCACACCTCCTGCTCCGACCTCGCCAACCAGCGTTTGAACGATCAGACCGGGGATTTTCTCTGCACAGCGGTCATTGGCGACAGCCGTTTCGCCCAACACGGTCCCGTCCGGCTGACCCGTGATCGCCGCCAGTTTGAACACGCCGACGGCACGCCATTTTTCTGGATGGCGGATGTGGCCTGGAATGCCCCGCGCCTCTCCACGCCTCGTGATTGGATCACCTACACCCAAACGCGCGCCGGGGAACATTTTTCCGCCGTCCAATGGGCCGCCGCACCGGGCAATGATGTGGAAAACCGTCCCGCGTTTACCGGCCAAAGCCACATCGCAATCGATCCCCGATACTTTCGAGACCTCGACGGAAAAATCGACATGATGAACCGCGCCGGACTTCTCAGCGTCATCGCGCCGCTGTGGGGCGACAACGGTTCCGCCGCCAATTTGCCCGAAGACCAGATGAAATTGCTGGTCCGTTACATGACGGCGCGCTGGGGCGCTTATGACGTCGCGTGGTTGTTGACGGTGGATGACGGCCGCAGCGAACGCTGGTTGAGGATCGGCCGCCAGATTTTCGGCGACACACATCATGCGCCGGTAATTCTGTTCCCGGGAGCACTTGCTTCCAGCTTCGGCGAGTTTCAAAACGAAGATTGGGTGGACGCTTTCGGTTTCGGCCTCGGCCAAAACGTGAACAACGATTCCCTGGAATGGCTCGTGTCCGGTCCCTTGCAACACCTCTGGACCAATGCGCCCGCCCGCCCGTTCATCAACGTCCTGCCCCCGCTGGAAAATGGTTTCACTGCGCAGGGCCAGGACCGCATCACGGCAGACGACACGCGCCGCATCGCGTGGTGGAGCCTGCTCCTCACGCCGCCCGCCGGCGTGAGTTACGGAGCGCAGGATGTCGCCACCTGGAACACCGCCAAACAATCCAAAATGCCCACCTGGCAGCTCTCGCTCTTTCTGCCCGGCGCCCGGCAAATGACCAACATCGTTGCTCTCTTCAAAACAGACGATTGCCAGGGGCTCCGGCCGGCGCCAAACGCGATCGTGAACCAGCCTGGACATGACGCCCCGCGCCGTTACATCGCATCGGCGCGGACGGAATCCAGGGATTTGATCGTCACTTACGTTCCCGAAGACCGGGAGTTTGAATTATACGTGGATGCGCTGCCGCCCGCGCCCAATATCCAATGGCTCAATCCGCGCACCGGCCGGAAGAACGCCGCCGTCGCGGTGGTCGGCATGCGCACCTGCCAGCTTCCCACGCCGGATGCCGGCGACTGGGTGTTGATCGTGAAGAGCGGGAAGTGAGGCAAAACACCGTCGCGCAAAATCCCGGGGTAAGAGTAATTCCCCTGCATAATTTCCAAAGAGAATCGGGGGGGGAATTTCGCGATAGTGTTCGCCGCCAATACCGGAATAGTTGCGAGCGTGCAATTTCGCCTCCCTCTCCGCCACGAAGCGGGGCAGAGGGCCGGGGTGAGGTGGCGCTCGGGGAACAGGGGCACGAAGTGTCTGCTTTCTATCCGGAAATTTATTTCGGGAATTGCTCTAACTCCTCCACCTTCATTCGGAAGAGCCGGAGGTGGTGGGGCGCGTCACTCCGTGCGCGCTGTGATTGTGACGTTTATCCAAAACGCTAATTTCTCTTCGGCAAAAACGGTCGCACACGCTCGGCCATCAGCTTGTTCCCCTCTGCATTGAAGTGCAATCGGTCCGCCCTGAAAAGTTCCGGGCGCGGCTTGCCTTCCGGGCCAAGCACCATATCGCTCAAATCGCAATACTGCATGTGCGGCGCTTGCTTTGAATACTCCCGCGCCAGATTGTTATACACCTGCTCCTTGTCATGTTGCGCCCAGCGCAATGGCGTCGGAGTCCACGACATGAAAACAATTTCAACGTCCGGCAATTTGGCGCGGACGGTTTTCACGAACTCCTTGTAATCTTCAAAAACCCGCTCCGGCGATTTGCCGTTGGCGATGTCATTGCCGCCGCAGCGGAAGAAAATCATTTTGGGTTCGTACGGAAAAACAATCCGGTCGGCGAAATGCGTGATGTCCACCACCTCCGAACCGCCGACGCCGCGATTGATCACCGGTTGATTCGGAAAATCCTGCGGCAATGTCTTCCATAACCGAATCGTTGAAGAACCGGTGAACAAAAGCCCTTGCTTGGGTGGAGGGTTTGTGCGGTCGGAGGCCTCGTATGCCTTAATCTCATTTTCCCATTGGCCGAAGTTGTGGCCGGTTTCCGCGCTGAACGCCGTGCGGAAGCATACGAGCGAGGCGAGGAGCAGAAATAAGGGAATGCGCTTCATGCGCGATTGATAAGGCAGAACCGAATTTCAGGGAAGCAGATTTTGATTATCCTCCCGTGCTCATTCTGACACCGGTTCCCGGCTCCGTCTGGCTCCGCGCATCGAGCAATTCGTCCAATTTCTTTTTCTCCAGGCCTGACATTTCCAAAGCCACTTCACGCACAGTGCGCCCGCTCTCATACGCAACCTTGGCAATTTTCGCGGCCTTGTCGTAACCGATTTCCGGCGCGAGCGCGGTGCACATGGCGAGACTTTGTTCAATGTTCGCCTCGCATTTCGCCACATCCGCTTCAAGACCCGCCACGCAGCGCCGCGCGAATACACGCGAAGCGTTCGTCAGCAGTTCAATTGCCTGCAGCAGATTGTGCGCGGTCACCGGCAGCATCGTGTTCAGCTCAAAATTTCCAAACGTCCCGGCGAACGTCACGACGGCGTCGTTGCCGATGACCTGTGCGCTGGCTTGAATCACCATTTCGCACATCACGGGATTCACTTTGCCCGGCATGATCGAGGAACCCGGCTGGGTCGCGGGCAATTTGATTTCGCCCAGGCCGCAGCGTGGCCCCGAACCGAGCCAGCGAATATCGTTTGCAATTTTGATCAGGCCCACCGCGACGGTTTTCAAGGCGCCGCTGGTTTCCACAAAGGAATCAATCGAACCCTGCGCTTCAAAATGATTCGGCGCCTCGCGCAGCGATAACTTGGTTTCCAAGGCCATGCCCTCGATGGTCCGGCGCGCGAAATCCACGTGCGTGTTGATGCCGGTCCCGACCGCGGTGCCGCCGAGCGGCAGTTCACCCAAATGCTCTTCCACCTGTCGCAATCGCGAGATCCCGTGCTCGACCTGGCTCGCATAACCGCTGAATTCCTGCCCGAGCCGGATCGGCGTGGCGTCCTGGAGATGGGTGCGGCCGATTTTGAGAACGGAATCGAATTCCTTCGCTTTCGCATCCAGTGCGGCATGCAACTCGCTCAATGCGGGAATCAATCCATGCACAATCCCGTCAAGCGCTGCGATGTGGATGGCGGTGGGAATCACGTCATTGGACGATTGCCCGCGATTGACGTGGTCATTGGGATGAACCGACTTGTCACCGCGCCTGCCCCCGCTGATTTCCGCGGCGCGGTTCGCGATGACTTCATTCGCGTTCATGTTCGTGGACGTGCCCGAGCCGGTCTGGAAAATATCGACTGCAAAATGGGAATCCCATTTTCCTTCGGTGACTTCCTGCGCGGCTTTTCGGATGGCGGTGGAAATTGCGGCGGGCAAGAGGCCGAGCGAGGCATTTGTCTCGGCGGCATGCTTTTTAATCAAACCGAGCGCGCGAATGAACGGGCGGGGAAAACGGAGATTGCTGATGGGAAAATTTTCCACGGCTCGCGCGGTCTGCGCGCCGTAATAAGCCTCGGCCGGCACCTGCATCTGGCCCATGGAATCCGCCTCGGTTCGAAATTCGGGTTTCACAAACGAACTATCTCTCAATTGGGGATGCGACGCAAACCGTCGCCAGTGTCCGTCAAGAATTTGCGTCTACCCAATTGTGGAACGCACCCATAAGAGCACATTTTTGGGGTCTCACGAACACCCTGTTTTGGCTGCCTGAGTGCAGTAAGCCCACGGAATTCAACCACTTTAGCGGTTTCTCGTCACCGATGACGAAAATATATTGAATAAATTCCCCAACTATGATGAGATGCCCAAAAGGAGCGAGATGAGCAACAGAGCAAAAGGGAAATCGAATGGAAAAACAAACCCACCAGAACTCAGATCGACAATTCAGGCTGGCAAAAAAATGGATTAAATGGAGCCAAATTGAAGTAAGTTGAACCAGGTTGAACCAGGTTGAAGTATCCCCCCCACCCCTGGGTCTGCGAATCCTTTATTCAGCATCCCAACAGGCGGAGCTTGAACTCGCACCATTTACTCCGCTAGCTTTCCATCGATGAACGCGTTGCAAGATTCACTGCTCGAATTGATCCGCCGCACCTCCACGGAAATCCCGGACGATGTGCACAAAGCCATTCTTGATTCGCTGGAACAGGAAAAAAAAGGAACCATCGCCGAAAGCGCGATGAAAATCATCGACCAGAACATCGCGCTCGCCAAAAACAAATCGCAACCCATCTGCCAGGATACCGGCAGCATTATTTTTTACGTCGATTGCCCCATCGGCTACGACCAGATCGCGTTTGAAGAAGCCGCGCGTGGTGCCGTAAAAGAGGCGACCAAAAAAGGTTACCTGCGCCAGAACTCGGTCGATTCCATTACCGGCAAGAACGACGGCACGAATCTCGGGCCCGGCTCGCCGACGGTTCACTTTCATCAGCATCGCTCACCCGAAGTCACCGTGCGGTTGGTGCTCAAAGGCGGCGGTTGCGAAAATGTGGGCGCGCAATATTCCTTGCCGAACGAAAAACTAAAAGCCAATCGTGACCTCGACGGCTGCCGCAAGGCTATTCTCGATGCGGTCCTGCAGGCGCAAGGCAAAGGCTGCGGCCCGGGCATCCTGGGCGTGTGCATCGGCGGCGACCGCGCCACCGGTTACGAGCATTCCAAACAACAACTCCTCCGCAAGCTCGACGACCGCAACGAGAATCCCGAACTCGACAAGCTCGAACTGGACATCGTCGAAACCGCGAACAAACTCGGCATCGGCCCGATGGGTTTCGGCGGCAAAACGACTTTGCTTGGCACGAAGATTGGCGTATTGAATCGTCTGCCAGCGTCCTTTTTCGTCAGCGTGAGCTACATGTGCTGGGCGTATCGACGGCAGGGCTTTGCGTTGGATGGAGCAGGAAAAATCGAAAACTGGCTTTACTAATTATGATTTCTCTGACCACACCTGTTTCCGAAGAAAAAATCCGCTCGCTCAAAGTCGGCGACGAAGTTCTTATCACCGGCACGTTGTTCACCGGGCGCGATGCGGTCCACAAATATCTGCACGAAGGCGGCAAGCTGCCCGATGCCGTGAATTTGAAGGACGGAATTCTCTATCACTGCGGCCCGGTGGTTATCAAAGACGAGCAAGGCAATTGGAAATGCACCGCTGCCGGCCCCACCACCTCCATTCGCGAAGAGCCGTATCAATGGCAGGTGATTCGCGATTTCGGTTTGCGCGGGGTGATTGGCAAGGGCGGCATGGGCGATAGGACATTGGCTGCATGCAAGGAGCACGGCTGCGTTTATCTGCACGCCATCGGTGGCGCGGCGCAGGTGCTGGCGCAATGCATCAAGCGCGTGCGCAACGTCCACATGATGGACAAATTCGGCGCGCCGGAAGCCATCTGGGAATTCGAAGTCGAAAATTTCCCGGCCGTCGTCACGATGGATTCCCACGACGGCTCCTTGCACAAGGAAGTGTTCGCGGCCAGCCAGGCCGAACTCGCCAAATATATTTAGGATTTACGATTTTCGCGCGCGCGAAAAAAATCAAGCCGCTCGTCAATCGTATATCGCAAATCGAAAATTCACGGAGCATCTATCTCGTCAATCCGCCGTTGGTGCCGCCCGCCTTCAAAGGGCGTCGTCAGCCAGACCTTCACGATTTCAAAAGCCATTTCCAGGGTCACCATGCGTTCGCCTATGGAAATCACGTTGGCGTTGTTGTGCTGGCGGCCCAATCGCGCGGACTCCAGGTTCCAGCACAGCGCGCAGCGCACGCCTTTCACGCGGTTCGCCACAATCGCCTCGCCATTTCCCGAACCGCCGAGCACGATGCCTCGTTCGCATTCGCCGCGCGCCACCGCTTCCGCGGTCGGACGGATAAACAACGGATAATCCGTCGGCGCGTCCGAATTCGTTCCGAAATCCTTCACTTCATGACCGAGGCTGCGGAGCAGTTCCTTGATCTTTTCTTTGTATTGAAAGCCCGCGTGATCCGAGCCAATGGCAATTTTCATGGATGCCGTAACGTTGCATGAAAGAAAACCATTCGCGACTAAAAATTCTCAACCTGTTCCGTGACGCGATATTAACCCCTATGGTAAAATCAACCCGTCACGGAACATGGAACACATGCTCCTGCGTAAAGGCCTACCTTGACGAATTCTTTCCTTGGCGTTCAATTCCTCCCGTGCGAGCAATGGTGCTGGAAAAATCGCGAACGCCGCTTCGTCCCATGGAAATCGAGCGGCCCAATCCCGGCCCCGGCGAAGTGCTCATCCAGGTGCGCGCGTGCGCGGTTTGCCGGACGGATTTGCACGTCGTCGATGGCGAATTGGAAAATCCAAAACTCCCGCTCGTGCCCGGCCACGAAATTGTCGGCACGGTCGTCGAGGCGGGCAACAGCGCGAACTGGTTCAATATCGGCGCGCGTGTGGGCGTGCCGTGGCTCGGCTGGACCTGCGGCGAATGCGCGTTTTGTTTGTCCGATCGCGAAAATCTCTGCGAGCGCGCACGCTTCACCGGCTACACGCTCGACGGCGGTTACGCGGAATACGTGGTCGCCGATGAACGCTTTTGTTTCCCCATTCCCCAAAATTCCTCGGACGCCGAAGCCGCTCCCCTGCTCTGCGCCGGATTGATTGGTTATCGTTCGCTCATGAAAACCGGCGCCGCCAAACGCATCGGCATTTACGGTTTTGGCGCGGCGGCGCATATCATCACGCAGGTGGCGCGGTATCAGGGCCGGATGATTTATGCATTCACGCGGCGAGGCGATGACGAGGGCCAGCAATTCGCCAAATCGCTCGGCGCCACCTGGGCGGGCGATTCCGAAACGATGCCTCCCGAACCGCTCGACGCCGCCATTATCTTCGCGCCCGCCGGCGAACTGGTGCCGCGCGCCTTGAAAGCGCTCAACAAAGGCGGCGTCGTGGTCTGCGGCGGCATTCACATGAGCGACATCCCGTCGTTCCCCTATGAATCGCTTTGGAACGAGCGCAGCATTTGCTCCGTCGCCAATCTCACGCGCCGCGACGGCAAGGAATTCTTTCTGCTCGCACCGCGCGTTCCGGTGAAAACCACCGTGCAGACATTCCCGCTGGCGGAAGCCAATGAAGCGCTGTCGCGTTTGCGCGAGGGAAAAATTAGGGGTGCGGCGGTGTTGATTCCATGATTTGCAGCGGCGGTCTGCGACTGCCGCTGAACAATTGCGACGCCCACCGGGCGCCGCTACAGTGAGGTCTGTGAAATCCGCAATCCGCGTCGCTGCGCCGCCGCAAAAACCGTTGATGATTTATGACGGTGACTGCGGCTTTTGCACGCTTTGGATTCACCGCTGGCAGGGTGTGACATGCGAAGCCGTGGATTATCTGCCATCGCAGGACGCTCAAGTCGCAGCGCGCTTTCCCGAAATTCCGCGCGAGGCGTTTGATGGCTCGGTGCAATTGGTTGAACCCGACGGTTCGGTCCACAGCGGCGCGGAGGCGGTGTTCCAGTCGCTCGCGCGCAATCCGGATTACCGATGGTTGCTGGATGTTTACCAGGAATTTCCACTGTTCGCGCACGTGACGGAATGGGCCTATCGGCTCGTCGCGAATCATCGCACATTGTTTTCCGCGCTCACAAAAATCCTCTGGGGCCGCCACGTCGAGCGGCCCTCGTATTTCTTTGTCCGTCGCGCGTTTCTGAGTTGTCTCGGAGTTATTTACCTCATTGCGTTCGTTTCTCTTTGGGTCCAAATCTCGGGATTATTTGGCAGCAACGGCATCGCGCCGGTGCAGGAGACGATGGCTGCCTGGAAACAACAGGCACACGCCGCGCATCTTGGCTGGAGCAAATTTTACAAGGTCCCCACGTTGTGCTGGATCAGTTCGAGCGACGGGTTTTTAAAATTCCAGTGCGCCGCCGGCACCGTGCTGGCCGTGCTGCTCATCGTGGGCATCGCCCCGGCGCCATGCCTGTTTTTGCTCTGGCTGATTTATCTCTCCCTCTGCACGGTGGGTGATCCATTCCTGAGTTTTCAATGGGACGTGCTGCTTTTGGAAACCGGGCTGTACGCGATTTTTCTGGCGCCGCGCCAATGGCTGCCCCGGCATCCGCTGCGCGAAACGCCGCCTTCACGAATCGCTTTGTGGCTGCAACGCTGGCTGCTGTTCAAGCTGATGTTGCGTTCCGGCGTCGTGAAACTCACCAGCGGCGACCCGGCCTGGCGGGATCTCACGGCGCTGAATTATCATTTCGAAACACAGCCCCTGCCCACCTGGATTGGCTGGTACGCCCACCAACTCCCCGCGTGGGTGCATCGCAGCGATACTCTGGTGATGTTCATCATCGAGATTGGAATGCCGTTCCTGATATTTTTTCCGCGCCGGCCGCGGCAACTGGCGTGCCTCGCCTTTCTCGCGCTGCAATTTTTCATTCTGCTCACCGGCAACTATTGCTTCTTCAATTTGCTGGCCATGGTTCTTTGTTTGACGCTGCTCGATGATGCCGCGCTGCAAAAATGCTTTCCCGCGCGCTGGTGCCCCTGCTCTGTGCCGGTCCCACCGGCCCGCGCCTGGGCTCCGCTTCGCTTCGCGCGCGGCGCTCTGATGACGCTCCTTGTTGTTGCGGTCGCTGTAACTTCGACGGTGCAGTTCATCACGATGTTTCACACGCGGATTTTGCTCCCCGGAAAACTCGTCGTCGCCTATGAAGCAGTCCAGCCGCTCCGCTCCTTCAACGGCTACGGGCTCTTTCAAGTCATGACGACTTCGCGCCCGGAAATCATTGTCGAGGGCAGTGATAATGGCGTGAATTGGCGGGCGTACGAATTCAAATACAAACCGGGCGATTTGAAGCGCCGGCCGCAATTCGTGGAACCGCACCAGCCTCGATTGGATTGGCAGATGTGGTTCGCGGCTCTGGGAAATTACCAGCAGAATCCGTGGTTCGTGAATTTTTGCGTTCGATTGCTGGAAGGCTCGCCGCAAGTGCTGGCCTTGCTGGAAAAGAACCCGTTCCCGAATGCGCCGCCCAAATATATCCGCGCGGTGCTTTATAATTACAGCTTCACCGACCTTGCCACCCGGCGGAAGACGGGCGATTGGTGGCAGCGCGAACCGATGGGGCTTTATCTGCCGCCCGTGTCGCTCCAGTCCAGCCCGGGCGGGCCGAGTGGTTCGCCCGCCGCCCCTGGTCCCTAGCGCGAGAACGCGCGCTGCCCGGCCACACCCTCCCGGCTGTTCCCCTTTTCCGTCTCTAGATCGTTCTCCTGCCAGGCTTCGAACCCTCCATCCATCTCCATCACCGGATAACCCTGGCTCGCGAAAATCGCGCACGCATGCGCCGCAAGATGGCATTGCTGCGTATAACAATAAACAATGTTGGTCCGATTTTTCTGCATTCCTTCGGGATTATCCCAGCTTCCTTTCGGGAGATTGATGGCTCCCGGGATGTGGCCCTTGGCATAGTCCTCGCCCGCGCGGACATCGACGATTGCGATGTTCTCATGAGCCTTGATGGCGTGATCCAGTTCCACCGGCCCGGTCGTGAAGGCCACTTTCTGTTCGAAATACGCCCGCGCACGGGACGTATCCTGATTTTGAGGTATCATTTGCATGGTTTTCCTTTGGTTATGACAACGCCGAATTCTCGGCGAAGAAAAAACCTATCCGCCTTGCATCGTTGCTCAAGAGGCATTTTGGAAAAAATTGGGGAAATGTTTTCATCAAAGTTGCGCGCTTGTGCCAAAATTTTTTCCCGATAATTTCATTCAGAATGAAGGATTCTGTTGCGCCATCAACGCCCGAAAACAGCCGCCGCTCCATTGCCGCGCTGCTGGAGCCGTTGATTGCGCTGCCGGGAACCCTGTTTGAAGCGCTCGGCTCCTTTGAGAGCGGCGCGGAAAAATATTCCCTGCCGCGCTTCACATTTCGCGGACCGAACAGCAGCGATCCGATTCACATTGGCATCTTCGCCGCGATTCATGGAGATGAACCGGCGGGGGCATTGGCGGCGGCGGAATTTCTCGACGAAATCTCCCGCGAACCGGAATTCGCCGAAAATTTTTTGCTGCACATTTATCCGCTTTGCAACCCGACGGGCTTCGAGGACAACACCCGCCACTCGCGGCGCGGCAAGGACCTGAACCGCGAGTTTTGGAAATCATCGCCGGAACCGGAAATCGAAATCCTCGAGCGGGAGCTGCGCACACAGCATTTCAGCGGCATCATTCAACTCCACGCTGACGACACCAGCGATGGGGTGTATGGTTTTGTGCGCGGACATACGCTGACGGAAAATCTGCTGCGGCCGGCGTTGGCGGAGGCGGGAAGAATATTGCCCCGCAACGTGAACGCAACCATCGATGGTTTTGCCGCGCGTGACGGAATTATTTATCAGAGTTACGAAGGCATCCTGGCCGCGCCGATCCGCTCCGAGCCGCCTTTCGAGATCATTTTTGAAACGCCGCACCACGCGCCAATGGAGTTGCAGGTGCGGGCGTTGGTGGTGGCGATCCGAACGATTCTCAGCGAGTACCGCCGGCTGATTTCGTTCGCGGCGAACCTTTGATTTCGGCGAAGCGCGCGTTGGGCGATAAACCCCAATGGTGTCGGCCGTGGCGAACCGTTATTCTATGCCTATGTTGAAGAGGTCAGCGACTCTTAGGATTCTTTCTGCCTTGCCATTGGCTTCCCTTCTGGCGTGGGCATTGAGAGGAGCGGCGCAGACAGACCGAATCTCTCCGCCCATCAGGGCCGGGCAGTTGAACGGCATGAAAGTCGAAGCTCTCGACGGCCAAAAAATCGGATGGGTCCATAACCTCGTGCTCGACATGCGAAGCGGCGAACTCAAATACGTGGTGATTGCCTCGGGAGGATTCTTCGGCGTGCATCCCACGCTGAAACTGGTTCCTTCGCGCATCGTGTCGGCGGCGACCACCAAGCGCGGGACACTGGCCATTTTCACGACCGCCGGAATATGGAATGCCGCGCCGGTTTTCAAACCGTCCGAGCTGGCCTCCTATGAAGACCCGGAACGCTCACGCGAGATCACGCGCTATTTCCAAACTTCCGGTCCGCCACCAATGACAACAAATGGCCGCTCTCTTTCCAAAACCGGTGCGGACACGAACCTTCCTCGAACGCAACTGAGATTTGCCGGCAACCTCATCGACACGCGCGTTGTGAATCAAAAGCAGGAAAAGATTGGGGAGGTGCTGGATATATTGGTGGGTCTCGGCCCGCCGCACGCAGCCTACGCCGTCATCGGCAGCGGGCGGTTTCTGCGGCGTGGCCAGGAATACGCCGTACCCCTAAGCGCTTTGAAATCCCTCGAGCACGGAAGAAAACTCTTGCTCGACGTCCAGGATCCGAAGTGGGATTACGCGCGACCCTTTGACGAACACGCCTGGAATACTCCCGCCACAAACGGCTCTGTCCGCGTTTACAGTTATTCACAAACTGAAAACTGACGCTCTGTCAGCGCGTGACGCTCACGCACGTTGCGTGAAAATTTCGCGCGAACAGCCCGGACGCCTCTCGCTTTCTGAGAAATCCGTAGTGGTACATCCGATGCTTGTGTGCGTCTGTCGGCACACCTTGGATAGTGCTTCCACGGCACTCGGGGTGGCGCTATAACCGTTGCAATAGGAAATGAAAACCCTTGCCATAGTCCGATCCGGGACCATCGCGCTTTTGCTTTGCGTTCAGACCAGCGCGCTCGCCGTCACTTTCACACACGATTCCTTCATCAGTTTCGCCGATCCCTCCTACGATGGCCAGGACATCGTCGTGACGAACTGCACATTGACGGTGGATGGCCCGCACACGTTCAACAGCGTGCAACTCGTCAACGGCGGCGTGCTGACGCACTCGCCGTTTCCCTACGGCCCGCAACTGTTCACGGTCTCGGTCTTTGACGAGCCGCAAATATTGACCAGCACAAACGCCGTGGCTTTGGACAACATCGATGTCGACTCGAACTCCATTGTGGTCACCGACACCACAGGAACCATCACGTACGCGAAAGGCCTTGCTTATACGATTACAGTTTCAAACAATGTCACACTGCTGACACTCACACCTCAATCCGGCATAACGTCCGCGGCGGTTCTTGTCAGCTACGATTGGACCGCGAATTTCCAGGGCTTCGATCTCACCATTAACAACAACCTGCAAATCGACGCGACCAGTTCCATCGATGTTTCGGGCAAAGGCTACACCGGAGGGCTTGGTTTTCAGACCGGCGCGGGTGGAAATCAATCGACGAATTTTCCATTTGTGTTCACGGCCGGCGGTGGAGGCGCGCATGGCGGCGCGGGCGGAATGAGTTCAACCTTTGCACGCGGCGGCGCCACGTATGATTCCATCACAAATCCAGCCAGCCTGGGAAGCGGTGGCGGACTGGGCACGCAACTTGGCGGCGCAGGCGGTGGCGCGGCTTTGTTGACCGTTGGCGGCAACCTTCAAATCGATGGCCAGATCCTCGCGAACGGTTTCAAAGGCACCAACGCGCATTCGGGTGGCGGCGCGGGCGGGAGTATTTTTATTTCGGCGGCGTCCCTTGCCGGCGCCGGAACGATTGCGGCGAATGGTGGCGGCGGCGATCTGCCGGATGGCGGCGGCGGCGGCGGCGGACGCGTTGCCATCAACTTCGGAACAAATACTTTTACAGGGAACACCACCGCCTTTGGCGGCAACGGAGCGAATGCGGGCGGCGCCGGTACTGTCTTCATGCGATCCAGCAGCAGCGCTGCCGGGCAACTCTTCATCATCAACGGAGGCCACCGCGGCACCAATACGCCCTTCTCCACCGTCATGGTCACCAATCTGACCATTTCCGGCGGAGCAGTCGCGCAATCGCTCAGCGCCACCCTCGCCGTAACGAATTTATTCATCGGCTCGAACAGTTGGTTGACGGTGACAGACGCCTTGCCGCTCACAATCAACGTCGCCAACAACGCCACCATTGAATCAAACGCGACGATCAACGCGGATGCCAAATCCACCTCCGGACCGGGCACCGGAATCTTCACCGGCTGCGGCGCTGGTGCGGGTGGTTCCTACGGTGGCTTCGGCGGAAACAGTGTTTGCGGTGCCGGCCCGGGTAACGTTTATGGCTTGATGCTTCAACCGACAGCTTTTGGCAGCCCCGGCACTTTCAACGGCGGCGGCACAAAACCCGCAGCTCGCGGCGGTGGCGTCATTCAACTGAATGTAGGCGGAACACTTTCACTGGCCGGAAATATTTCCGCCAACGGCGAAGCGGCCGCGTTCGCGGCGACGGGAGCCGGTTCGGGCGGCAGCGTTTGGTTGAATGTCGGCACGCTCCTCGGCGGTGGAACCATTTCCGCGAATGGCGGTTCAGCAAGCAACCTCGTCAGTGGCGGTGGTGGCGGCGGACGCGTGGCGGTTTATTACAACAGCAACGCGCTCACGGGCAGCATTCAGGCTTATGGCGGCTCCGGCACGAACAACGGCGGTCCGGGAACGATCTACCTCAAGAATAACATTGGCTTTCCCGCGTCGCAGCTCATTGTGGATAACAGCGGCCGCGTCGGCTCGACCTTAATAAATTACGCCCTGAATACCGGTCAGGGAATTTATAACGTCCAAATCAGCGGAGGCGCGGCGATAACCAATTACCTTACGGCACGCGCAGAAATCGCAAATCTTTTTATCGGGTCCAACAGTTGGTTTGTCGTCTCGTCGCCGGCACCGGCGCAGGGGACGCTCAGTTTGGAGGTTTATACCAACACCATCATTCAAGCGTCCGGCGGTATCACGGCAGACGGAGCATCCAGCAGCACAGCCGGGGCCGGCACTAGTCTGAATCTTTCCGGGGGTGGCGGCGCCAACGGCGGCAACGGAGGCGTCAGCTACACGAATGCCCAGGGCGGAATCGCGAGCGGTTCCATCACTTCACCCATAAATCCGGGTGGGATCGGCGGCGCGGGACTTTCGATTGGTGGGCCCAATAACGGAGGAAAAGGCGGCGGTGTCATCTCGCTCAACACACGCAATCTGCAACTGGACGGAACCATCACCGCAAATGGAATAACCGGCCCGGGCTTCAATAGCGGCGGCGGCGGCGGCGGCAGCATTGAACTGGAGGTGGCCAGCCTCCTCTCCGGCGCTGGAACCATCACCGCAAATGGCGGGATGGCTAACGCCGGCGGCGGCGGCGGTGGCGGTGGCCGCATCGCCGTCACTTACGGCACCAATTTGTTCACCGGCGCTATGTCCGCTCACGGCGGCACCGGCGCGAACAATGGCGGCGCAGGAACCGTTTTTGTCGCGCACTCTCCGTCCAATCTACTGATACCAACGCAGCTGACTATCGACAACGGCGGCAGTCCCGGAGGAATTACGCCATTGCCGAGCAACACGCTGCTCAACAATCAGTACAACCTGACGATTTCCGGCGGAGCCAGTGTTTCCAACGCATCCGCGACACAAATATCGCTCGCAAATCTTTTCGTCGGTTCGAACAGCGTATTTCAAAGCTTCCCGTCCGGCGTCGCAACGATTTCTGTGACGAGCAACATCACAGTGCAGGCCGGCGGTTCCATCAATGGAGACGGCGTGGCTATCAGCAGCCAGGGCGGCGCTGGACAAAGTTTAATCTCCACCGGCGGCGGCGGCGGCAATGCCGGCTCAGGCGGCAATAGCGCGATCGGTGCCCTTGGCGGAACCGGTTTTTCCACTTCGATCACGTCTCCCTCGGCAACCGGCGGTCAAGGAGGAGCCGGCACCTCCATCAACGGCGGGCAGAACGCCGGCGGCAAAGGCGGTGGCGCACTGCAAATCTCGGCGGGGCAAACGTTGCGCGTCGACGGCAGAATCTCGGTCGACGGCGGCGCAAGTCCGTCCTTAAACGGCGGTGGTGGCGCCGGCGGCTCGCTCGCGCTTTCGTGCCGGACGTTCTCCGGCAGCGGCGCGATTTCCGCCAACGGCGGTGCGGCAAACGGAGCGGGCGGCGGTGGCGGCGGCGGACGCATCGCCATCACTCTCTCCACCAATGCGTTCACCGGCTCCATCACCGCGCACGGCGGCAGTGGCGCCAACTACGGCGGCGCGGGATTCATCTATGCCGCTGTGAACCCCAGCCCCGGTGTGCCGCCTATCCGGCCCTTCCCCATGCCGGCATCACCTTTCCCGCTGCTCGCCGTGGACAACGGCGGCGTGCAAGGTGGCATGACCCCGCTTCTCGTCAATCCGCCCGAAAACGTGAATTTGACTGTCACCGGCGGCGCGTTCCTCACCAACAATGCTGGCTTCAGCATCCAAAGCCTGTTGATCGGCTCCAACAGCACTTGGTTTGTTAGCTCAGGCTCATCCCTGTCGATTAGCGTCCAGACGAACGCCACCATCCAGTCCGGCGGCAGGCTCACTTTGGACGGCACCAGCGTCAGCGCCACTGGAATGGGGCAAACACTTATCAATACCGGCGGCGGTGGCGGCCATGGCGGCTATGGCGGTGCGAGTCTTTCCAATGCCCTCGGCGGAATCGTCTCGACAGACCCAATCACCTCACCCATGGGTCTGGGCGGCCGCGGTGGCGGCGGCAATCCCATCACCGGTGGCGGGAGCACCGGCGGGAACGGTGGCGGCGCTTTGGAATTGATCGTGCGCGGCGCGTTGCAACTCGACGGAAGCATTTCCGCCGACGGCCTCACTTCACCCAGCTTGAATGGCGGTGGTGGCGCGGGCGGATCGGTTTGGCTGCAGGCGGGAAAACTCTCCGGCGCGGGAGTTATTTCCGCCAACGGTGGTCCGGGAAACAATATCGGGGGCGGTGGCGCGGGCGGCCGTGTGGCGCTTTGGTACAACACCAATGCGTTTGCAGGCTCCATCACGGCACGCGGTGGCGCGGGCGCAAACTACGGCGGCGCGGGAACCATTTACACCGTGCCCAGCATTAGCAACGTGGGCCGAGGATCCATCACGATCGACAATCGCGGCCCGCTCGGGACGAACACTCCAATTTCCAACCTCACCGGAACTTCCGGGCCTGACCTGGTCATCGGCAGCGGCGCGTCTGTCACCGTTTCAACGCTCACCTCGTTCTGGAATAGCCTGATGATCTCGTCGAACGCCTCGCTGAGCCTTGATCCCGCCATCAATACGCTGACGCTGACCATTTCCAGCAACATGACCATTCAAACGGGCGGCACGATTTCTCTCACAGCTCGCGGTTTCGCGGTCGACGCCGGCCCGGGACAAGGAAGCGTGGGCGATTCCTCCAGCGGAGCCAGCCACGGCGGCATGGGGAGCGCAGGTTCTGTCTCCAACATCGTGAAGACGACTTACGACTCGATCAACAACCCGTCACTGCCGGGCAGTGGCGGCGGTTCAATCATCGTTAATCCGCCGTTTGGATCAGCGGGCGGCGGCGCCTTGCACTTGACTGTGAACGGAGTTTTGACCGTGAACGGCTCGATCGTCGCCAACGGCGGAAATGGAATCTCCAAGGGCGCGGGAGGCGGCGCGGGAGGCTCCATTTGGTTGACCACCGGAACATTTTCCGGCACCGGCGGCATTTCCGCAAATGGCGGAGATGGCGACTTCTTCGGTGGCGGTGGCGGCGGTGGTGGCGGACGCATCGCAGTCTATTTCAACACGAATCGATTCAGCGGCACATATTCCGCCACGGGCGGTGCGGGGCCGATGCTGGCGGGTGGTGCGGGAACGATTTATCTGAAAACCAATTTCTCCAATGCAGCCCAACTCATCCTGGATAACGGCGGCCAACCGGGCGCGGACACGCCGCTCATCCAAACCCAGCCACTCGTGAACCTTTTCATCACGAACGGGGCCGTGGCGGATGCAGCTACGTCGCTCTCGGTGCAGAATCTGTTCATCGGCCAGGGCGGTGTGTTCAGCGCCGACAACTCGACATTGTTGAACTTGACCGTAAATGCCAATGCGGTCATCGGCCAGGGTGGCGCCATTGACGGCGACCTGCACCTGGCCGCCGGTCCTGGTCTGGGTGCTGGCAGCGTCGATCTCTACGGTGACGGCAGCGGTGGTGGTTATGGTGGCGCGGGCGGCGCAAGCATGTTCGGGGCGCCGGGCGGCACTGCCTACGGCTCCTCAGATGCGCCAACAAACCTCGGCTCCGCCGGCGGATCATTGCCCACGCTCGCAGGCTATTCGCAAGGCGGCGGCGCCGTGCGGCTGAATGTCAACGGCAGGCTCACCGTGGACGGAAGCATTACGGCCAATGGGAACGACGGCATCATCGATGGCTCCGGCGGCGGCTCCGGCGGCAGCATCTGGATCACCGCTCAATCGATCTTCGGCTCCGGTTCGCTGACCGCCAACGGCGGCATGGGAGAATCCATGGAAGGCGGCGGCGGCGGCGGCGGACGCATCGCTGTTTTAATTCTCACCAACTTGTTTGCCGGAAACCTCGTTGCCGCGGGCGGCGAGGGCGCGTTCCCGGGACAAGACGGAACGGCCCTTATCGTAACGAATCTCATAATCTCCGGGATCGTCACGGACACGAACGGCACGCCCGTTGTTGGAATGGTCGTGCAACCGAATTTAATGCCCTCCGCGGTGACCGATTTCAACGGTTTCTATTTCGTGACGGTGCCACCCTTCTGGAGCGGGACCCTCGGGCCCGGGGCGAACAGTCTTAGCATTCCGGCCATACGGACATACTCAAACCTGATCACCGACGCGCCGAATCAAGACTTCACCGTCGTGCCCACAACCACGACCGCCTTCAATTTAATGGGTGGCCAGTTTGACGGAACCAACCTGAACTTCAACTACTACGGAATCTACGGTGTGACGTATACATTGCAGTGTTCCACCAACCTGATCGATTGGGTTCCCTACTGTGCGGCGGTCCAGGGTTCCAACGCCGTAAACGCGATCTCCGTTCCTATGCTCATCAACAACCCGCCACAGCTGTACTTCCGCTTGAACGCGAGCTATTGATCGGCTGGAATTCTTAGCGGGGCGGCGCAACAGCGCCGCCCCGCTCTAGCCATGCGGAGCGGGAATTCCCCTCAACCAATTGCGCGCATTGAACCCCGGAACCAACGCAACACCCAAGGTCTCTCCTCCCTCTCCTCCCCAAAAGGAGGAGAGGGCCGGGGTGAGGAGGCCCTCAGGGTTCACGGGGAGGATTTTTGATTTTTGGCGAGGCTTCGGCGATGGAGAGTGGCGACGAGCAGCGTTAAGAAGCGACGCGCCTGCACTTCACCTGCCGGAAGCGTATCTGGTGTACTGTGTCCGAAAGCAAAAACCCTTGAAGTGATTATTCCTGGGCATGCCTGCGCCTGGGGCGCAAGGCCGCAACCCGCTCCAGGTTGATCAGCAGCCTGACCAGGGAAACAGAACTGTCCAAATCGACCGGCTTGGCAATGTAGGCGCTCGTTCCCAGTTCGTACGCGCGGCGAATATCACTCTCCAGATGCGAGTAGGACAGCGTAAGCACCAGCGGGAAGCGCGAGGTGGCGTTCTTTTGGATCCACGCCAGCACATCAAACCCATTCACGCGCGGCATGTTCAAATCCAGCAGCACCAGCAGGGGCATGGGAAAAAGTGCACGATCCGCATAATCACCTTCGCCGGCAAGATAGCGAATGGCTTCCGCCCCGTCCGGAACAGACACCAATCCGCACGGCGCCTTGGCCTTCTCGAAAGCCAGCTGCATCAGTTCGATGTCATCCGGGTTGTCATCCACAACGAGCACGACGCCTTTGGCGGATTTTCCAGAAATTTCTTTGGCACTCATCAAACCGCAACACCATAGAGACCATCGTTTCCATGCAAAATGGGGTAAACTCCTATTCATCCAAAGAGCAATGGCACGAACTGGACTCGCGCCTGTCAGACAAACACCTAGCCGAAAATCAGCCTCGCTCTCAATGACGGTTTTGGGCCGGCAGGCAATGTTCGTGGCGTGAGTTTAAACAAAAGCAAAGTCATCTTGCCAATCGGCCGTGTGGCCCAGGTTGCATTTCAAATTGAAGCCATGCGCGCCGAGTGCTGCGCCGCGGCTCATTTGCTGGTCAACGAAAACCTCCCGAACGAGGCTGAATTGGAGGAATGCGCTCGCCTGGATGATGCGCTCGCGGAAGCGCAGCGCGTTTTGAAATCCACGGTGGCGAACGTGATGATTTCGCGGCTGAAACGCAGAAGCCGGATGAATTGATGGCAAGACGCCGTCCCGCCTCGCCGGGATCTCCATCCGCGTTCAACGCAGGGAAGGGAATTTGCGAATGTTTTGACGAACTCTATTGCGCCGATGAAAGCGGCGCAGCACTCCCTCGCTGCCGCAGTCACTTACTGAACGGCGACAATTCCCGAATCCGGTCCTTGCGTGGCCTGATTGTTGCCATTGTTACGGCATCCCTGGATAAGCAGCGTCAAAAACAGAATCACGTGGATCGCGAGCACCGTGAAGAAAATTTTCTTGAACCGTTCGCGCCCGCTCAGCGTGCCCATGGACTGAAATGGATTTAAAAAAGCGAGTCCGGCGAAGAGCGTGTTTTTGAAATTTTCGGGTTGATGGGAGGGAGTGCCGCTGACGGGCCCTGAAGCCTGAAATGGATTTAAAACTTTCAATTCTTGTTTCCTGAGCCAATGCACGGGCGCGCCACCGCGCGCCGCAGCGAGGAAACCGAAACCAACAACTCTTCAATCCGCCAAAAACAGGCGCACCAGCGCCATCACACCCGCCGTGAAACCGATCAGCAGTACTGCATGCTTGAGCGTCACGACCGCCGCCGCCCTGAAGGTCTGGCAGGGTATGATTGTAGACGTGAAGTAGTCGACAGCTTTACGATCTTCTTCTTTGGCTACTACTTTCATACCCAGCTTTTAGCATAGGGTGGGCCAAGCGCGGAAATCGATGCGCCAGATGGCCTTAACCACCACTCCGTCCCATTTGGAGACATAATTGTCTCATTTGAAAACGTTGCTCATCAATCCGCCGCAACTGGCGGGAGGAGGCCCTGACCGCACCCATGAAAACGCCGCCATCCGGGCGGCGATGCACCCTGAATCGATCTCAAGGCGATGATTGCGCTCTTTCCTGGGTTGTCTGGGTGGCATCCACGACGCCACCTTTGGCTTCTGATTCCCGCAGTACGACGGAAGATATTTGCGTTCTGGAAGCGGACATGTCGGCGGTCAACCGCCCCAGGGCTCCCTGCACTTTGCGCGCATTTTGCGTCGCGTTATCGGCCAATGGTTTCACGGCCTCCACGCCGCCGCGCGTGAGGTCGGTGCTGAGCGCCGTGCGAATGTCCTGCAGATAAAAGATCAACGGCTCAACAACCGCCTGATTTTCACGATAACGTTGATTTACTGTATTAAATTCACTACTCACCTGTGTCTTTCGAGACACACTTTGCTCCCGCACCGCTTCAAAATTGATGGACGCCATCTCCCTGTCCCAATTGCGGAAATATTCGTTGCTCTTCTCGTTGGCCGCGGTCGCGGCTTTTTCGGCGCGTTGGGAGGCATCGACCAATCGGTCCACAGAGGCGCTGAACTGTTTGAACTGGGGCTTCAAATCGGGGGCGGGATGGCCCACCAGGTCGTCCAGCCGGGCCAGTGCCAAATCGATGGCGTGATTTTCCGCATCGATTTGGAGGCTCGCCCGCCGCAAGCTTTCACTGGCCGCATCCGCCTTCTGATAATTCCCCGTGGCGCAACCGTCAGCGCACAACACTGCCAAAACACCGGCGGCAACCCAACCCGCGCGCCTTTTTCCTTCTGCCCTTGCCCTTCTGATTTTTTCGGGCTTCATGCCTTTTTTTTATCGGAAAGGACCCGTCCTGCAAATAGGGTGGTGTGCTCATCAGCCCTACGCCGTATTGCCCATCCGACGGTTCATTCCGGCAAACCGAACGTGCTCCGTAGTCCCCAATTCCTTTTGGAACTGCGCACCAACCATGAACCTCGCAGCGACCCGGGCTGAAAGCCCGAGACATGAAAGCCCACGGCGAGGCTCGCGCCGCGGCCGCCGCCCTGGGTTAAAAAAATCGTCACGCCCAGTCGTGCCTCGTCGTAGACAGCGGGTGTCGGAAACGTCCGGCGCCGCCCGACTGCCACATCAGCGCAAAATTGCACTGGAAGGAAATCCGAGCCGGGTGTATTTATGCAACATCAACCGAATTGCGTCTTATGAAAAAACTCTTGCTGCTTTTTGCCGGATTCGTTGGAATTACCCTCAATAGCGCTCTTGCTGCCGGCGCGCCCAGCGGCAGTCTCCTGGAACTTCATTCGTGCGAGGTCTACGCCGGACCGTGCGTGGTCTCCAGCGAATCGCCACAGGAAGGACGTTACATGGCGCGCGCGTGGAATTTCAGCGGCGGCAATTTTCACGGAACCGACTTCACGGGCCTGCAGGTGGCCGTGCTGCAGGAATCGCCGGACAATCTGGCGGAATCCAATTCCAAATCCGGCGACGCGGTGATTTACCTTCCCCAAGCCGCCACGCCAGCGCAACGCGACGCCCTGCTCGCCTGGGTGCAATCGAGCCAGTCTGATTTTCATCCCGCAAAACTTCAAACCCGCGTCGTCCCGCTGCAATTTGCAAAATCGGATCACGGTTATGCATTTTCCGCCGGGCAATATCTCGTGGTCAGGACCGCCCCGCTGCGCGCTTGCGACAAGGGCGGATGCGGCGAAACGCTCGCGTACCAGCCGCGCGCGAAGACGAGCGTATTCACCGTGGTCCTGAACGACGGCTCCAAAGTCTCCGAACCCTTCCTGCAATTGCGTTGGGACGCCGCCGGCGCCCGCGATATCTTCCTCGCCCGTTTTGGCGAAGCAATCCCCGCCAATCATTTGTATGTGAGCCTGGGCGAATTGTGCGGCCAGGGGCAGAGTCTGTTCTGAGTTCAACCGGCCGTCACTCCGTCAATTTAAAGCGCACGGGAACTTCGATCTGCGATTCCACCGGTGTCCCTCCCCTGCGCGCGGGTTCGAATTCGTAACCGCGAACGGTCTTCAGTGCGGACTCATCAAGAAGCGGAAACCCCGATCTTCGTTCCACCTCAACCGCCGCCACACGCCCCGTGGCGGTGACAGTTGCTTTCAAAATGACGACGCCTTGCTCACGCCGCCGCCGGGCCGCAAGCGGATATTCCGGTTCAGGATTTTTGAGATAACTCGGATGCGCCTGCACCGTGACGCCAGGATTCCCTTCTGATGTCGCCCCATCACGACCTGGCATTGAAGCGCCGCCATCGCCCCGAACTGCGGGATGTAGCGCAGGCGGGGGCACTCGAGCCGGAGGCTCTTCACGCATTGTCAGTTGAGCCGGCGCGGCTGGTGTTGGTGTCATTGGCCGAACCGGTTTCGGCGTCTCGATAAGCGCTTGGACCTTGACCGGTTCCGGTTTCGTTGGAGCGATCGGCGTCACCGGGGCACTTATGGGAGTCGGGACGCTCGCTGAAACTTTGCCGGCCGGCGCCGGCTTGGACGTTTCCGGTTCGTCCGGCGCATCAATAAATGTGACGACGAGTGGCGTTTTCTCCTCTTGAATGGCAGGCGGATGCAGTCTGAACCCAACAGCAGCAGCGATGCCGAAGAAAACCGCGTGCACCGCGAATGAAGCGCAAAAACCAGTCTGGAGCGGCTTGAGCCTCATAAAAATCGAACAGCCCCTTTAAAATTCCGCCGTCAATGCGAGCCGCACCTGAATCGGCTCAACGGGATGGAAATGAATTTGCGAAAGCGCGCCGCTGCCCGGGCTGACGCGGGACTCATAGTAGTAATCAATGTCGTGGTCGTGACGATCCAGAAGGTTCAAAACCTGGGTGGAGACGCGCCAGGTTTTGTTGATCTGATAGGCCGCCTCCCAATTCAACAGGACTGTGTTGCCCGAACGCACCAGCCCATCGGACGTTAAATCGCGAGGACCGAAATAGCGAAGCCTCAGACTGGACGAAAAACCGCGCCAATCGTGGAGAGTGACGCCCGATGAGATGACCACTCCGACCGCCTCCGGCACATGGTCTCCGCCTGGGCTTCCTTCCCTGGCGTCATCCGCGTCGATTGAAGTAAACCGCGCAATCGAATCCGCGACGTCGAGATCCAACGCGAGATGCGGCAGTGGTGTGTAATAATTTGCCCATTCGACTCCGTAGCGGTCACTCGGCTGTTTGGACGCGACGGTGCCGCCAGTGTCGCCCGATTGCATAAGCTCGGAATCGCTGTAGAGATACCAAAGCGACAGAGTACTCTGCAGGTGCGGGACGGCGAGCGTGCGGGCGCCGATTTCCGCGCCCTTGGTTTGAATGAGGCCGGGAATTTTCTTCGCCGGCGTATCCGGAAATGGATTGTCGGCGGAAATAGGCTCAACCGTCTGCGTCGTGCCTCGCCCATCGTTGCTGTGGAAGCCGAAACCGCCCTGGACATACAATTCCGTTTGATCCCAGGGCCCGAAGATCAGGCTCATTTTTGGACTCGGCAGAAAACTCGTGGACGTGCCGGAGTTCGCGGAGTTGTCGCGGCTGGTCACGTCGAAATAATCCACGTCTCCGCGCAACGCCGTCACCGAACGGAATTTTTCCGCCCATTGCACTTTGTTCTCCGCGTAGAAACCAATCTGTGTGTCCGTGAAAACATCCGCTTCGGTCGTGGAAGGCAATATCGTGCCGGTTTCCGAGTCGAGCTTGTCCACGCGCCGCCGATCCGAGCTTTGAAACAGGCCGTTGTTGATCCAATCGTTGCGGACCTGCAGGCCGAAGGAGTTTTCCACGTCCTGGCCGAACCATTGGCTGAAAATCGTGTGGCGTGCGTCAAGGCCCCCAACCCAGCGCTTGTCCTGTTGCTCGAATTGATCGCCAAGGTTTGCGTCCGTGAGGAAGTAAGTGAAGTCGGAGAAGAGATCGAGGCTGTAATAAAAACCATAGGCCATCACTTCGGTTTGGGAATTGTCGTCCTGTCGATGCCATTCGGCCTGGAGGCTGTAGCGCTGGGAATTTCCGCCGTCGGTGGGATTGAGCGTTCCGAAAAAATTGGTCGCGCCGAAACTCGCGGCGATCTGGTCGCTGGAATTCCATTTGCCGTGATAGGCATGAGCCGTGGCGCTGAAGCCATTCACTTCATCGCCCAAACTGTAAGTCAGGATGCCATTGAATTTTTGGTAATCATCCGGACGCGTCCACGGGCCATCGTCGTGATAAGCCTCTCCGCCATAAAGCAGATTGCCGGACCCGATTTTCTGGTTCGCGCCGAACACTGCCCGCGCATATCCGAACATGCCGCCTTCAATCGTGACGAAATCCTGCGGCAGGACTTTGTAAAACACCAAACTCGCCGACCCCGCGGAGCCGTAATTTCCAATGCTCGCGTAGTACGGGCCTTTTTCATAGTCGATGCGCTCCACGAATTCAGGAATGACGACGTTCATGTCCGCATAACCTTCGCCGTGGGCGTGAGATGGCAGATTGAGTGGCATGCCGTCGAGAAACACCGCGAAGTCCGTGCCATGATCCAGATTGAAGCCGCGCAGAAAGTACTGGTTGGCCTTCCCGCCGCCGGCATGTTGCGTGATGATCACTCCGGGAACGGTTTCGAGAATTTCGCCGGAACGCAGAATTGGGCGGTCCGCCAATTGCGCCCGGCCGGTCGTGCCCTGGGTGGCGGAAGCAGCGATGCCGATCAGGCTGTCCTGCCGCCCCGTGACGACCACTTCCGGCAAGCGTGTGACTTGATTGCTCGTTGAGGAAGCTTCGGCCGCAGGGGTGTTTGTGCTTTGCGCGGGAGCAATCAGGACGATTTGCAAAACTGCCGCGGCTATCAAATTGGCCCCGCGTACAGGCCATTCCACAGGTGTTACCTTCATTTTGAAAAGTGTTACCACCTCTCACGGGTGTTACGCAATAGTATTTTCGTGTGCGGCATCAAATATTGTCGCGCGCGGCATTTGCGCCGCTTCATTCTGGTGCCGGCGGAAGATCGTGCTCCTCAAAAGCCGCATGACGGCGCGGCCCGTAAAGTCTCGCCTTTGCCGTCGCTGCGGCGTATATTTTAGCTCCATGAAAAAAGACACGGTCAGCCGGTTCAGCGTTTCGTTGCCGTCGCCCTTGTTGGACCAGCTCGATAAAATGGCCGGCGAAAAAGGATACGACAACCGCTCCCTCGCCATCGCTGACATGATCCGTGACAAACTGGTGGACCACCATCAGCGACTGAGCAATGAGGACATCGCCGGGACAATCACGCTGGTCTATGATCACCACAAGCAGAACGTGCAAAACGTATTGACCGACATTCAGCACGACCATCATCAACTCATCATTTCCACGATCCATGTCCATCTTGACCACCATAATTGCCTGGAAGTGCTGGTCGTGCGCGGCAAAGCGGGTGTGGTGAAGAAAATCGCCGATGAACTCATCGCGGCAAAGGGCGTAAAGCACGGCAAACTCACGGTCACGACCACGGGCGTCGAAATGCCGGCATAAGATTCACTCCCGCTAAGGTCAACACCCCCCTCAGCTCAGGCTTGACGAGAAGGCCCCCGGTGTTACGCTTTTCCACATGCGTGTTACACCCGCCAAAAGTTCAACGCCTCGACCTGGGAACTCTCATGCCCGACGCTAACCCAGCCTCGCTTTCAGTTTTCACGCGCGCGGCGGGCGCGCCCGGCAGCCTGAGGAGCCGGATTTTTTCGATGTATGCGGCGCTCCTCATCGCCAACGTGGGCGCATGGATCTGGGCGCTCATCGCTTTCCATCACTATCCTGTTTTGCTGGGCACGGCTTTTCTGGCTTACACCTTCGGGCTGCGTCACGCGGTCGACGCCGATCATATTGCCGCCATTGACAATGTGACCCGCAAGTTGATGCAGCAAGGCCAGCGCCCCATCGGCGTGGGTTTCTTTTTTTCTCTCGGACATTCCACCATTGTTTTTGGCCTGTCCGTTGCCATTGCGACGACGTCCGTCGTGCTCAAAAGCCGGTTCCCCTACCTGCAATCGGTCGGCGGGATTATCGGCACGTCCGTTTCCGCCTTTTTTCTTTTAGCCATCGCGGCGGCAAACTTTCTTGTTCTCATCTCGGTCTGGAAGACCTTTCAACATGTCAAACGCGGCGGCCAATTTGTCGACGAGGATCTCAATCTGATTTTGAGCAAAGGCGGCTTCTTCGGGCGCATTTTCCGAAATCTGTTCCGCTTGATTGGTCATAGCTGGCAGATGTATCTCATCGGGCTTTTATTTGGCCTCGGTTTTGACACGGCCACCGAAGTCGGGCTCCTTGGCATTTCCGCCACGGAAGCCGCCAAGGGACTCTCCATCTGGTCGATTCTTGTGTTTCCGACACTTTTCACCGCCGGAATGGCCCTGGTCGATTCAACGGACAGCATTCTGATGCTGGGCGCTTATGGCTGGGCGTTCGTGAAACCGATTCGCAAACTTTATTACAATATCACCATCACCGTCATTTCGGTCCTCGTGGCGGTAATCGTGGGCGGGATTGAAATCCTCGGCCTGCTCGGTGACCGATTGCAAATGCACGGCGCCGTCTGGGACATTATCAACTCATTGAGCAGCAATTTCGGTGTGGTCGGGTTTGTCGTCATCGGAGTGTTTGCAGCAAGCTGGGTCATTTCGGCCATTATCTATCATCTCAATCGCTACGATGACATCGAAGTGAATCTGCCGGGCGAGTTGCAGCAGTGAGCCGTTTCGGCACAAGGAGGCGCGTCCGTCGAAAATCTCTTGCAAAATCCGCGCGCGGTCGTACGGTTGCGAAAGACCGGCCCGGTCGTGGCAGTTGTAACCACTCCGCCATCCGCTCCGTCAAAGGCAGTTGTACTGAACCTCGAACACTATGAGTGAGCCTAGTTCAAAAAGCGGTTTCACTGTCTCTCGCCGCTCGTTTCTCAAATCTTTCGGGACCACCGCCGCCGTCGCCGCCACCGCGCAAGTCGAGGCTGTCGCCGCGGAGTTGGAAAAAGCGAACCAGGAAAAAATCGTCGGACCGGAAGCGGTCCCCATCACCCTCAACGTCAATGGCAAGCCCATCAAGCTGCAAGTCGAGCCGCGCGTCACCTTGCTCGACGCCTTGCGGAACATGACGCCGCTGACGGGCTGCAAGGAAGTTTGTGACCGCGCCACGTGCGGCGCCTGTTCGATGTTCGTCGATGACAAATTGGTTTATTCCTGCTCGATGCTGGCGATTGAGGCGCAGGGAAAAAAGATTACGACCATTGAAGGACTGGGTGAACCCGGGAAATTAAGCAAAGTGCAGCAGGCGTTCGTGGAACAGGACGCATTGATGTGCGGGTATTGCACGCCCGGTTTCGTGATGAGCATCACGGCGTTGTTGCGGCAGCATCCGAAACCGACCGAAGCGCAAGTGCGGCACGCGTGCTCCGGCAATTTGTGCCGTTGTGGCACATATCCGCGCATTCTGGAAGCGGCCCTCAAAGCCGCAGGCGTTGCCAAAACCGCAAAAACCGAGGTGATTTCTTATGCCGAGTTGGCCTGAAAACCCCAAATACATCAGCACGCACCACACCCGCATCGACGGGCCCCTCAAAGTCACCGGCTCCGCCAAATACCCCTCCGACGTGCAGCCTGAGGGCTGGCTTTACGGGATGATTTTGCGCTCAAAATGGCCGGCCGCGAAGCTGACGAAAATCAATTTGGATCCCGCGCTGAAAATTCCCGGCATCAAGGCGGCCGTGCTGGCTCCCGCGGTGGAGGAGCGGCAAAAGAACGGCGCGGACGTGACCATGCGTTATTACGGCGAGGAAATTGCCGCCGTGGCGGGGACATCCAAGCAGGCATGTTTGGATGCCTTGAAGGCCATTGAAGTCGAGGCCACCGAATTGGATTTTGTCGTTCGGGAAGAAGACGCAAAAGAACCGGACGCCCCGAAGGTTTGGGCGGACACGCCCAACCTGGGCAGGGCGAACGTGCGTGAAAATGGCGACGTGGACAAGGCGTTCGGCGAATGCGCGACCGTGGTGGAGGGATTTTACACAACTCCGGTGCAGATTCACAATCCGCTCGAAACGCACGGCAATACAGTTTCATGGACGGACGACGGGTTGACTTGCTGGGCATCGACGCAGGGCATTACGAGCGTTCACGAGGGGCTGTCCCAAAGCTTAAATCTCCCAGCCAGCCAGGTGCACGTGATTTCGGAATTCATGGGTGGCGGATTTGGAGCCAAATTCGGCCCCGGCGTGGAAGGCACATTGGCCGCGCTGTTGTCCAAAGCCGCGAAGGCGCCGGTGCGGCTCATGTTAACGCGCTTCGACCAGGCGCTCGCCGTTGGCAATCGTCCTTCGAGTTTTCAAAAAATCAAACTCGGCGCAAAGGAAGACGGGACGTTGCACGCGTTCGAATTTGACAATTACGGCACGGCCGGCGTGGGCGGCGGTGGCTCCAGCGAAGGCGGCGGTTCGGGCGTCATGTTGCGCGCGCCTTATATTTATCACGTGCCGAATACTCGCACGAAACAAGCCGGCGTAAATGTCAACGCGGGTTCGGCCCGCGCGTTTCGTGCGCCCTCCTGTCCGCCTTCTTCCTTCGGCATCGAATCCATTATGGACGATCTGGCCGTCAAGATGAACATGGACCCGGTCGAGTTCCGCCTCAAAAATGACACGAGAACGCCTGGTTGGGAGATTCGCCAGAAAGAGTACAAGCTCGGCGCGGAAAAATTTGGCTGGAAGGACAAATATAAAAAACCCGGAAGTTCTCCCGGCATGGTCAAGACAGGTGTTGGGTGCGCCGGCTCTGCGTGGGGCGGCGGTGGACGAGGAACGCAGGCGGAAGCGGAGATTCATCCCGACGGCAGCGTGGAAATTCGTTGCGGCACGCAGGACCTGGGCACTGGAACAAGAACTTACATCGCGCTGATTGCGGCGGATGTTTTCGGCATCAAGCCCGAACAGGTCACGGTGCGGATCGGCGACACTCGCTATCCTCCGTCAGGCGGCAGCGGCGGCAGCAGCACTTCGCCGTCGGTTTCGCCGGCAATTCTCGATACGTGCACGAAGGCGTTGGCAGCTTTGCAGGAGCAAATCGGCGCATCGGAACCGCCGCGCGGCGAACAGTGGCTGGCTGCGTGCAAAAAGCTCGGGGTGCATCCGCTCGTCACACAAGGCAGGTGGCAGCCGGGCTTGTCCAGCAGCAACACCGGCGGCGTGCAGTTCGCGGAAGTCGAGGTCGACACCGAAACGGGTTTTGTGAAGGTCAAAAAAGTTTTGGTCGTCCAGGATGGCGGGCTGATTTTGAATCGCCTCACCTGCGAGAGCCAGTTGAACGGTGGCGTCATCATGGGCATGGGCTACGCGCTTTATGAGGAACGCGTAATGGACAAAAATTCCGGGGTGGTGCTGAACCCGAATTTTGAGACTTACAAACTCACGGGCCTGGGTGATGTGCCCGAGATTGAAATTGTTTTGTTCGACATGCCCGAGCGCGGCGTGATCGGCATCGGCGAACCATCCACGATTCCCACCGCCGCCGCCATCGCCAACGCCGTGGCCAATGCGCTCGGCGTCCGCATCAGCAGCCTGCCCATCACGCCGCAGCGGGTGCTCGCCGCGCTGGGCAAAGACAAACTTTCCGTCGCATGAAAGCATTCGAATACGCAACCGCACTCTCGCCCGCCACCGCCCGAGAACTCGTCGGCACGGACGGCGCTTACCTTGCCGGCGGCAACGATCTGCTGGCTTTGATGAAGGAATATCTCGTCGAGCCCAAGCGATTGGTGAATATCAAGTCGCTGCCGGGCATGGACAAAATCCATTCCGCCGGCAAAGGTTTGACCATCGGCTCGCTGGTGACCGTGGCAGAAATTGAAGACCATCCGGAGATTGCGAAAACATTCCCCGGCCTTCAGCAAGCGGCGGCTGAAGTGGGCTCGCGGCAGATTCGGAATGTCGCGACGGTCGGTGGCAACCTCGCGCAACATTCGCGCTGCTGGTATTTTCGCCATCGCGACGTGCTCTGCCTGAAAAAAGGCGGCGATATGTGCTACGCCCGCCACGGCGAAAGCAAGTATCACAGCTTGTTCACGGGCAACACGTGCATCAGCCCGATTCCATCAAATCTTTCGATCGCGTTCGGCGCTCTTGGTGCGGCGGTGGTTGTGCTGCGCGACGGCAAGGAAATGCCCATGAGCATTCCGGAGCTTTACCAGAAAGCATGGGATGAACCGACGGCGCACAATTCCCTAGAGCAGGGCGATTTAATTTTGCGCGTGGAGGTCCCGGCCCACAACCGCCGCAGCGCTTACATGCAGATGAGCGAAAAATCCGTTTTTGACTGGGCGTTGGTCAGTTGCGCAGCCGCGGCAAAGGTGGACGGCAACAAACTCAGCGACGTGAAAATCTTTTTGGGCGCCGTCTCCAACGTGCCTTACCAGGTGCAGGCCGCCAACGATTTTCTGGAAGGGAAAACGCCCGACGACGCAACCGCCGCAAAAGCCGCCGATTTGTTGCTCGAAAAAGCCCACGTGCAGGCGCACAACGGTTACAAGGTGCCGATTGTCCGCGCGCTGGTGCGGCGCACGCTGGCTCAACTCATCGCCTGACTATGAACCCGAATTTCTGCAAAAACCTCCGGACCAAAAAAATGTATATCCCCGCGCAGGCGGACGAAGTGTTCAAGGCCTCCGGCGAAGAACTGGCGCACATCGGCCATTGCTGGTGCAATCGCACCATGTCGGAGGTCGGGCCGGACGACCGGCAGGTGGGCGCTCAAAATTGCAGCAAGTCGCGCTCTTGTTTTGAGGAATAACTGCGAAGCGAATCCGCCAGGCGCTACTTCCCGTTTGCCGCAAACTTGTCAATCATCCCCTGCAACGTCTCAATCCAGAGCGGGTGCTCGTTGAGACAGGGAATTTGCGCAAATTCCTTTCCGCCGGCCTGCAAAAAGGTTTCGCGGCCGCGCATGCCGATTTCTTCAATGGTCTCCAGGCAATCCGAGACAAACGCGGGGCACATCACCAGCAGTTTCTTCACGCCTTGTTTGGCAAGGCGTTCCAGTTCGAAATCGGTGTAGGGCTTGAGCCAGGGATCCTTGCCGAGTCGCGATTGGAACGAAACGGAATACTTCCCGGCGGGCACACCCGTATTTCGCACGAACGCGGCGGTAGTTTGGAAGCATTGCGCCCGATAACACGTTGCATGAGCCGGGCTCGGCACCGCGCAGCAATCCTCCTTCGCGAGACAATGGCAGCCGGTCGGATCCGACTTTTTGATCTGGCGCTCGGGTAGTCCATGATAGCTGAAAAGGAGGTAGTCGTAGCCTTTTGCGAGATATTCCTCGGCGCTCAGGACGAGCGCAGCGATGTATCCCGAATCGTTGTAAAACGGCGGCTGCACCGTGATGCGCATGCGCGGAGCGATTTTGGCGGCGACTTCCTTCACGCGTTCAACGGCGGTTTCAAAGCTCGACATCGCATACTGGGGAAACAGCGGAATCACGAGCAGATCGTCAATCCCCTGCCCTGCCAGCTTTTGCATGGCGTCCGGAATTGAGGGGTTCTGATAACGCATCGCCAATTCGATCGGCAGCTTGACGCGGGGCTGCAACTTCTTCAGAACATTTTTACTGATCGCGACCAGCGGCGAACCATCCTTCGTCCACACTTTTTCGTAGGCGTGGGCGGATTCCTTCGGGCGATTAATGAGAATCATTCCCACAATAAAACGCCGCATCAACCACGGCTCGTCGATGACGCGTTCGTCCATGAGGAATTCGTTGAGATAACGCCGCACGTCCGGCACGCACGGTGAATCCGGTGAACCGAGATTAACCAGTAATACGCCTTTGCTCATTTTGAAATCACGGGTTGCGATTGCGATGCGTTCGCGCGCAGAAATTGCTCCACCCGCTCGACGACATTGCAGCCCGAAACAATCGAATCGCTCAAGGAAATTCCGTCGCGATAATGTCCGGCGAGAAACAGCCCGGGCGCCTTGCCTTCGGCCTCATTCATCAGCGAGCGATAGCGTCCGTAGCCGACATTGTATTGCGGAATGGCCCGCGGATAGAACACGCAATGCTGAAAAGTCGGCTTCCCTTTGACACCCAGCAGCACGCGCAGGTCTTCGCAGGTCAATTCGTAAAGTTTTTCCGGCGGCAGCGAAGCGAGCTCCGGATAGCGCTCGCCGCCAACGTAGCTGGTGAGCGTCAGATGGCCCGCGGGCGCGCGATTGGGAAATAGCGACGACGAAAAAATCGCACCGAGAATTTTGAAACCCTCGATTTTCGGAATCAGCATTCCGAAGCCTTCGCAGGGATGCGCCACGTCCTCGCGCCGGAAACCAAGCACCACGCTGGCGACCGGCGGATAACGAATTTCTGAAAGCGGCGAAAGGCCGAGCGGCTGGGATGATTCGATTTTTAATTCGGCCAGCCTGAAAGCCGTGCCGGCGTACACCACGGCGCTGTGCTCGGCCCGCTTTTCTACTTCGCCCTGCCGGCATTCGACCATCCAGCCTTCGGAGCTTTGCACTAGTTTTATAACCGCTGCATTCAGTTCGACCACATCACCCAATTGTCCGGACAACGCATCCGGCAATACCTGCAAGCCCTCGTCGAACGAGAATTTTGGCGCGCGATCCTTGGCAACTTCGCCCCGCTTCTTGCGTTCACGCGCGCCGAAAATCTGGCCTTTGATCATCGAGCCGTAATTGTCTTCCAGCGCCTTCAGTTTTGGAAATGCGTGGATGACGGAAAGCTTCCGCGGATCGCCGGCGTAAATCCCGGCCACAAGAGCATCAATGGCGTGGTCGAGAAACTCCTGGTTGAATCGCCGCACGACAAACTCGGCAATGCTCTCCTCAACACCGTCCCGCCGCGGCGGCACGAACGGTTCGCGCAGGACGGCAAGTTTCGCTTTGAGCGTGAAGAGATCGGTCGTCAGAAATCCGATCGGCGAGGACGGCATCGCGATGGGACGCTTGTAGCGAACCACGTAGCGTGCTTCGGCCTTCGGATCGGGATCGCGCCGGCGCGATTTCAGCCCGGCGTCGTTGACGAGCTGCGAAATTTTCGGCGAGGTTTCGAGAATTGTATTCGGCCCGAATTCGGCGATGTAGCCGTCCTTTTTCAGCGATTGAATGACCCCGCCCACGCGCGGGCCGGCTTCATAGACCGTGACCGAAATGCCCTTCCGCTTAAGATAGAACGCAGCGGTCAGACCGGTAATGCCCCCACCGATGATCGCGACGGATTTCATGCCCGTCAAATTGTCCTCGAATGTTTCCGCTCCCCGGGAGCCGCCAGTGTGTTGTCGAAGCACATCGCGATGTTCCGGATGAACAATCGCCCCGATTCGGTCACTTCCAGGCCGGTTTCGCTGCGGCGCACGAGACCGTCCGCTTCAAACGCAGCGAGCGATTCGATTTCCCGTTCAAAGTGGGATGAAAACTGAATCCCGAGGCGTTGCGACATCTCGGCGTAATTGAGCCCGAGGTCGCACATCACGCGCATGATCGTGTCGCGGCGGATTTTGTCCTCGTCGCCCACCACGTAACCGCGCTTGAGCGGAACTTTGCCGGCGTCGAGCGCTGCGTAGTATTGCGGCAATTCCTTTTCGTTCTGCCAATATGCATCCGGAATCTGCGAAATAGCCGACATGCCGAAGGCGTAAATATCCGCGTTGCCGCGCGTGCTGTAGCCCTGAAAATTTCTCTGCAGCGTTTTGTTGTGTTGCGCGAGCACCAATTCATCCTTGGGCCGCGCAAAGTGATCCATGCCGATATAGACGTAACGATCATTTTGCGTGAGCCGTTCGATGACGTTTTTTAGCAGCTGCAATTTGGTCTCCGGCGAAGGAAGAATTTTCTGTTCGAGAATTTTTTGCGCCGGTTTCACCCACGGAACATGCGCGTAACTGAAAACCGCCAACCGGTCCGGCTGCATCTCCAGAACGATATCCAGCGTGCGATTGAACGACTCGACCGTTTGATGCGGGAGCCCGTAAATGAGATCAAGGTTGATGGACGAGAAACCTGTTTCGCGCAGCCAATCGATCGTTTGCTGCGTCATCTCGCGCGGTTGGATGCGATGGACCGCCTGCTGCACCGCCGGCTCAAAATCCTGCACGCCGAGCGAGGCACGGTTGAAGCCCACCTCGCGCAACGCAACCACGTGGTCGCGCGTCAGGCGGCGCGGATCAATCTCGACGCCGGCCTCGATATCGTCCGAGAATTTAAAATGCTTGTGAATGATTTCCCCCAGGCGCCGGATTTCGTCGGGCGCAAGAAACGTGGGCGAACCGCCGCCGAAATGCAGTTGCACGGCTTTGCGGCGCGGATTGATCAGCGTCGCCATCTGCGCGACTTCTTTTTCGAGGTAATCAATGTAGGTCTGGCCCTGCGAATGGTTGAGCGTGATGACCGTCGTGCAGCCGCAGAACCAGCACAGCGTTTCGCAGAACGGAATGTGAAAATAAAGCGAGAGATCCCGCTCGGTCTTGTTGTTCTCGAGGATTCTCTCCGCCAGATCCGGCCAGGTGAGCGCCTCGGTGAATTTCGTGGCGGGGGGATACGAGGTGTAGCGCGGCCCCGCCACGTTATACTTCTGCACCAAATTCAAATCGACTTTAAGCGTGCTCATGAGAGTTTCTGCACTGTTTTTACCAATGCCCCAATATTCTCCAGTTTTGCCCCGGGCGGCAAGCCGTGCCCAAGATTAAAAATATGGCCGGGACGCGCGGCCATTTCCAGGAGCACTCGCGAAGTCTCGCGCGCAACGGATTCGGGCGTGCCATCCACCAACAACACCGGAGCCAAATTGCCTTGCAAGGCAACAGTCGCCGGCACGAGCTTTTGCGCTTCGCGCAGCGGAAATTGCCAATCGATTCCCAGCACATTCGCGCCGGTCGCCACCAGATCATCCCAATTTTGATGCGTGCCGAGCGAAAACGCGATGACGGGAACTTTGCCGCCGAGGCGGGAAATGATTTCTTTGATCCACACGCCCGATGCCGCCTGGAATTCGTTTTGCCCCAGGTGGCCGCCGTGGCTGTCGAAAATCTGCACCGCGTCCACTCCCGCCGCGATTTGCATATTCAGATATTCGGCAACCGCTTCCGTGAGTTTTGCGGCGAGCGCGCGAAATGTTTTTGGATCCTCGCGGAATAAAGTCAATGCGCGGATATATTTTTCGGCGCTGCCGCCTTCCATCATGAAGGTTGCGAGCGTCCACGGCGAACCGGAAAATCCAATCAGCGCGGTTTGGTCGCCAAGTTCCTTGCGCAGGAGGCGCAAAGCCCTGTCGACGTATCGCAAACGCTTGACCACCTTCTCAACGGAAAGGCGCTGGACGTCTTCTTTCGTGCTTATCGCAAAATCCATTTCAATTCCGCCCGTTTCGCGAAAGCGATAGGGCTGGCCCATCGCTTCGGGAATCACGAGAATGTCGCTGAAGAGAATCGCGGCATCGAAACCGAATCGGCGAACGGGTTGGAGCGTGACTTCCACGGCGAGCTCGGGAGTTTGGACCAGTTCGAGAAAACTGTATTTTTCCTTCAACTTGCGGTACTCGGGCAGCGCCCGCCCGGCCTGGCGCATCAACCAGACAGGTGGCCGGTCCACTTTCTGGCAGCGGCACGCGTTCAGGAAACGCTGACGGCAGGTCATCACTCCCGCATCAGCCGAAATCGGAGCGCTATGCCCCTGCGATTTCTTTCCTGATTTAAGCGTTGCGGCACTCATGGATTAACGGTGTTCCGTTTGCGTAGCGTGTCATTCTGTTCGTTTGAAATGAAGGTAGCAACACGGCAGAACAACACTGCACAATTCTTGCCGGTTAATCGACATTTTTTGGTAAGTCCGCAAGTCAGCGGGCCCAGACCTGCAATTCCGCTTGTAAACGCTCGACGGGCAGACCGACGACGTTCGTGTACGAGCCGGCGATTTTTTCGACGATCAAATCGCCTTCTTCCTGGATGGCGTAGGCCCCGGCTTTGTCGAGAGGATTTACCTTGGTGAGATAACGACGAATGGCGACTGCGTCGAGCGCGCGAAAAGTCACGGTGGTGACTTCGCTGAAAACGGTCTGGCGATGGCGGCGCAAATTCAGCAGGCAGACGGCGGTGACAACTTCGTGCGTGCGGCCCTGGAGTTGTTCGAGCATTTCGTAGGCGCGCTCGAGGCTGCCGGGTTTTCCCAAGAGAAGCGTTTCGAGATACACGAGCGTGTCCGCGCCCAGCACGAGCGCGTCCGGGTGTTTTTTTGCGACAGTGCGCGCTTTGCGATAGGCGTTTATTTGAGCGACTTCGCGGGCCGTCAATTCGCCGTGGTGGATCTCCGGCGCCTCACTGGTTATCACGCGGAATTCCACTCCAATCTGGCGCAAAAGCTCGGACCGTCTTGGCGAGGCCGAGGCCAAAATTAACGGCGGCAAATTCATCTGGAACAATTATTCCTCTAACTTTCGGACAACTTCGGCAGAAGTCAATTGCCTCAACAACTCAGCGACTGCCCCGCCCCGCCCTGCTAAAATCAAGCCCGGCGCAATCTCCGCCAGCGGCTCGAGAACAAAACGCCGCAAGTGCGCGCGCGGATGCGGCAACGTCAACTCCCGCGTCGCGCGGGTTTCATTTCCGAACGCAATCAAATCCAAATCCAGCGGGCGCGGTTCGTTCAGAACTTTCTTCGGCGTGCGGCCAAATTCCTTTTCAATCTCCTGCAGTTTCGCGAACAGTGATTCGGGAGTTTCCCCGGCTTTTGGAGTTAGCGCGACGACGGCATTTAAAAACATTGGCGATCCCGCCGGACAATCCACGGGTGCGGTCTCGAAAAGAGACGACTTGACAAGGGGCGTGCCGGAAAATTCCTGCAACCGCTCCATCGCCCGCAACAGCGCGTTTCGCGAGTCGCCGACATTCGACCCCAAAGCAATGTAAGCGGTTGCCGGCACACACATTATTTCAATCCCAGAACGTCCTGCATGTCGTAGAGGCCGGGCTTTTGTTTGACGACCCATTGCGCGGCGCGGAGGGCGCCGTTCGCAAACGTATCGCGGCTTGAAGCCTTATGTGTCAACTCCAGGCGCTCGCCGGCATTGGCGAAAATGACCGTGTGATCGCCCACAACATCACCACCGCGGATGGAGTGAACGCCGATCTCCGACGAGGTCCGCTCGCCAACAATCCCCACGCGTCCGTGCCGCGCAACTTTTTCAAGTTGCTGATGCCGCACATCCGCGAGAATTTCAGCCAGCGATTTCGCCGTGCCGCTGGGCGCATCTTTTTTCATGCGATGATGCATTTCGATGACTTCCAAATCGAAAGCCGGCCCGAGAATCTCCGCGGCCTTGCGGGTCAGCCAAAAAAGCGCGTTCACGCCGGTCGAATAATTGGACGACCAAACAATCGGAATTTGCGCTCTTAGATTTTTGATTTTCGACTGCTCATCGTCGGAATGGCCGGTCGTGCCGACAACCAGGGCTTTTTTGTGCGCGACGCAAAACTCCGCGAATTGCAGCGTGGAACTGTGGAAACTGAAATCGATCACGACGTCGCACTTGTCGATGATTGCGACAAGATTGTCGCCCTGGTCGATCTGCCCAACAACTTGCAGGTCGGCAATTTTGGCCGCGCAATTGACGAGCGCCTGGCCCATGCGGCCTTTGGAACCGGTGATGATAATCTTAGTCATGTTTATTGGCCGCAAAGGCACAGAAAACTCGGAACCGAATTCTCTAATCCTCTGTGGCGAAGACTATTTCAACAAACCGCAGGCCTTCAAAGTCGCCCGCAAAGTCTCGCGGTTTTTCGCGCCCATGGGCACGAGCGGAAGGCGGTATTCTTCCTCGATCTGTCCCATCATGGCCAGCGCGGCTTTGACAGGAATCGGGTTGCTTTCGATGAACAAATCCTTGAACAGCGGGTAAAGCTTTTGATGAAGCTGAGAGGCTTTCTTCGTTTGGCCGGAGGCATGCGCGTTGACCATTTGGGAAACCTCGCGCGGCGCGACGTTCGAGGCCACGCTGATGACGCCTTGCGCGCCGACCGACATGAATGGAATGGTGAGCGAATCATCGCCGCTCAGAATTTCGAAGCGCGGACTGAGCGCGCCGCGCAACTGGCTGACGCGATCGCAGCTGCCGCCGGCTTCTTTGATGCCGATGATATTTTTGCATTCGGCGGCGAGGCGGGCGGTGGTTTCCACGCCTATCTCAACACCGCACCGGCCCGGAACGCTGTAGAGCACGATCGGCAGTTTGGTTTTGCGCGCGATTTCGCGGAAGTGCTGAAACAACCCCTCCTGCGTCGGCTTGTTGTAATAGGGCGCCACCTGGAGCGAACCGTCCGCGCCGAGTTTTTCCGCCTCGCGCGTCAGGTAAATCGCCTCGTGCGTGGCGTTGGCCCCGGTGCCAGCCATGACCTTGATTTTACCGGCGGCAAATTTCACGGCGAGCGCAATAACATGGAGATGTTCCTCGTAATCGACCGTCGGCGATTCGCCGGTGGTGCCCACGGGCACGATGCCATCCACACCGCTCTTGATCTGATTTTTAATCAGTCGCTCGAAAGCGGTTTCGTCAATTTTTCCGTTTTTAAACGGTGTAACAATCGCTGTGTGAGTTCCAGTAAACATCAAGTTCCTCTCTAAACCGGCCCATACAATCGTGGAGGAAGGTCGATTTGGCCAGTAAGATTTTGCCAAATTCTTGCCCGCATTTTCCGAGCTAAATGGCCTCGACAAGGGCCTTATTGTTGCCAGAGTTCCGGTAAATGGATGATTACCCGGAAACGATTGCAGGCATTTGGCGGGAATTGGGCGCGCCTTTACGGCCGGACAGACGCGTTTTTTCGGAAGCGACAGCTCTGGTATCTGTGGGCACGGACATTTATGGCCGGGAGCAAAGACTAACACCTGCGGCGGCTTCGGCTTGGGCGGAGATGCGCACTGCCGCGGAAAAGGATGGGGAAACTTTGCAGCTCGTTTCCGCGTTCAGGAGCGTCGATTACCAGAAGCAAATTATTCAGCGCAAACTGGCCGCCGGGCAATCATGGGAACAAATCCTTCGCGTCAGCGCCCTGCCCGGCTGCAGCGAACATCACACCGGACGGACCGTTGACCTGACCACGCCGGACAGCAAACCACTGGAGGAGAAATTTGAGGGAACCTCCGCGTTCCGCTGGCTGGCGCACCGCGCAGGCGAATTTGGATTCACGATGACCTATCCGCGCGGCAATCCGTTTGGCATCACTTACGAGCCCTGGCATTGGACGTGGCACGGCGAAGTCGCGTAGGACAGGCCTCCGACTGTCTCCATATTTTTCCCTCGCGCATCAACCCCGGAACATCTCCGCATCCATCGTCCCTTCCGCCACTTTCGTGACCGGACCGGTCATCAAAATATCGAACCCATCTCCAATTTCGATCGACAATTTTCCACCCGGCATATGAACCGTGATGGACCGATCGCACAGACCGAGCTTGTGCGCCACCGATGCCGCCGCGCTGCTGCTGCTGCCCGAGGCCAGCGTATAACCCGCCCCGCGTTCCCAAATTTCGATCTGAATGTTCGCACGGTCGAGTACCTTGAGAAATTGCACGTTGATGCGCTTCGGAAAATTGGAATGCCTTTCGATGAGCGGACCAAATTCCCTGGCCATGTCTTCGCTGATTTCCGGCAGCGGCAGGACACAGTGCGGATTACCCACGGCTGCCGCGCAAAACGTAAACGTTTTTCCGCCAACCGAGATTTTTTCATTGATGACTTCCCGGCGCGGGCCGGTGACAGGAATCTCATCGCTCCAAAAAGTAACCTTGCCCATTTCGACGCGAACCATGCGGCCGGACTCGAACACGGTGGATTTCACGACGCCTCCTGGAGTTTCAATCGCGAATTCTTTATCGCCCACAAGTTTCCTGTCCCACAAACAACGTGAAAAGATTCTCAAGCCGTTGCCGCTTTTTTCCGCTTCGCTGCCGTCGGGATTGAAAATGCGCAAACCAAACGGGGCCTTGGTGGCGGGCAGCGGCCCGAGCAAAATGCCGTCCGAACCAACGCCGAAGTTGCGGTGACAAATGACTTTGATCTGCTCGACCGTGAGCGGCGCAGCCACATCTTTCGGGTCCATGACGATGTAGTCGTTTCCCAGCGCGTGATATTTCCAAAATCGCATCCGCGAAACGCTAACGGTGAGATGCGCAGACGCAAAGCCCAAAATGAACAAATTGAAATGATTTGAACAAATCTCCGGCCAACCGCGTCACACTGCTGGATGCAACTTTGCAGACAATTAAACTTTGACAGCGTGAACCCACCTTCGCAGAGTATGAATGTGTCTGCCGCGTTTGAAGAGAACCTTTCAGGGGGCAAGCCGCGAACCATCTCCGCGTCCGAACCCCACAAAGATTTGGAAACCGCCCTCCGGCGGTCGCAGGATTATTTGCTCGGCGTTCAGCATCGCGAGGGCTTCTGGGTCGGTGAATTGATGGTCGATTCCACGCTCGTTTCCGACACCGTGGCCTACCACCATTGGAACGGCAAAGTGGATCCCGAATGGCAGCGCAAAGCGGTAAACCACATTTTCTCGATGCAGCTGCCCGACGGCGGCTGGAATATCTATTACGGCGGCCCATCGGAAGTCAACGCAACCATCAAAGCATATCTCGCGCTGAAACTGGCCGGCGTTCCGGTCACGGATCCCCGCATGCTGCGCGCGCGTGAAGTGGCGCTGAATCTCGGCGGCGTGCCGCGGATGAACACCTTCTCCAAACTGTACCTCGCATTGCTCGGTTTGTTCCCCTGGGAATATGTGCCGACGATTCCCTGCGAGGTCCTGCTCATCGGCAAATGGTTTCACGTAAATTTCTGGGACATGAGCAACTGGTCGCGCGCGATGCTCGTGCCGCTGGCCATCATCAACCACTTCAAACCGACGCGAGCCCCGAAAAATCGCGTGACGCTCGACGAACTGTATCCGCACGGTTTTCATGAGCGCGACCTGGCCCTGCCGCCGGATCCGGATAAAATTTCCTTCCGCAATTTTTTCCTGTGGCTGGACCGGCTGCACAAGTTTGCCGAATGGTTTGCCGAACACGGCATTCACCCCTTCCGCAAGCGCGCGTTGAAAAAAGCCGAGCAATGGATGCTCGAACGTTTCGAAGGCTCGGACGGCCTGGCGGCGATTTTTCCAGCAATGCTTAATTCGCTCATCGCGCTCAAAGCGCTGGGGTATCCCGATGATCACCCGGAAGTATTGCGCGCCGAACGCGAATTGAAAAAATTGGAGCACGAAACCCAGGACAGCGTGCGCATCGAACCGTGCTTTTCGCCGGTCTGGGATACGGCGATCGTGGCCATTTGTTTGCGCGAATCGGGAATCCCGGCCGAGCATCCTCAATTGAAAAAGTGCGGCGCCTGGCTGATGGACAAGGAAATCCGCATCCGCGGCGATTGGCATCACAAAAATCCCGTGGATGTCGAGTCCAGCGGCTGGGTGTTCGAATACAACAATCAATGGAACCCGGACGTGGACGACACCGCCATGGTGCTGCTCGCGTTGCGGCAAATCCCCACGGACAATCCGCAGAGGCGCGACGAATGCTTCAAGCGCGGCATGAAGTGGATGATGGCCTTCCAGTGCAAAGATGGCGGCTGGGCGGCGTTCGATAAGGATTGCACCAAGAATATTTTGGAGAAGGTCCCGTTCGCGGACCACAACGCGATGCTCGATCCCGAATGCGCGGACATCACAGCGCGCATTTTGGAATTGCTGGGTTATGAGAAGTGGAGCACCAGCAATCCCCAAATTGCCGAGGCGCTGGAATACCTCCGCAAGCAGCAGGAACCGGACGGCTCGTGGTACGGGCGCTGGGGAGTGAATTATATTTACGGAACCTGGCAGGTGTTGCGCGGAATGCGCGCGCTCAATCTCGACATGAATCAATCGTGGCTCCTAAAGGCGCGCGACTGGCTGGAGAGCGTGCAGCACGCGGACGGCGGCTGGGGCGAGCGTTGCAACACGTATGATGACCCGGTTTTCAAAGGCCAGGGCCCCAGCACGGCATCGCAAACGGCATGGGCCGTCATGGGCTTGTGCGCGTTTGACGATCCGAATCGCCCCAGCGTGCGCCGCGGCATTGAATATCTCATCCGCACGCAAAACGACGACGGCTCGTGGACAGAATTGGAAACAACAGGCACCGGCTTCCCGAAAGTTTTCTACCTGAAATACGACATGTACCGGAACGCGTGGCCCCTGCTCGCTTTTGCGACCTACAAAAAAATTCTGACCAGAACAGAATCGGCGAAGCCCGAAGTCAACGGTTATGAGCGCCCGGAGGCGGTGGCGCTGGCCGGAACGGTGAGGCGTTAATCTTCGGCTGCCAGGGACAGCGCGCTGCACTGTCCGCGCCGCGTTCAGCGGCTCAACAACTGCCATCAAACCGGTGGAAAGCTCGGTTCCCCCCGCTGGAACGCGGACGGCGACGCCGCAGCGCGGCGTCTCTTCCTCTCCTTTTGTCTCGTAAATCGTAAATCGTAAATCGTAAATTCCCGGCATGAGTTGGTTTTACCGCAGCGCCCTCCGTCCCATTTTGTTCACGCAAGAGGCGGAAAGCATTCACAATCGCACCATGGCCCTGCTGAACAAAGTCGGCCGCAACGAATTGCTTTGCGGCGCGATGCATTCCTTCCTGGGTGCGCCTGCGTTGCCGGTGGAACTCTTCGGTTTGCGATTTCCCAATCCGGTCGGGCTTGCGGCTGGCATGGACAAAAACGCTGCGGCTCTGCCGGCCTGGGCGGCGATGGGTTTTGGGTTCACCGAACTCGGCGCGGCAACGTGGCATGGGCAGCCCGGCAATCCCGAACCGCGCGTCTTCCGCGCCATTCCTGAGGAGGCGATTGTGAACCGCATGGGATTCAACAATCTCGGCGCCGAAGCAATTGCCGAACGGCTCGCGGAATGGAAAAAACTCGACCGCTGGCCGCCTCATCCGGTGGGCATGAATCTCGGCAAATCGAAAATCACGCCGCTGGACAAGGCCGCGGAAGATTACGCGAATTCATTTCGAGTTTTGCGGCCGCATCTGGATTTTTTTGTGATCAACGTGAGCTCGCCGAACACGCCGAATTTGCGGCAGTTGCAGGATAAGAGCGCGCTGGATGAAATTTTTGCGGCGTTGAAGGAAGTCCAAAGTCCAAAGTTCGCAGTCGTCGGCGGAAAGCCGATCCTCGTGAAAGTTGCTCCTGACTTGAGTTTTGAGGCGCTGGATGAAATTCTGGAGTTGGTTGGGCCGCGGGAAATTGCGGGCATTGTGGCCACCAACACAACCATCAGCCGGCCGGTTTCGAACCTCCCGGACATCCAGCGGGTTTACTCGGAAACGGGCGGATTGAGCGGCCGACCCTTGCGCGCGCGCAGCACTGAGGTCATCCGGCATCTTTACCGGCAGACGGGCGGGAAGCTGCCGATTATCGGTGTGGGCGGCATTTTTACCGCGGCGGATGCTTGGGAGAAAATCACGGCAGGCGCTTCACTGGTGCAGATTTATACCGGATTGGTTTACCAAGGGCCGGGCATTTCCCGTGCGATTGTGAATGGCCTTATTGAACGGCTGGAAGCGCGAGGGCTTGCTGAATTAGCCTCTGCGACGGGTTGCGACATTAAAAAGTAATTAGGAAAACGACTAATACAGGCCAAAACCTATTAAAACCGCATATGTCACTTAAACTCGAAATTTCCTCGCTTGACACTGGATGTAAGAAGCTTATACCGGAAGTGATTCAATCAAAGCCGCCACAACTCGAATCAACATTATGACACTGACAAAGCGTGATCTTGTGACCCGAATCAGCAATGAATCGGGCCTGGTACAGCAGCAAGTGCTCGACGTGGTTCAAAAGACTTTGGATTATATCGCCGAAGCACTCGCCAAAGGCGACAAAGTTGAGTTGCGCAACTTTGGAGTGTTCGAAGTAAAAATCCGCAAAGCACGCGTCGGCCGCAATCCAAATGCGCCCGCGACGGACGTGCCCATTCCCGAACGGTGCGTGGTGAAGTTCAAGCCCGGCAAGGAAATGCGCGCGGAAGTGATCAAAATTGCTCCCAAGACCGCAACGCAGACGCCGAAGGTTTAATTGCTGCATTTGGGTGGTACCGAGGGCGGGCGGATTGTTGTCTTCCTTTTAACTGATTAGTTATTTAGCCTTTCTTTTTTGCGCGGCACCCCTACTCTTCCGCGCTGATTTATGGAACGACTGCCCGGTTTCCGCGATTTCTATCCCGAACCAGTGCCGCACCCGGACGTATGGAGTGCCGACGCACGCCAATATATTTTCAATAAATGGCGCGATATGGCGCGCCGTTATGGCTTCCGTGAGTACGACGGCCCGCCGCTCGAAACACTCGAACTTTTCACGACGAAAAGCGGCGAGGAAATCGTGGGGCAACTCTACAACTTCACAGATAAAGGCGAGCGCGCTGTTTCGCTCCGACCGGAAATGACCCCCACCCTCGCCCGCATGGTCGCGGCGCACGAACGGAATTACAAAAAGCCCATCAAGTGGTTCGCCGTCCCCCAGCTCTTCCGCTATGAACGCCACCAGAAAGGCCGCCTGCGCGAGCATTTTCAATTCAATGCCGACGTCATCGGCGAAACCGACCCGGGCGCGGATGCGGAATTGATTGCGCTTCTGATTGATTCGTTGCGTTCGTTCGGCCTGACGGCGGAGGATTTCGTCATCCGCCTCAGCAGCCGCAATGCGTGGCAAACTTTTTTTCGGCAACGCGTCGAAATAAGACGCCAAATCTCAGAACAAACGCACCAATCTCCCCCTGAACAAAAACTTTATTCTGACGAAGGAGAATACGAATTTTTTCAGATCATCGACAAACTGGAGCGCGCCGAACCGGCGGAAAGCGAAAAGAAACTCGCCGCACTCGGATTCTCCCTGGCCGATGTAAACAAATTCATTGAAAGCGGCGAACCGGCCGAACAGCTCAAATCCGTCCTGGATAATTTGGCGGCGCGCGGCATGAAGGACTTCGTGAAGATCGATTACCACGTGATCCGCGGGCTGGCTTATTATACGGGCGTGGTTTTCGAAGCCTTCGATCGCAAGGGGGAATTTCGCGCGATCGCCGGCGGCGGCCGTTATGACAATCTCATCAAACTCCTGAGCAATGGCAAAGTGAATCTCCCGGCCCTCGGATTCGGCATGGGCGATGTTGTGCTGCTGGAACTGCTCAAAGCGCGCGGACTGCTGCCCAAATTCGACACGAACGTGGATGTGTTCGTTCTCGTGGAGGACGAAGCGCTGCGCCCGCACTCATTGAAACTCGTGCAGGACCTTCGTTCCGGTGGATTTGCGGTGGAATATTCCCTCGTGCCGGTCAAGGCGGACAAGCAATTCAAGCGCGCGCAGGAACTCAAGGCGGCATTCACGATCAAGCTGGAGAACGACGCGTATGCGCGCATCCGCAATTCCAAAACGCGCACGGAACTCGTCTCGGGCACGAGCGATGTGAAGAATCACTTGGCAAAAGCCTCCTGATTGTCCGCTCTTCTACGGCTGTCTGTCGGGCAAAAATAGTTGATGCCAATCTCGCGGCCGCGTGGTAGGTTTTTAGTACCGATAAAATCGGTCACGGCCATGAACGTGCGCAACCCATTCCTGCCACTGGAACAGCGCGAAGCAAACGCCGGATGGCGCGAGCTTTTCAAAGCGAGGATTGCGCCACAAATTGCAGGAGGTTCCTCATGATTCCAAGCGGTTCCATTAGCGAAATTCTCGAACACAAAGGCTCAACAGTCTGGACCATCTCGCCGGACGCCACTGTTTTCGAGGCCATTCAGAAGATGTCCGATAAAAACATCGGCGCGGTGCTTGTCACCGAGGGAGACCGGCTGGTCGGCATCATTTCTGAACGCGATTATACCCGCAAAGTCGCGTTGAAGGGAAAAACGTCCAAGGAATTGAAAGTCCGCGAGATCATTCCCGAAAGCGTATTGAGCGTCACTCCCCAGCACACCGTCGAGGAATGCATGCGCTTGATGACCGAACGGCGCGTGCGCCATCTCCCGGTCCTCGAAGGCGGCCGGATCCTCGGCATCGTCTCCATCGGCGATCTCGTCAACTGGATCATCGGCGCCCAAAGCAGCACGATCCACCAGCTCGAGACCTATATCAGCGGCGTGCCCGGCTGAAACGCCGGACACCACTATTGGCGCGAGCGCGCCACCGCCACGGACACGTAAGCCGCTTGCGGAATTGAGAATTTCTTGACCTCAACCATCACGGCCTCCGGCCGGTACTTCATCATAATAAAGTCCGCGATGTTCGACGTCAGTTTCTCCAGCAATTTCCAATTGCGACCCGTCCCGAACTTCAGCAACTCCTGGCAAAGGTCGAAATAATTGATGGTCTTCTCCAACCGGTCGCTCAGCGCCGCCGTGGTGAAATCCAGGTCCATCTCCACCGTGATCAGCAGGCGCTGCGGTTTGGCGCGCTCTTCTTCGGTGATGCCTATCTGACAAAACACTTCCAAATCGACAATATTGATTCGAGACATAGTTTAATTCTTCGCCGTTCTTTTTTCCCGGACGGCAAACAATAGCTTCCGTGTTGGTTGATTGATTTCCATTTCCAGCGCGGCTTCAATCGCGAGCCAGCGAAACTCCCGCGCTTCATCGTTCAGTCGCACGCGCGGCTCTCCCGCGCAACGGCACGTATAATTAAGCAGGATGAAATGCGCGTCACGGTAAAATTCTTTCGAATGAATGCAATCCTGCACTAAAACGAACTCGATATCCCTAATTTCCAGGTCCGTTTCCTCCTTGATTTCCCGGCGCAACGCATCCTCCGACGGCTCGCCCCATTTGATTTTCCCGCCCGGAATGCCCCAAAGATTGGACCATTTGTGCGTGCGAATCATGAGCACCTCGCCCGCCTCGTTGAAAATGAGCGCCCCAACGGTCGCGATCGGCGGATGTTCTTCTTCCGCCGATTTCGACGGTTTAAGGTTCAGGCCGTTCAACTCAAGAACCCGTTTCAGCTCGCCGAGATGCTCCACAATCAACTCCGGATCCGCGGCGCGCAATTGGACCAGCGTGTTGTAGCCGGTCAGCACCGCGCAGGAATGGATGCCGCCATGGCGCGCGGTTTCGATGTCGTGCTGCATGTCGCCGATGAACAGCGTTTCATCCGGTTTCAAATGATTTTCCTCCAGGATTTCGTGGATTTTCTTCCGCTTGTCCCAAACGCCCACGTAGGGCTTATCGAGATATTTTCCAAAATCAGTCACGCCGGCCTGCACGGCGAAATGGTCCGCGTGAACCGTGCTCAAAAGAAAAGTGCGCAGCTTGCGCTGGCGGCAGAATTCGAGGAATTCGCGCGCGTGCGGCAGTTCACAAACGGAATCCTGCGCCTGCTTGAATTCGCTGTGAAACCACGTTTCCAGCTGCGGCAGCGGCACGTGCGGCGTGTGCTTGTCGTAAAACGAAGTGAACGGCAGTTGGAATTCCGCGCGAAATTGCTCCAGAGACATTTCCGCGCGCTCCGATTGCGCCAGGACATAATTCGTCGCCTTCCAGACAGCCGGCAAATCATCCACGAGCGTCCCTGACCAATCGAAGATAATGTTGCAAATCACGCGAGGAAGTTAGTCTTTGCTGCGGGAGGGCACAAAGACAAAGTGCGGCAAGGATGCAGGGTCGAGAGTCGAGGGTCGAGAAAAGGCATCGAGCTTCGAACAAGTTCCAGCGCCAACAGACTTCATTCACAAAAACGAAACCGTTTCGCTTTTGTCCCAAATATTCCGGAATCATTATCAGCGCGCTTATTTGTCCCCTCCGTCTCATTTGTCTTATCCGCTCAAAACCCCAATGTTTACCGGCATTCCCCACTCCCCTATCTGCGTTCTCTGCCTTTTCCGTAGGAAAAAAAGTGTCATTTTTGACCCTTTTCCGCTATTTTTACAATCCTATGTCATTTACTATAAACAACTTCCACAGAAATACTTACCGTAAGTTTTTCTCCGAAAATCTTCTTTAGTAAAGTGCCTCTCGATGAAAAAGCAGCAGCCCTTGGATGCAACGCAGTCTCCTGCGATGGTAGCGCGCGTTCTCGCCGTCGCCCTGGAAATTCCCCTTCTTTTTGGAGACTTTTGGAGACTTTTGGAGGGTTTTGGAGCCGATTTTTTTACAGCGCGCGCGCTTCAGCTCCCCTGGTATTATCAAATTCTGGCCACCCGTCGTTCGTTCATCGTATGCTTGCGCATGCTGATCGCGTTCAACAAGCCTTACGGCGTCATTTCACAATTCACGCCGGACGGTTCGCCGTATCGAACGCTGGCGGAGTTTGGATTTCCGAAGTGTGTTTACCCGATTGGCCGGCTGGATGCGGATTCAGAGGGCCTGCTGCTGTTGAGCGAAGAGCCCGAGCTGAATCAACGGCTGCTGCACCCACGGCACGCGCACGAACGCGAATATTGGGTGCAGGTGGAGCGCGTGCCGGCGGCGGAAGCGTTGCGCCAATTGGGGAAAGGCCTCGTAATCCAGGGCCGCAAGACGCTGCCCTGCCGCGCGCGGATGCTGCAACCGCAGCCGGAAATGCCGCCACGCCAACCGCCTGTTCGCTTTCGCAAAACCGTGCCGACCTGCTGGCTGGCCATGGAATTAACCGAAGGAAAAAATCGGCAAGTCCGGCGAATGACGTCGGCAATCGGCCATCCCGCGTTGCGACTGATGCGGGTGCGGATCGGACAATTGGAATTGGCGAATCTGGAACCGGGAAAATGGAAAATCTTGTCGGACGCCGAACGGAAGCTCGTGCTGGCTCAATAGTGCTTCTTCAACCAGA
>Ga0335085_10000869_pt1 | contig 74729 bp, 62 predicted proteins | sample Lox_Sample_45_FD_206712 | JGI IMG/M metagenome (GOLD analysis project Ga0335085, IMG submission 206712) | Soil microbial communities from Loxahatchee National Wildlife Refuge, Florida, United States - Lox_Sample_4.5 | ecosystem: Environmental > Terrestrial > Soil > Wetlands | place: USA... | reverse complement strand
CCCTGCCACCAGGTGCCCCAGTCATAGAACCCCGGGATCAGCGCATCGAAACCTTCGTTCTTGGCAGTAGTCGGGTCGTCACCGCCGAAGATCGCGTACCGGTAGGAGAGCTTGGGCTTCCAGGCCATCTTGGAGAACTCGTAGGCGCCCAGCGCGTTCCAGGCGGTCGAGCTCATCACGTCGCCCTTCTGTTCCTTGGCGTACTCGGCTTCGAAGGAGAGGCCCGGGAGCGCCTTGAGCGGGGCCGTGTAGACCCGCGCGTTATAGACATTCAGGCCGTTCCGGTCCGGCTTCGCGTTCGGGCCGACCGTGTCGGCGATGAAATGCATGTAGGTCGCCCCGAGAGTCGTCGCGCTGCCCAGGGTCAGCTCGTAATTCCCGCCCCACAGGCGCGTCCCGCTCTCGGCCTCCGGAACCTCGTCGCGGTCCAGGTAGAATGCCTCGAGCTTGCTGTGTTTGACCGTCAGACGGGCGACTCCGGCGACCTGCCACGCCTTGCGCGCGTTGCTCCAGAAACCGCCACGGCTGCCGCCTTCGCCGCCGCCGTCCCACAGCAGCATCCCGTGCCCGATCTTGTACTGCTCGCGTCCGAACGAGAGGTCGAGAGCATTTTCACCGAGCCCGAGCGCCGTGCCGGAGCGCCAGCCGATGTAGGCGTCCTCGACTTGGAACGACGAGGCCTCAGTGCCGACGATCGGGGGTGGGGCGTCGAAGGTACGCTCCCCGACGACGCTGACCTTGCCGTACAGCTCGCTCTTGCCGGTCTTCATGTCGGCCGACAGAGCGGGCTTGGCGAAGCTCTCCAGCCAGTTGTCGCCCAGGTTGCCCGAAGGATCAGGCCGGGCGTTGGTGTAGAGGGAGTGGGCGAACCCGAACGCGCCGAAACCGGCGTCGAAGTTGAAGGTCCAGTTGAACTTCTTGGGGAGACCGGTGGGCCGCTCTTCTTGTTTCGGCTCCTGGGCCCGGGCCTGCCCGGCGACCATGAAGAGCGCCAGTACCAGGAATCCGAAGCGTGCCAACCGGGCGCTCGCTTTCACGAGATCGCCTTTAGAGTGGAAAGGCATGACCGACCCTCCTCCGTGTGATAGCAGCGATTCGCGAACCTGAGGGGAGCGTAGAAGCGCGATCCTGAAGGAATCGTGAAGCTACGGGGAAAGGCCTAGAGACGCAACGCTTGGAAGGCTGCTAGCTGGAACGTCCCTAAAACAGCATGCCGGCCAGGAGCTTCACGAGCTGCGCCAGAGGCATCATGGTGAGGGCCAGGGGCGCGATCGGCGCGAGGGTCGCCGCCGCCACCTGGATGATCGCCTGCCGCGTCACCGGGGTGAACCGCATGGTGCGCGCCACGTTGTAAACGTTCGCCATGTCGGCCAGCGACTGGATGTCAGTGGAGCCCAACAGCTCATCATGCGGCGGGTGCTCTCCGTGCACCCACTTTGCGTCGAACAGGTGCGCATACCGCTCCGCCAGTGGACCGTAATCGCGCTCCCCCTGGCGCCAGGTATGTGACAACCGAGGCGTGAAGACAAAGAAGGGGCCGAGAAACAAGACCAGCATGAAGACGACGAGGACGACGATGCCGACCTTGAAATCGAGCAGCGCCGCATGCTGCTGGAAGATGCGGGAGGCGATCCATGCGGAAACCATGGCCCCATGGGCCGCCGCCAGCGGCGTGAAGGCGAAGGTCGCGAGCGAGAGAAAGCCCAGGCCTCCCGTTCGGTCGGGGTGGATGGGGACCAGGCGCAGATCGATGCGGGCCACCTGCCAGAGAAACCGGGCCCAGATGAACAGCCGATAGTACCAACGCAGCAACAGGAACTGGGAGAACGGCAGGCTCAAGTAGGCGTACCAGTAGCCGGCGAGCGTGAGATTTTTCCCCTCAGGACTTGGCGTGGCGTACCAGGTCGCCACATCGAGCCCCGTATACTGACGCCAGATGATCTGGACCCCCACGATATAGACGAAGCCGATCAGAGCGAGTTCGGCGGGTATCGAGTTGCGCAACCGTATCGTCGCGGCAATCGCGTCGTCGAACTGGGAACGGGCCCGCGCCGGGATCAGCTCGCGCTCGACGAATTGCCGGGCGACAAAGCGGAGGCGCCGGTGCACGGTGATCTCGGCGGCGATCAAGAGCGGCACCACGAGCAGGAACCGCGCGTTGGCCTCGATGTCCTTCAGGAAGGGCACGGCGACGTTCGAACCCAGCGCCAGCCCCTGCACGGCCGAGAGGATCAGGAGCGGCAACCAGGTGAGCGCCGTCAGGACAAGGATGCGCTGGCGCGCCAGCTCCAGATCCGTGCCGGTGAGGTGCGCCCGCCGCAGCAGCTGGTAGAGCGGTCCACCGAGGACGAACGAGTAGTCCCCGGGGTCCTTGAGCAGGGCCTCGCCTGCAGATGAGCGATCGGAGTCCATTGTGCCTTACGGTTGTGGCAAGACGCATCCTGTCCTGCCGGGTCTGAAGGTTTCGTGAAGGGATGTTGAAGACTTCGGCGAGCTAGCGCCGGTAGGACCACCCGATGGTGAGCGACGACACGTAGTCGTTTTTCTCGGCGCCTTCCGGCGGCCGGCTGTCGAAGTTGTCGGTGAAATTGATGCCCGCGAAGAAGTCCTTGAACACCTCGTACTTGATCCGGCCGGTGAAGGCGGCCCGTACCCGACCGGGTGAGGAGATACTGGGATACACCGTCAGCTGGGTGGAGAAGTCGAGTTTCGGAGAGTCGTAACGAAAGGCGTCATACAGCAGGTTGACGACCCCTTCGAGGTTGTCCTGCGGCGACGTCGTGGAGCCCGTGGTGTCCGTGACCACGAACCGCTCTCGGGTCACCACGAGCCCGGCTCCCGCTTTGAACTCGCTGGCGTTCGTGAGGTAGACACGGCCGCCCTCGGCGCCTGCGGAGAGACGCAGGTCGAGACCCAGCTCGTCGTTCTGGTCCAGCTGAACGAACCCGCCGGCTTCCCACCGGTTGGCGAACAGCCGCGCCGCATTGAGCTGGATGGTATTGCGGGTGGTGGTGGTGACCCCGGTCTGACCCTGTGCGTACGAATCGAAGCTCACCCCGGCGCTCAGCTTGGGCCCGCGGTAGCTGACATCGCTCGAGAGATTCAAGGTCGTCGCCTTGTTGGCCTTGGCGAGGCTGAACCCCAGGTCCAGATAGGCCTTCAGCCGATTAACGAATTGCCCGCTGATCGGCACGATGGAGACGATGTCGAAGAGATTGAGCGTGTCGGCCGATTCGCGGGCGACCACCACCTGCTTGTCGCGCGCGGGTGGATCGAGGCGCCCGTAATACTTCCGGCCTGAGGTCGTCTGGAACTCGAAATAGTCGCTGCTCGTGATTCGCGCGATCTTGTCCCACTCGATGTAGATCCGGCCCACGTCGTCGGTCGAGTAATCGAGCTGGCCCGCTGACAGTCCCTTGATTTCCCCGGTGAGATGGTCGCCGTTGTCGAGCACGACGATATCGGTTTTCTGCGCGGCGGCGGGGGCGGCGAACGCGGACGCGACGAGCCAGCCGAGCATTGCCAACGCCCGCGGCGCGCCATACACTGGCAGCCTCATGGCCATCCGCCTGCGTCCCTCCCTGTCCTGGCTGCTCACGTTCATACCGGTCGCGTTGGTCCTGGAGCAGCGGCACGCCGGGGCGCCGCTGGTCTTCGGTGCAGCGGCGGTGGCGATCGTGCCGCTCGCTCGGCTCATCGTCGAAGGCACGGAGCATCTGGCGACCTACACGGGGCCGGCGGTCGGGGGGTTGCTCAACGCCTCGTTCGGCAATCTACCCGAGCTGATCATCACGATCGTGGCGCTGCGCGCCGGCCTGTTCGACATGGTGCGGGCCTCGCTCGTGGGCACGCTGCTGGCCAACCTGCTGCTCGCCCTGGGCCTCGCGTTCCTGCTCGGCGGGCTCCGCCACCACGAGCAAATCTACAGCAGCACGGCCATGCAGACCTACGGCGCGATGATGCTCCTCGCCATCATCAGCCTCGCGGTTCCCGCGAGCTTCCATCGCTTCTTCGGAACCGAAACTGCGACCCCGGCCGCCGTCCGCCTCGATTTCGGCGTGGCGATCCTCCTGCTCGTCGTATACGGGCTCTACCTGTTCCTGATGCTGCAAACCCACCGGGAGCTGTTCGCGCCCGCCAGGAAATCGACCCAAACACATTCGGGACCGACTTGGAGTGTGCCGCGCGCGCTCGGGACTCTGGTGCTGGCGTCGGCCGGCGCCGCCTGGATGAGCGAAATCCTCGTCGGCGCGGCCGAGGCTACGGGTCAGGCGCTCGGGCTCTCCGACGTCTTCATCGGGATGATCTTCCTCGCGGTGGTCGGCGGCGCGGCCGAGAGCCTTTCCGCGATCGCCGCCGGGATGGGGAACCGAATGGACCTGGCGCTGGGAATCGCCTTCGGGAGCTGCATCCAGATCTCCCTGCTCGTGGCGCCGGTGCTCGTCCTGATCAGCCGCCTCATCGCCCCGGGGCCGTTCACCCTCGATTTCACCCGGGGCGAAATCGGGGCGCTCCTGATCGCGGTCTTCATCGGCACCGTGGTCGCGGGTGGGGGCCGCAGCAACTGGTTCAAGGGCGTCCAGCTCGTCGCCGTGTACCTGATCTTCGCGGCGCTCGCCTACCTCATTCCCTCGACAATCGCTCCTTAGCCCTCCTTCACCGCGGCCCCGCCGGCAGGTGCTCGGTCAGATACCGGGTCAGTGTGCCGAACACATGCCGCGTGGTGCCACGGCCCTCGAAGATGCCGTGGGTGCGGTTCGGGTATACCATCAGGTCGAACTGCTTGCCGTTCTCGATGAAGCGGTTGACCAGTGACTCCGTCCCCTGATAGTGCACGTTGTCGTCCCCGCTCCCGTGCATGACCAGCAGATGACCCTTCAGGTTCTTCGCGAACGTGATCGGCGAGCTCTGCGCCCAGGCCGCGGAGTCGTCCTGAGGCAGCCCCATGTAGCGTTCCTGGTAGATCGTATCGTAGTAGTGGATGTCCGGGACCGGTGCCACCGCCATCCCCGTTGCGTAGAGATCGGGATAGCGCAGCATCATGTTCAGGGTCATCGAGCCGCCGCCGCTCCACCCCCAGATCCCGACGCGGGTCGAGTCCATCCAGGGATTCGTGCGCAGCAGGGCCCGCAGCGCCCCCGACTGATCCTGGGACGCGATGACACCGATCTTCTTGTAAATCACCTTACGCCAAGCGCGACCGCGTGGAGCCGGCGTCCCGCGGTTATCCACGCTCAGGACGACGTAACCCAGCTGGGCGAGGTAGCGGTGCCAGAGCATGAAGCTCCCGCCCCAGCGGTCCGTGACCGTCTGACCCGCGGGCTCCCCGTACACGTGGAAGAGCACCGGCCATTTCTTCGTCGGAACGAACGTCTGGGGCTTGATCATCCAGCCATCGAGCGTGACCCCGGGGCCGGCGTCCACGCGGAAAAACTCGACGGGGGGCAGCCCGAGAGCGGCGACGTTCTTCTTGAGGTTGGCGTTATCGACGAGCGTGCGGACGGTCGTGTGCTTGGGAAGCGCGACCAGCTCGATCGTGGGTGGCTCGTCGAAGCGCGACCGCGTGTGGAACGCGTACCGGGCATCGGGAGCCAGATCGTAGCTGTTCCAGCCCGATTGCGCGGCCGGGGTGAGCCGCTGCGCTTCACCTTTGCCGGACAGGGTTACCCGCCAGAGCGAGCGCTGCCCCGCGTTATCGGGAGAAGCGACGTAATACAACCAGCCGCCTTTCGGGTCGATGCGCGCGATTTCCAGCGCGTCCACGCCGGCCGGCGTCACGGCCTGCATCGTCTGTCCGTCCCGGCTCACGACGTACCCGCGGCGCCATCCATCCCGGTCACTGACCCAGGTGAACCGCTTCCCGCCGTCCAGCCACACGAGGTCGTCGACCACGTCGGTCCAGGCGGAGTCCCGTTCGGTAAGAATCGTGCGGACGTTACCGGTGGCCGCGTCGCCGAGCATCAGCTCGAGGGTGTTCTGTAGGCGGTTCAGGTGCTGCAGCACGACCTCGGCGGAGCTTGCCGCCCAGTCGAGCCGGGCGATGTAGTTGTTGCGCGGGTCGCCCGGGACCTTGAACCAGATGGTGGCCCCGCCCGTCGCCGCCACGACCCCGACCTTGGCCGCCGAATTGGTGGTGCCGGCCTTGGGATACTGCACGGCCTTGGTGAAGGAGTAGAGCGAATCGGTGTCGTCGATCAGCAGGTAGTCGCGCACCCCGGAAGCGTCGAGCTGCCAGTACGCGATCTTCGTCCCGTCGGGGCTCCAGCGCCAGCCATCGCGGTCGTCCAACTCCTCTTCGTAGACCCAGTCGAAAGTGCCATTGATGATGGTGCGGGAGCCGTCGCTCGTGAGCTGGGTGATCCGGCCGCTCGCCAGATCTTCGACGTACAGGTTGTTCTGGCGCACGTACCCCACGCGGCCGCCGTCGGGGGAGAACTTGGCGAACATGAGGGTGGAGGCCGGTGCGTTACCACCGAGCTGGCGCAGCGCGCCGCTCGTGCGGTCCAGGACCCAGTAGTCGCCCCGCGTATTCTGGCGCCACACCCGCTGCGAGTTGGTGAACACGAGCAGTCGCTGGCCGTCGGCCGACCAGTCGTACTCCTCGATGTCGAGCGCTTTCGTGGCGCCCTTGGGGACGAGCTGGCGGGCGGAGACCAGGACGCCGCGCTTTCCGGTGGCCGGATCGTAGCGGACGATGTCGCTGCCGTCGTCCACCGAATCCGATGGCTCGAGCGTCGTGTAGCCGCCGTCCGAGAGCCAGCGCGCCGGGCCGAACGGCTGGCTCGCGAAGTCGCGGGAGGCGAACAGGCGGTCGAGGGTGAGGGTGTCGGCCTGCTGGGCGGAGAGCGCCGGCGCGCGGAGCGCGACGACCGAGAGGAGGACGAGGGTCGCCGTGCGAGGAGAGGAGTTCATGGGCGACAGAGATACCGCGGCGGGAGAGGCGAAGCAAATCGCGCCCGGCCACCGGGGGGCGGCCGGGCGCGAGGGGAAAGAGCGGAAGGGCTACTTCTTCAGCGTCGCGAACAAATCATCCACCGCTTCCTGCACCTTGGCGTGATCGACCCGCTGGGTGTCGTGCACGTCCTTCGTGTACAGCCCCTGCCAGGCGACCTTGCCCGAAGCCCGGTCGCGCAGGTAGACGAGTAGCGCCCCGGTGCGGTACTCGACCGGCGTGGTCGTGCTGGTCGAGAATGTGGGAGCGCCGTAGTAGCCCCACCCATAGCCGCCGTACCATCCCCCAACCCCGGTCGTCGTGGTCTGGTAACCCTGCTCGCGCTTGATCCCCACGTGGTAGGTCAGCAGCAGCGTGGCCTGCGAAGGATCTTCGACCTGCTTGAACCCCTTCTTGGTCATCGTCTGGATGAGGGCGGTCTGCACGCTCTGGTGCAGAATCTCGTTGTTGACGGCCGGGTCGAGCTCGTAATGGCTCAGGGTGTCGCGCCGGCCCCACGCCCAGGTGGCGCCCGCGGGGATCGGCACCGAGTTGTCGCGGTTCGCCGTGATTTCCGGTCCGCACGCGGCGAGCCCCAAGGCGGCGGCGGTCAGCAAGGCCCGTTTCATATTGCTCCCTAGAGGTAGGTGGTGTCGCCAGAAGTCTACCCGGCGGCGCCGCAGGTGGCAACGTTGCTACCCGGAACGCGCGGTCAGCTCGCGGACGGCGTCGTCGACCGAATCGGTGCGGCCGATGGGCCCGACGTGCTGCTCCAGCCCTTCGGCCCGCAGCAGCTGCCGGACCCTCGCCCGCGCGTCGACCAGGCGGAGCGCCGCCCGCCGGGGGGGGGCCGCCAGCTCCCGCGCCAACTCCGCGATCATCCCGGCTCCGGCGACGTCCACGTACGGAGTGGACGACAGGTCCCACACGACTCCCCGGAGCGGCTCCGCCACGTCGGCCACGCGGGCCAGCACTTCCTCGCGCACGTGATCGACGTTGAAGTACATGATGGAGGATTCCACGCGGACGACCGCGATCCCCGGGATCGCCTCGTTGTCGGGGCTCACCTTCAGATCGGAGTAGCGGCGGGTCCCGGGGATGAGCCCGAGCGAGGCCACGTAGGGGCGCGCGGCACGGCCGATGACGAGCAGCAGCGTGATGAGCGCGGCGAGCACGACGCCGCGCAGGATGCCCAACGCCAGGACGCCGAGGAGGGCCACCATCGCCATGGCGAACTCGAAGCGGCTCACCCGCCAGAGGTGGCGCAGCTCCTTGATCTTGATCAGCCCTTTCACGGCCACGAGCACCACCGCGGCGAGCACCACGGTGGGCAGGTTCTGGAGCAGGCCGGTAAGGAACAGCAGACAGAGCGCCAGGGTGGCGGACGCGAAGGCGAGCGCGAGCGGGGTCCGGGCGCCGGCCTTGTCGTTCACCACGGATTGCGAGAGCCCTCCCGCGACGGGATACCCGTGGCCGAACGCCGTGGCGAGGTTGGCGGCGCCCAAGGCCAGGAGTTCCTGCCGGGGATCGATGGCGTAACCGTGCTGCTTCGCCAGGGAGCGCGCCGCGGAAACGCCTTCGATATAGGCGAGCAGGAAACAGGCGAAGGCGAGCGGGATCACGCCGTCAACCTCGGCGGCCCGGAGCGCCGGCCGGTGCAGAGGAGGCAGCCCCTGGGGGAGGATCCCCACGGTCTGGACGCCCAGAGCGGTCAGTGGTGTGAGCGACACAGCGACGATCGCCAGCACCACCACGACCAGCGCCACGGGCCGTCCGGGGAGGAACCGCTCGCCGGCCACGAGCAGGGCGATGGCAGCGAGGCCGAACGCGAGGACGACCCAGTTGGTGTCGGAGAGCTGACGCCCGAGCACCCAGACGCGCTCGGCAAAATGGCTCCCCCCGCCGGGGACGCCGAAGAGTTTGGGCAATTGCGTCAGCGCGATCGTGAGCGCCGCGCCCGCCTTGAATCCGGTCAGCACGCTTTCACTGATGAAGGAGACCAGCACGCTGAGCCGGAACACCCAGGCCAGGACGCTGATCACGGCCAGCACGAGCGCCGTGAGCCCGGCGATCTCGGCCCAGTGCTGGGCGTCGCCGCCCGCCATGCCGGCGATCGTGGTGCCGACGACCATCGAGATGGCCGAGGTCGGTCCGATGGCGAGCTGGGGGGAGCTGCCGAACACGGCGTAGGCGAGGCCGCCGAAGAGATAGCAGTACAGGCCGTACTGGGGCGGGACGCCGGCCAGCGACGCGTAGGCCAGGGAGACGGGGATCGCGTAGGCGGCGAGGGTCACGCCGGCCACGACGTCGTGCGGCAGGGCCTTCAGCTTGTAGTCCCGCAGCCAGTGCAGCGGAGGCAACAGCGCGGTCATGCCGAGAGCCTACCGCGTTTCACCTTTGTCGGTAAGGTCGTATCTTTGGCTCCTAATGTCGAAGTCGACCGCGATCCTGAGTCCCGTCGATCGTCAATCGGAGATCCTCTTCGGCCTCATCATGGCCATGACCTTCACGGGTACGCTCAGTGTGGCCGAGTCGGGCCGCGAGGAAGTCCGGGCGATGCTGATCGGGGCCATCGGGTGCAACATCGCCTGGGGGCTCGTGGACGGGGTCATGTTCGTGGTCTACCGCCTCGTCGACCGGGCCCGGGACTCCGAAGTGGCCGCCGGCACGCGCCGGGCCGCCATCAAATTCGAGGATCTGCGCGGTGCCGTCGCGGTGTTTCTCCTCGTGTGTTTGGCGACGTTCCCGGTCGTGTTGCCCTTTGTGTTCATGCCGACCGCGACCCGGGCGCTGCGCTGGTCCAATGCAATCGCGATCGCGATGCTGTTCATGGGTGGTTGGCAGGTGGGAAAGTACGCGGGGCTCCGTCCCTGGCGTGGGGCGACCGTCATGGCGCTCATCGGCACCGCGCTGGCGCTCGCGACGATCGCCCTCGGCGGTTAACAGGAGGCTCACAGGCAATGGGATTGATCGATCAGATTACGGCGGCCCTGGGCGACAAGGCCGACTACTTCTTGAAGTTCGACAAGCCCAGGATCTCGAAGGATCGGCTGCACGTCCCCGGACCCGACTGGGTGGACCGGATCTTCGCGCCGAGCGACCGGAATAACCGGGTCCTCGCCAACCTGCAACGGCTGTACGGCACGGGTCGCCTCGCGGGCACCGGCTATCTCTCGATCCTTCCGGTGGACCAGGGCATCGAGCACTCGGCCGGGGCGAGCTTCGCCAAGAATCCGGACTACTTCGACCCCGAGAACATCGTCAAACTGGCGATCGAGGGCGGGTGCAACGCCGTCGCCTCGACCTTCGGTGTCCTCGGCGCCGTGGCCCGCAAGTACGCCCACAAGATTCCCTTCATCGTAAAAGCGAATCACAACGAGCTGCTGACCTATCCGAACAAGTTCGACCAGATCCTGTTCGGGACGGTGCGGCAGTGCGTCGACATGGGGGCGGCGGCGATCGGGGCCACGATCTATTTCGGCAGCCCAGAGAGCGGGCGTCAGATCGTTGAGATCAGCCAGGCCTTTGCCGCGGCGCACGAGGCGGGGCTGGCCACGATTCTGTGGTGCTACCTGCGCAACCCCGCGTTCAAGAAGGACAAGGACTATCACGTAGCCGCCGACCTGACGGGCCAGGCGAACCATCTGGGCGTCACGATCGCAGCCGACATCGTGAAGCAGAAGCTCCCGGAAAACAACGGCGGGTTCAAAGCCCTCAACATGGGCGAGTCGAGCTACGGCAAGTTCGACGAGCGGATCTACACGGAGTTGTCGAGCGATCACCCCATCGACTTGTGCCGCTATCAGGTGGCGAACGGCTACATGGGACGTATCGGGCTCATCAACTCCGGCGGCGCGGCGGGGAAAAACGACCTCTACGACGGCGTCATGACGGCGGTCGTGAACAAGCGCGCCGGCGGGATGGGTCTGATCAGCGGGCGGAAGACGTTCCAGAAACCGCTCAAGGATGGCGTCGCGTTGTTCCACGCGATCCAGGACGTGTATCTCTGCAAGGAAGTGACCGTCGCGTAGCTTACGGCGCTTCGAGCAGCGGCCTGACCCAGATGTTGCGATAGCGGACCGCAGCGCCGTGGTTTTGCAGCAACAGCGGCATCGTGTCCGGGTGCGCCACGTAGGGTGGCCGACGGCGGTGGGCGGTCGGCCCCGTAAGCAGCACGTTGTCCTGGACCAGAATCCCGTTGTGCAGCACGGTGACCCGGGCCGGCGTTAACAGCTTGCCGGCGGCGTCGAAATGCGGTCGGTGGAACACGATGTCGTAGGTTTGCCAGGTGCCGGGAGGGCGGCTGGCGTTGACCTGCGGCGGGTACTGCCCGTAGATCGCCGCGGCCTGCCCGTCGGGATAGGTCGGATTCTGGTAGGAGTCGAGCACCTGCACTTCGTACGTGCTCATGAGATACACGCCGCTATTGCCCCGCTCTTGCCCCTCGCCTGTTGCAGGGGTCGGCGCTTCCCATTCCACGTGCAGCTGGACGTCGCCAAACGCTCGCTTCGACACGAGATTGCCCGTTCCCGCCACTTCCACGTAGCCGTCCTGCAGCTTCCACCCCGCGGGCTTGCCCGAATCACTCTGCCACTGATCGAGGCTCGTCCCGTCGAACAGAACGACCGCGTCCGAGGGTGGCGGGACGGGAGCCCCGGCCGGGGCCGGAGTCACAACGGGAGGTTGCGGCCGGTCCATCGAGTGCTGCGCCCAGGTGATGGTCGGCTGCTGGGCCACGAGCAGCAAGGCGAAGAGCATGGTCGTCTCCGTCTACTGGTGTAGCAGCTTGAACGCGTGATTCCAGGTGTTGGTCTTGAACCCGTACACGATCCAGACCATCGCCATCGGGTCCAGGTAACGCGACATCTCGATGCCGCCAAGGTCGATCGTTGGCCAGCCGAAGGACTTCAGGATCCCCGTCACCGTCTCTTTGGCGGCCGGGTCATTCCCGCAGATGAACATGTCCGGCGGTCCGCCCGGAAACGCCGGGTCCACCATCGCGGCATTGCCGACGATGTTGAACGCCTTGACCACTCTCGCTTGCGGCAGCCAGCGCTGCACCTGCTCGCCGCTCGAGTTCGTGTAGCCGAGGGCGAGGGTGGGCGGCACCCCCCTGTCGAAGTCGAGGGGGTTAGTGGCGTCGATGACCACTTTGCCGGCGACGTTTTCGGGCCCGGCGAGGGACAGCGCGTTTTCCGTTCCCTTCCAGAGCGTGGCGACGACCACGACGTCGCCGAACCGGGCTGCCTCGGCGAAGCTGCCGGCCGACGCGCGGCCTCCGATGTGTTGCACGGCGGTCCGGGCCTTGTCGCCGTCCGGGTCACGGGTCCCGATCTTCACCTCGTGGCCTCGCTCGGCGAAGCCCTTGCCCAGGGCTTTCGCCACGACCCCGGTGCCGAGAATCCCGACTTTCACCGCATCCTCCGTCGCTGAAGAACCCTACACGCTTTCTCCCGGCAGTCTTCCGGAAACCGGGAGTACGTATCTTCGAACACCGGTTCCCCAAGGACGGTTTCCATGACGATGCGACGTGCGCTGCAGACGATTCTCGCGATCGGGCTGTTTGGCCTGATCTTCTCCGGCACCCTGACCTACCAGGAGCTGTTCGGCCACGCCGGCGGCACCTGCCCCTCGCCGGGCGCGCCGGGGACGATCTTCGGATATCCCGCCTGCGTCTACGGCTTCTTCATGTACTTGGTCATCGACATCATCGCGTTCCTCGGCCTGCGCGCCCGGGCCTGAAACGGGGGGCGCCGCCGTCAACCTTCCGCGGCCGGGCGCTTCGGCTCGGCCGCGCGCTTCTTCTTCTTGGGCCGGGTCTTGCCGTAGCTGCCGCGCCAGATCTTGCCGCGTTTGGTCTTCTTGTCGCCTTTGCCCATGAAAGAACCTCGTGACTGGGGTTTGAACTAGGGATTCCGCCGTTCGGCGTCGGCTCTCGTGGCGGCGGGGACGCCTCGAACGAAAGCAATGTAGTCGGTGGCGATCGGGACGCCGCCCCCCTGGCGCAGCGCCCAGGCGATTGTCCCGCGGTGATAGCTGCCGTGCAGACAGAGGTGCAGCAGGATGTCCTCGACGCGCGAAGTGAACTGGCGGCCCGCGCTGTTGGTATAGGTCACGCCGCGGTCCAGGTCGGCGGCGGTGAGTCCCGCCACATAGCGAGTGAGGTCGCGCTGGTTCGCTTGTACGAGGCCCGCGCACTGCTCCAGCGTGAGGGACGGCCAGACTACCTGGCGCGGTGTCGCTCCCTGGAGCCGGGCGAGCCAGACGTGCTCCGCCGCCAGGATGTGGGCGAACACTTCGATGACCTTGGGGTCAGGGGCGGTCGCGCTCCGCAACGACGCCAGGACGCGATCGTCCGCCCAGCCGAGGTGCCGCACGAGCTGCGTCAGGTAGGTCACGAAGCGCCCGCCGAAGGCTTGCGTTTCACCTGGTCGAGCCAGGTACGGGCCTCCTCGGGGACCAGAAACGCGTGCATCCGGTACCCCACCGCCCGGACCAGGACGGCGATCAGGCTGGCCATCCCGAACCCGACGGTCGTCTGGACCAGCACGGCGATCGGTCCGCCGTACACGTTATGCAGCGTCCGGAACATCAGGGCGAACTGCCGGGACTCGGCGAGGTTCGGCACGTACTCGAGGGCGCGCAGGTCGACGAAAATGGCGTAGTCGGGCTCGTAATGGTATCCATGAATGCCGCGCTCGATGAACCGGGCTGTTTCGCGGTAGTCGCCGCGTCCCGTGCCGACGATCCGAACCTCGCGCCGGTCGGCGTCGATCTCGAAGAGGAACGGCATCCCGTTATCCCCGCGGCCTCAAGAGACTCGCTCCATAGAGGATGGCCGCCACGGCGAGCGAAATGAGCGTGGCGCGATACTCCGCCGTCGTCGCGTGCGACAGCAGCCAGACCACGATGACGGCCGCGACGAGGGGCACGGCCGGCCCCCCCGGAACCAGGAACGGCGCCGCACCTTCCGCGCGGACGTCGCGATGACGCAGCACCAGCGTCGCGGCGATACAGGCCAGGTAGGCGGCGAGCATCCCCACGTTGGCGAGGACCACGAGCCGCGTAAACGTGCCGCTCACCGCGAAGGCGCAGGTGATGACGGCGTGGACCGCGATCGCGAGCGCCGGCGTGCGATACCGGGAATGGACGCCCGCGAACGCCGCCGGGAGCCGGCCGTCGCGTCCGAAGGCGAAGAGCATGCGTGGCGACGCCAGCATGTCGCCGCTCAGGTACCCGAAGGTGGAAATCGCCGCCCCCGCCAGCACGATCAGCCGGCCCGTCTGGCCGATCGCCACGCCGGCCGCCGCGGCGAGTGGGGCCTGCGGATTGTCGGCGAGCGCGGCGCCGAGGACCCCCTGAGCCACGAGGTGCACCGATACGTAGAGCACCGTGACGGCGAGCAACGCGATCAGGAGCGCCCGGGGAACGGTCCGCGTAGGATCGCTTACCTCGCCGCTCGGCGTCAGCGCGACCTCGGATCCGGCGTACGCGAAAAACAGTACCAGCGCAGCGTTGCCGATCTGAGTCGGTGAGGGGATAGCACCGAGCCCCAGGTTCTCGCGATGCACGGCGAAGGAGCCCGCTACGACGAGGAGCAGCAGGGGCGCCAGTTTGGCGAGGGTGATGCCCTCCACGAGCCGGCTCCCGACGCGCACCCCCCGGATGTTGCTCGCCGCGAGTCCGCCGTAAACGAGCACGAGCACGGCTGCGCGTGGTAGGCCGCCGTGCAGCGCCGGCACGAGCACGCCGAGTGTGCCGACGAAGGCGTTGGCGACCGCCGCACTCGCGAGCATCCCCGCCGCGAACCAGAGCAGCGTGCCGGTGAGGAACCCGACGAACGGTCCGAGCGCGGTCTCGACGTAGGCATACAGACCGCCGGTTCGGGAGACGCGGCTGCCTGACTCCGCGAAGCACAGCATCACGAGGCCCACTGCGACGCCGCACACGACGTAAGCCAGTATGGCCGCGGAGCCGAGCTGCCCCGTGACGGCCGCGGGGAGCACGAAGATTCCGGCGCCGACGATGAGGTTGAAAATCCCCGCGGCGAGGGTCCGGGTCCCGATGGCCCGGACCAGGCCCTCGTCGCGGGATGATGCCGTGGGGTCGCTCAACGCGGCGCGCCGTTCGCTGCGGGCTGTGGGGGCGGCACGAGCGGTGGCGTGGCGCGCGGCGAGTCGGTGCAGGGGGGCCACCCGCCGGGGGAGCCGTCGGGCCGGTTTGGGAATACGGTACGCCGGTCGCGTGGCATCGACTGCGGATCTTCGGCGGCCAGGTAGGCGAGCATCGCGACCAGGGTCGCGTTCATCTTGAGGTCGTCGAAGCTGATCTTGTCGTAGGTGTCGCGCTGGGTGTGCCAGGTATAGCTGAAATAATCCCAATCTCCCGACCCCAGCCCGAACCCGGGCGCGCCGCAGGTCACGAACGAGGCGTGATCCGTCCCGCCACCGCCCGGCGAGCCCGGAAAGGCGAACTTGATGTCGCGGGTGAGATCCGCCGGGATCTGCGCCAAGTAGCGCGAGAGGTTCCCGGAGGCCGTGGGGTACCCCGAGGCGCTCATGCTCTCGATCCGGCCGGTGCCGTTGTCCTGATTGAAGAGCGCCTGCAGGCTGTCGACGATCGACGGATGATCGTGCACCCACGCCTTGGAGCCCACGAGGCCCTGCTCTTCGCCGCTCCAATGACCGACGAGGATGGTGCGGCGCGGGTTCGGGTACGCCTGCTTCAGGATGCGCATCGCTTCGAGCATCGTGACCGTACCGGTCCCGTTGTCGGTGGCCCCCGACCCCCCGTCCCAGGAGTCGAAATGCGCCGACAGCATCACGTACTCGTTCGGTAGCGCGCTGCCTTTGATCTCCGCCAGGACGTTGAAGACCGGCACCTCGCCCAGCGCCTGCGATTGCGCCGTGAGCTCGACGGTGGGGCTCTGGTTGTTCTGCGCCAGCCGGAAGAGCAGGCCGTAGTCTTCGCATCCCACATCGAGAACCGGGGTCTTGTCGGTCGTGGCCGCGAAGATCCGGTCGGTGCCCCAACCCGTGGACCAGAACGACGTGATGATGCCGGCCACGCCGCCCCGCTCGAGTCGCTGCCACAGAGCCGGATTGGCGATGGACGACCCCGTGCCGAACCCGAGCCGGGCGATCCGCTGCGTCCATGCCTGCTGAGCGGCGGTGCGCCGGGCCTTGAGCGAGTCCACGGTCTCCTTGCGCCCCCAGTGCGCCCAGCTGGTGTCGGGGCGGCAGGTCGGCTGCGGGAACGACACCAGGACGAACTTTCCCTTGGCGTCCTTGAGCCAGCTCGCAAAGCCCGTCGAATCCTGTACGTCCGGCAGAATCACGACGCTTCCGCGCACCGGCTTGGCCTTGGGGGTGCCGGGGCTCCAGGCGAGCATGACGGCCTCGAGGGAGCGGACCCTTGGCGTCAGGAGATCGAGGTGGGTGGGCCCGCGCCGCCAGCCGCGCCACGTCCCGTACTGCTCCTTGCGCGCGCTGATCCCCCAGCTCGTGTAGGTCTGCACGAGCCAGTTCTGCGCGGCCTCCATGCCGGGGGAAGCGGTGAGCCGCGGCCCGAGCGAATCGAACAGGGCCTGGGCGAGCTGCGGCAAGTGTGTGCTGTCCATCCCCAGGGACCACAACCGGCGCAGCACGGGATTCTCGACGATGAAACCGGTCGCCGGGGGCCCGAACTGCGCGGAGGCGGCAGCAGGCAGGACGGCGGCGATGACGAGGGCAGTGCAGAGGCGTCGCACGAGGGGACTCCTTCGCGGAGGGTAAAAATCTTGGACCCGGGCGTAAGCTACGCCCGGTGCGGGTGGGTTCAATCCCGCATCACGTCGAGGGCGACCTCCACTTTGCCGAAGGGCGCGCTGACCTGCACCCCCTGCACGGCGCCACGGACCCGGGCCAGCATTTCGCGCGCGATGGCCACGCCCTCGGCCAGGGCGGCGTCCTTGCCCTTCTCCTGCGCCCGGCCCATGCGCTCCAGCACCTCCGGCGGCACGGACACCCCCGGCACTTCGTTGGCGAGAAACTCCGCGTTGCGGAGGCTCACGAGCGGCCAGATCCCGGCGACCACCGGGATGCGATAGGACTCGACCCGCCGCAGGAACGCCTCGAGCTGCTTCGGGTCGAACACCGGCTGGGTCACGGCGAACTCGGCGCCGGCGTCCACCTTCCAATGGAAGCGCGACAATTCGCGGTCGAGATCCACCGCCGCCGGATTCACGCCGACGCCGATCACCCAGCGCGTGGGCGCACCGATCGGATTGTTCCCCGGGTCGAGGCCGTGGTTCAGGCGGTACACCAGGTTCGTAAGCCCGATCGAATCGATGTCGAAGACGGCGGTGGAATCGGGGTAGGGCCCCATCTTGGGAGGATCGCCGGTGATGATCAGGATGTTCCGGAGCCCCGCCGCGGCCGCGCCCAGGATGTCCGACAGCATGCCGAGGAGGTTGCGGTCGCGGCAGCAGTAATGGATGACGGTTTCCAGCCCGACTTCGCGCTCGATCAGGATCGCCGACGGCAGGACGCCCATGCGGCTCTGCGCCCGGGGACCGTCGGGGACGTTCACGGCGTCCACCCCTCCCGCCTTCAAGGCGCGGCACTGCGCGAGCATCGGCGCCGGATCGACGCCCTTGGGGGGAACGATCTCCACGCTCGTGACGAACTTGCCGGCGGCGAGCTTTTCCCCCCAGCGCGAGCGCTGTGCGAGGGGCGCCGGGGTCACGCCAGCGGGGGCCTGGACCGCCTGGCGCGAAACGACCGCCGCGTGCTGCCGCGGCGAAACGCTCGCCAGATAGTCGCGAATCTTCTTGATGTGCTCCGGGGTGGTCCCGCAGCAGCCGCCCACGAAGCGGGCGCCCGCCTCGACCATGCGCCGGGCGAAGTTCGCCATGTACTCCGGGGAGGCGAGGTAGATCTTGCGGTCGCCGACGTCGCGCGGGAGCCCGGCGTTGGGGAGCGCCGAAATCGGGCGGTCGGTCACCTTGACCATGCGCTCGACCGCCTCGAGGACGCCGGCCGGGCCGACGGAACAGTTGACCCCCACGACGTCGGCGCCCCAGCTCGCGAGCTGCGGGGCGAACGCCTCCGGGGCGGTGCCGTAGGCGGTGAGCCCGTCCGTGCCGATCGTCATCTGGGCGACGATCGGGAGGCCCGACTGGGAGCGGATGGCGAGGATCGCTTCGTGGATCTCGTCCAGGTCGCTGAAGGTTTCGAGGACGAACCCGTCGACCCCGCCGGCCAGGAGGCCCCGGACCTGGCGGGTGAAGAGGGCCTGGGCCTCCTCGCGCGCCGTGGGCCCGAACGGCTCGATGCGCAGACCCAGCGGTCCGATCGCGCCCACTACGCTGGCGCGGCCGCCGGCTGCCTCGCGGGCGAGATGGGCGGCGGCTTCGTTGATCCGCTCGGTATCGTCGGCGAGACCGTAGCCCGAGAGTTTCGCGGGATTGGCGCCGAAGGTGTTGGTTTCCAGGATCTCGGCGCCCGCCCGGACGTACTGCTCGTGGACCTCGCGCACGAGCGCCGGTTGCCGCAGGTTGAGCTCGTCGTAGCAGACGTTGAGAAAGATCCCCTTGCCGTAGAGCATCGTGCCCATGGCGCCGTCGAACAGATGGACGTGGCTATCGTCGAGGAAGGAGCGGAGCGTCGGGGGCATGTGGAATGTGAATCTAGGCGGTCGCGCTCACTCGCCCAACACCCGCTTGGCGCCCCACCAGGCGGCGACGCCTCCCACGATGAAGCCCAGCACCGCCCCGAAGGCCCCGAACACATTGCTGGCGAGCACGCTCGCGATCGTCCCCACGACGAAACTGATGAGCACCTTGAGCAGCTTCATGCTTCCTCCATGTTCTGGAGCAAGCCCCGAGTGGCTTGCTCGGTCGTTACGCCGGTGACGCTGACCGTCTTGCGCCGTCCCGTGGCACCGCTGCGGATCGCGACGGCGCTCCGCGGCACCCGCAGGCGCTCGGCCAGAAACCGCACCAGTTCCGTGTTGGCCGCCCCGTCCACGGGCGGCGCCGCGAGGCGGATCCGGATCGCGTCGCCGTGACGCCCCGCGACTGCGGTGCGCCGCGCCCGCGGCACGACGTGAAGCGTCAGGGTGGCGCTCAGAAGAAGAGGAGGCGCTGGATCAGCGCGCGCACCATCCAAAGAGCCAGCCAGGCGGCGAGAGGGCTCCAGTCCACCGGGCCGAAGGGGGGAAGGACGCGCCGCAGCGGTTCGACGATCCAGTCGGTGAGGCGGTAGGCGGGGCCGGCCCAGCGGGAGTGGCGGAAGGCGCCGAACCACGACCCGATGACCCGCACGATGAGCGCCACGACGAGAATGGCATACACCGCGTCGAGCAGCAGCGACAGGAGCGAGCGCGGCCCGGCGTGCCAGGCGGACTCGACGTTCCAGAAAGCCCCGATCAGCCATTGCGCGAAGGAGATGAGCAGCGCCCCGGCGACGGCGACGCCGATCACGAGCCACCACTCGGCCGCTCCCGGGCGGCCGCCCCAGCCGACCACACGCACCTCCACGGGCCGCAGCACGGGATCGGAGAAACGGCGCATCACGCGGCCGAGCGCCGAGAAGGGGGAGACGCGCTTGGTGCGCACCAGCCATGAGGCCACGGCTACGAGACAGGCGAGGCAGAAGGCGCCGAAGACGGCGTAGCGCAGCAGAAGCAGGACCATGTGCCTAAATTATCTCCGCGTCGTCATCCCGGGAGTCAGCGTGCGGGTCGTCTATCACATCGTACCCTCCTCGAGCGGGCCCTACGCCGTGGTAGTGCTGGTCGTCGCGGTGGTTGCCTGCGTCGCGCTCGCCGTGGGGTGGGCCGCTTGGGGCGGGCGTCACGCCACCTTCGAGATCGCCCCCGATGCCCTGACCATCCGCGGCGACATGTTCGGCCGCCGCATTCCCGTATCGGAGCTGCGTGTCGATTCGGTCCGCAGCGTCGATTTGCGACGGGATGAGCAGTTCGTCCCGACGCGCCGCACCTTCGGGTCCGGGCTGCCGGGCTACCTCGTCGGGTGGTTCCGCCTGAGGAACGGGGAACGGGCGCTCCTGTTTCTGACTGACCGGACCCGGGCCGTTTGGCTGCCGACGCGCGGCGACTACGGCGTGCTCTTCAGCGTGGAGGATCCCGCGGCGTTCGTGCGTCGGGCCGGGGAAGTGTGGAGCCGGCATGGGACATCCCCTCCCTAGAGCATCGCTTCTCGCCACCCTCCTGGTGGTGGGTTGCGCCGGGCGGAGCGGCCCGGTCGTGGTCGGCGTGTCGGGTCCCTTCAGCGAGCCCCGGGGGACGTCCATCCGGCTCGCGGCGCGCCTTGCCGAACAGCAGATCAACGCCCGCGGGGGAGTGGGCGGCCGTCAGCTGCGCCTCGTCTTCGTGGACGACAGCGGGACCGACGACGGCGCCGTCCGGGCGGCGACACGGCTGGCCGATTCCGCTCGCGTTCTCGCCGTCGTCGGTCATCTGTCCTCGGGTCCCACCCGGGCGGCCCTGGGGGTCTATACGAATCGCAGCGACCCCGTGCCGGTGATCTCCCCCTCCGCTTCCAGTCCCGACCTTTCAGGCATCTCGCCGTGGTTCTTCCGCGTCTGCCCGAGCGATCTGGCGCACGGGACCCAGCTGGCGCGGTTCGCGCGGGAGCGGCTGGGGGCCACCCGGGCGGCCGTGGTGTTTACCGCGGACGACTACGGACGAGGTGTGCGGCGCACGTTCACGGCGGAATTCAGGCACCTGGGGGGCGTGATAGTCGAGCAGGACCCCTACCTGGCGACCCACGGCGCGGCGGCCCCCTACGTGACTCGGCTGCGTGACCATGGCGGGGTCGACGTGCTGGTGCTGGCCACCCAGCGGGTGGAGGCGGAGGCGGTGCTGCGCGAGATGCGGGCGGCGGGCGTGCATTGGCCGGTGGTGGGGGGAGATGCCCTGTCGGGGATCGAGACCGATGGGCCGCTGGCTGAAGGGGTGCGGCAGTCGGCCGCGTACCTCCCCGACCGCGCGAGCCCGGAGAACACCGCGTTCGTCACGGCCTACGCGGCGGCGTACCAGGGTCAGCGGCCCGACCACCGTGGCGCCGCGACGTACGACATCGTGCATCTCCTCGCGCTGGCGATCACGAATGCCGGCGCGAGCCGGGGGGCGGTGCGGGATTACCTGGCGCGGGTGGGTCGCGGGCAGCCGGCGTACGATGGGGTCACCGGGCGGATCGCGTTCGATTCGTTGGGGGACGTGCCGGGAAAGCCGGTGCTGATCGCCGCGGTGCGCGGCGGTCGCCTGGGCACCGAGTGGCAGCCGTAAGCTCGGGTTATCCCTTCCGCGCGTAGGTGCCGACGAGCTGCGCCGTGCCCACCACGTGTCCGTGCATGGCGCGCTCCAGGTCGGGCTTCTTCACCCCGGCCTTGAGCATGAGCGGTGCGTCGAGGGCGAAGAGCCTGAAGACGTAGCGATGCGGTTTCCCGGGCGGTGGGCACGGCCCGCCGTACCCGTTTCGACCGAAGTCGTTTCTCCCCTGCAGCGTCCCCGGTACTTCGACGGGAGTATCCATTTTCGAGAGGGATTCCGGCAGGCCCGTCGCCTTCCCCGACAGGTTGTAGAGCACCCAGTGCACCCAGGTTCCGCCGGGGGCGTCGGGGTCGTCCACAATCAGCGCATACGTCCTGGTATTGGCAGGCGCTCCCGACCAGGCGAGCGGAGGAGAAACGTCGACGCCGTCGCAGGTGTGCTTTGCCGGGATCGCGTCACCGTTCTTGAACGCGGCGCTGCTCAAGGTGAAGGCCATTATCCCATTGCCTCGCGGACGATGCGGGCCTGCTCGGTCTGGTGCGCCGCCGGATACCCTTCCGCCGGACTGCTGCGTTCCGGCCGCGAGACGTCCCGCACCGTCACGGCGGTCGGCGCCAGGTCGCGGATCAGCGGGATCACGAACTTGCGCGCCCCCATGTTGCTCGGTTCCTCCTGAACCCAGACGATCTCCTGCAGCGCGGGGTAGCCCCGCAGCACTTCGGCCAGGGGCAGCACCGGGAAGGGGTAGAGCAGCTCCATCCGCGCGACGGCGACGCTCGGACGCTCCTTGCGGAGCGGTGACGCCACGAGGTCGTAGTACACCTTGCCGCTGCACAGCAGCACGCGGGTGATGGCGTCACGACGCGCCTCGGCCGCGGGGTCATCGAGCACGGGGTGGAAGCCGCCTGTCGTCAGCTCCTCGAGCCGGGAGGCGGCCTGGGGGAGCCGCAGCAGGCTCTTCGGGGTCATGACCACGAGCGGGCGCAGCTCGCCATGCCTCCCTTGGCGGCGCAGGAGATGGAAGTACTGAGCCGGCGTAGTGCAGTTGGCGATCCGGATGTTGCCCTCGGCGCCCAGGGCGAGGTAGCGCTCGAGCCGAGCGCTCGAGTGCTCCGGCCCCTGGCCCTCGTAGCCGTGCGGGAGGAGCAGGGTGAGGCGCGAGGTCTGCCCCCACTTGGCGAGCCCGGCGATGATGAACTGGTCGATCACGACCTCGGCGCCGTTCGCGAAGTCGCCGAACTGCGCTTCCCACAACACAAGGGCCTCCGGAGCTGCCGCGGCGTAGCCGTACTCGAAGCCGAGGCAGGCGTTTTCGGAGAGCGGGCTGTTGTGCAGCTCCAGCGACGCCCGCGCTCCGGCCAGGTGCGCGAGCGGCGTGAACCGGGCACCGTTCGCGGCGTCGTGCAGGACCAGGTGTCGCTGCGAGAAGGTGCCGCGCTCGGTGTCCTGGCCGGTGAGTCGGATCGGTGTGCCCTCCACGAGCAGGGACGCGAACGCCAGCGCCTCGGCGTGCGCCCATTCGATGCCGCCGCCGGCGAGCGCCTCGCGGCGCCGCTCCAGCTGTTTTTGCAGCTTCGGATTGACGGTGAATCCGGCGGGCCAGGTGAGCAGCTGCTCGTTCAACGTCGCGAGGTGCTCCGCCGTGACACCCGTGTCGGGCTCGGGCGTTTCGAGCCGCGAGATCCGCTGCGGCTCCGACCCCTGGCTGGTGCGCGAGAGACTGGCCTTGAGCGTCTGCTGGATCCGGGTGAGCTCGGCGTAGGCAGACTGATCCTCCGCCTCCGCCTGCTCAGCGGTCAGGATCCCTTCACGCGCGAGATGCTCGGCGTAGCGCTCCCGGACGGTGGGCGTCGCCTTGATCCGCTCGTAGAGCACAGGCTGGGTGTAGCTCGGCTCGTCGCCCTCGTTGTGGCCCCAGCGGCGGTAGCCGACTACGTCGATCAACACGTCCCCGCGGAATTTCTCGCGGTACATCATCGCGAGGCGCACGGCGGCGAGGCAGGCTTCGGGGTCATCCGCGTTGACGTGAATGATCGGGACGTCGAAGCCCTTGGCGAGGTCGCTCGAGTAGTCGGTCGAGCGGGCGTCGCGGGGATCGGTGGTGAACCCGATCTGGTTGTTGCCGATCAGGTGCACCGTTCCCCCGGTGGCGTAGCCCGCGAGACGCGCCAGGTTCAGCGTCTCGGCCACGACCCCCTGGCCCGCGAACGCGGCGTCCCCGTGGATCAGCACGGCGAGGGCCAGGTTGGGATCGTGCAGCGGCTCCCGGCCCTTGCGGTTGGTCTGCTCGGCGCGGGTCCGCCCTTCGATGACGGGATTCACCGCCTCGAGGTGGCTGGGATTGGGGGCCAGCGTGACCGTCACGGCTTTCCCGGCGGCGGTCTGATAGACACCTTCGGCGCCGTGGTGGTACTTCACGTCGCCGGTCCCGCCTTCGGGCGCCAGCGTTTCTTCGACCTTGCGCCCACCCTCGAACTCCGCGAACAGCGTCTCGTAGGGAAGCCCCACGAGGTGCGCGAGGACGTTCAACCGTCCTCGATGCGCCATGCCGAGCACCACGTCCCGAATCCCGGCGCCGCCCGCCAGCTCGATCGTGAGGTCGAGCATCGGCACCAGGATGTCCAGCCCTTCGATCGAAAACCGCTTGTGGCCGAGGTAGGCCTTGTGCAGGAACTGCTCCAGCACCTCCACCGCGGTGATGCGGCGGAGCAGGGCTTTCTTGGCGTCGGGCGCCGAAGGGGTGCGGTGCTCGCCGGACTCGACCACCTGGCGGAGCCAGATGCGCTCCTCGTGGCTCGCCAGGTGTTCGAACTCATAGGCGATCGTCCCGCAGTAGGTCTCCCGCAGCCGCGGCAAAGTTTCGGCGAGAGTCGCTCCGGGGACGTAGACGCGCAGCAGGTCCGCGGGGATCCGGGCCATCAGCTCGGGTGTGAGACCGAGCTGCTCCGGATCGAGGGCGGGGTCGCCGGGGGGGTCGGAGCCCAGTGGATCGAGATGGGCGGCCCGATGGCCGAGGCGGCGGATGGCGCGGACTAGGGCCATGGCGGGGGCGATGGCGTGGACCAGGGCGTCGTCTGCCGTGGTCGAGACGGGAGACGGGATGCGAGAAACGGGAAACGAGACTGGCGCTGCTGCGACCTTTCCCGTCTGTCCCAAGCTCTCCGCCACCTGCTCGTAGAACCGTTCCTCTCCCTGCAGCAACGAATCCGCGTGACGGAGAAACATCCCCGACTCGGCGCCCTGGATGATGCGATGGTCGTAGGTGCTCGTGATGGTCATCGTCTTGGCCCCGGCGACGTCCCGGATCGCCCCGGTGGCGATGATCGAACCCTGACCTTTCATCAGGCGCGGGACCGACGCGACGGTGCCGATGGTCCCGGGGTTGGTGAGCGTCATCGTGGCGCCCGCGAAATCGTCGGGGACGAGGCGATTGGAGCGGGCTTTCTGGACCAGCGTCTCGTAGGCGGCGTGGAAATCCGCGAAGCTCATGCTCCCGGCGCCTTTGACGACGGGGACGACGAGGGCGCGGCTGCCGTCCTTTTTCTCGACGTCCACGGCGAGCCCCAGGCTCACGGTCCCCGGATCGGCGCGGTGCGGTTTCCCGTCGACCTCCTGGAAGGCGTGCACCATCACCGGGAAGCGCTTGGCCGCCTGCACCAGGGCGTACCCGATCAGGTGGGTGAACGAGATCTTCTTCCCGGCCGAGGCCAGGGTGGCGTTGAGCGCTCTGCGGCGCGCGTCCAGTACGTCCACGGTGATGTCGCGGAACGAGGTCGCCGTCGGGACCGACAGCGACTCGGTCATGTTCTGGACGAGGCGGGCCGCGGGGCCGGTGATGGGCGTAAGACCGGGAGGCGGGAGCGGGGAGACGGGAGTGGCCGGAGCCGCGGCAGCGACTCCCGTCTCCCCTCTCCCGTCTCCCGAGAGCACCTCGGCCCTGTTCGAGGGGATGATGGGCAGATCGTTCGCCTTCCCGTTGTCGAACAGCTGGCGCCACTCCTCGGAGACGGAGGCGGGATCGCGCAGGTACTGCTCGTACATCACCTGCACGAAGGCGGCGTTGTTGGTGCCAAAGACGAACCGGGCCATTGGAATTCAATCTAAACACTATATTCGGCCGCATGAAACAGACACTTCCCGGTATCCTGGCCGGCGCGCTGCTCGTGCACCCCGCGGCGGCGCAGCGGCTCGACGCCCTGCGGCCGCGCGTCGCGGCCCGGATCGCGCAAGCCCCCGCGACCGCGGTCGGAGTCTACTTCCTGGACCTCGGCGACCACGATTCCCTGCTTGTCGGCGCGCAACGGCGATTTCACGCGGCGAGCACGATGAAGCTCCCCGTCATGATCCAGCTGTTCCGGGACGTGGACGCGGGACGGCTCTCGCTCGACGACACAATCCCGGTGACCAACTCCTTCCGCTCGATCATGGACGGCTCTCCCTATCAGCTCGACAAGGCCGACGACTCCGACAGCTCGCTCTACGACCGTGTCGGGGGTCGCATGACCATCCGCGGGCTGGTCGAGCTGATGGAAACGGTGTCGTCGAACCTGGCCACCAATCTGCTCATCGCCCGCGTTGGGGCGGAGCGGGCGAACGCCACCGCCCATGCCCTGGGCGCCGATTCGATTCTGGTCCTGCGCGGGGTGGAAGACGGCAAGGCCTACCGGGCGGGGCTGAACAATACGACCACGGCACGGGACCTGGGGGTGCTGCTCGCCGCCGTGGCCGAGCATCGCGCTGCCTCGCCCCGGTCCTGTGATTCCATGCTCGCGATCCTCGGGCGCCAGCATTTCAAGGAGGGCATCCCGGCGGGGCTCCCGCCCGGCACGATGGTCCGTCACAAGACGGGGTGGATCGCTGAGGTGGTCTACCACGATGCCGCGATCGTGTATCCGGCGACGGGGAAGCCCTATGTGCTGGTGGTGTTGACCGGCGGGATCAAGAAGGACGAGGACGCGTACGGGTTGGTGGCGGATCTGTCGAGGCTGGTGTACGAGGGGGTGAGGTAGGCGCCTCACCCCCTATCATCAGCTAGTACTTCCAGGCCGTCGTGCTCTCTCCCTTGGGCGCGCGCCTCGTGATTTCGGCCGCCATCTCCCTCAGCATCTGGGCCTGGGTGACGTGTTGCCAGCCGTGCCCCTTCTCGGGGCGCCCGTAGTGGAAGGTCGCGTGGGCCTTCGGGGTCGAGACTGTGTCGAGGAACGCCTGGAGGTCGTAGACGGCGAGGTTCAGGTAGAAGTTGTCCATGTCGCCCACGTCGACGTGGATCTTCCCGGCGAGCGACGGTCCGATCTTCGCCCAGTTCTGGGCGAGATAGGAGCGCAGGTCGAAGCCGTGGTCGCGCATGTAGAGAATCACGTCGTGATCGATGTGCCCGGTGCGCTTGTCCCAGAGCGGCTTGGGGTAGCCGTCCGCCCCCACGGGACCGTACACCGACTCCCACGCCTCGAACTGGTCGCCGGAGCGGCCGTGACTGCCCAGGACCTCTTCCCACTGGCTGTACTGCCGCTCGTAGATCATCGGCTGACCATCGGTGGCTCGCATGATGTAGCGCTCGGGGTGCCGCCACTCGGTGGACGGTTCGAGGAAGAAGCCGCCGGGGCTCGTGTAGACGAAGGCGTTGGTGTCGGCGTAGGCGTTGACCAGGTCGTAATGCCGGAAGTCCACCGGATCGGGGTACAGGGTCCAGGTGCCGGCGAAGAAGTCGGGATGGTAGACCTGCAGCGCCAGTGATTCCCATCCGCCGGTGGATCCACCGGTCAGCACCCGCGCGTACGGCTTCGGGATCATCCGGAAGTGCTTCTCGAGATACGGCACCAGCTCCGTCAACAGCGCGTCGCCGTAGGGGCCGTTGTTGGCGGAGTTGACGGCGTAGGAGTCGTCGAAATACGGGGTCGGGTGCTGGAAGGTGACGGCGATGAATCGCGGCAGCCCGGGGCCGTTCCAATCGCGCAGGAACTCCGGTCCCGTCTCGATGTTGTAGCCGTGGAGCTTCTCCGCGACGGGTGCAGGGATCGGGGTCGTATCCTCGGACAGAAACAGCGGCGGCTCGAGTCCGAAGTGCCCCTGCTCGTAGACGACAGGATACTTCACGCTCGGGTGCTGGTCGTACCCTTTGGGGAGGAGCACGGTGGCGCCGATGAACACCGGTCGCCCCCAGAACTTGGTCAGCAGGTCGCTCTGGATCTTGATGTGCTTCACGAGACGCGTATCGGGGGGCATGGTGACGGGCGGCATCACCTTGGTGAGCGACAGCTCGACCGGGGCGCCGCCCGCGGGGTCCAGGTGCACCTTCTTCACTTCGCTGTAGAGGTTCCCCGGCGATTCGGTGAACTGCTGTCCTTCCCACTGGTCCCAGTGCACCCAGATCATGTGCCCGTCGGCGCGGTGCACCTCGGTGTACACGTTGACGAGCGCCTGCACGTAGTAGTCGCCGGCCGGCAGGTCCTTCAGACTCGCGAACGGATAGCCGAGCGTCGTGTCGTCGATCACCGCCGGCTCGCCGGCCTTCCAGGCCGACACGTCCTTGCCGAAGAGCGGTGTGCCCCGGCCGAAGGGGTGGCCGAACTGCCGTGGTTCGGGTGAGGAATCGTGACTGATGAAGACGAAGACGCGGCCGGTGATGGGCCCGGCATTGGCGGCGGCCGTGTAGGTGATGGAAAACCGGGGGGCGGGGGCCTGCACCGTCAGGCCCGCCACCGCGAGCAAGAGCGTAACCATATCGGGGCTCCTTCGTCGGGATCACTCCACGAGTAGTGCTTCGAATCGGGGGTTGCCGCGCAAGGCGTTGAGATCGGAGTCGTGCCGCATCCACTCCCGGTGCCCGGTGCCGCCGAAGCTGACGGTGCGTTCGAGACACGCGATGGCGTCCTCGATCTTGCCCATTTCGGCGTACACGCACGCCACGTTGTAGAGAATGAGCGGGTCCTCCGGGTCGACCGCCAGCGCGCGTTCCAGCCATTTCAGGGCCTGGTCCCGCTGCCCCACCGCGAATGCCGCGCCGGCGCCGAAGTAGTAGGCGCGGGCGTCGTCGGGGTACATCTCGAGGTGGTGCGTGATGATCTCCAAGGCCTGGCGTCGCATCGCCTTCGCGTCCTCGGGGCGGTCGAGGCTCGTGTAGATGCCGGCGAGCAGCATCCGGGTCTGAAAATCCTCGGGACGTACGCGCGCCGCCTCCTCGAACCGCTTGGCCGCCTGGGCGAGGTCGCCCTGCAGAAACCAGAGCCGTCCGTAGAAGTAGTGGGCCTCGTACAGCTTGGGATTGAGCGCGACGGCCCGCTCGAACGCCGCCCGGGCCTCCTCGTAGCGCTTGGCCACGGTGAGCGCCACGCCCCGGGCCTCGTGCGCCTCCGCCAGATTCGGGTTCAGCTCCAATGCCTTGAGGCTCGCCCGCTCCGACTCGGCGCGGTATTCCTCGTCGCGGTCGAACCAGGTGTAGAGCGAGGAGCAGCAGTCGGCGATCCCGGCGTAGGCCAGGGCGTAACGCGGGTCGATCTCGATCGCGCGGGTGAACATCTGGCGTGCGAACAGCAGGCTCTTCTTGCGCCACTGGTGGAAGAAGCCGCGGCCGCGCAGGTAGTAGTCGTAGGCCTGCACGTTGTCGGTCTGGACGTCGGCGATGGCGCCGATGGCCTGGTCGCTCATCACGACGCGCAGGGCCTTGGCGATACTCTGGGCGATCTCGTCCTGGATCGCGAACACGTCTTCCATCTCGCGATCGAACCGCTCCGACCAGAGCTGGTAGCCGTCGGCCACCTTCAAGAGCTGGGCGGTGATGCGTAGGCGGTTGCCGGCCTTGCGCACGCTGCCTTCCAGGACATGCTCCACCTGAAGCTTTCGGCCGATCTCCTTGATGTCCTCGTTCTTCCCCTTAAATGCGAAGGCGGAAGTGCGTGAGGCGACCCGCAGCTCGTCGATGCGCATCAGGGCGTTGATCAGCTCTTCGGCGATGCCTTCGCAGAAGTACTCCTGGTCGCGCTGCGGGCTCATGTCGACGAAGGGGAGCACGGCGATCGACTTGGCCGCGCCGGACGCGGATTTCACGGACGCGACCCCGGGCGGGGTGGCGCCCGTGTGCAGGGCCTGCGCGAATTCGACGGCGGTCGCGAACCGGTCCGAGGCTTTCTTCGCGAGGGCCTTGGCCACGGCCTGTTCGACGGCCGGGGGGAGGTCCGACCGCACGCTGCGGAGATAAGGCGCCGTCTCCGTGAGATGCTTGACGAGCATGGCCTGGGCGGTGCTCGCCTCGAAGGGGTGCCGTCCCGTCAGCATTTCGTAGAGCACGCAGGCCAGGCTGTAGACGTCACTGCGGCTGTCCACCGGGTCGCCGGCGGCTTGTTCGGGGCTCATGTAGGCCGGGGTGCCCACGGCCGAACCGGTCTGCGTGAGGTTCTCGCCCGCCGCCGAGGTCACGGCTTTGGCGATGCCGAAGTCCGTCACGACCGCTTCGCCCTGGTGCAGCATGACGTTCTCGGGCTTGATGTCGCGGTGCACGACGCCGGTCGAGTGGGCATAAGCGAGCGCGCTCGCCACATGCCGGGTGATCTCCAGCGCCTCGTCGAGCGGGATCTGGTGCTCGCGGTTGAGCCGCTCCCGCAGGCTCTCGCCCTCGATGAACGGCATCACGTAATAAAGGAAGCCGCCCGCCTCGCCCGAGTCGTGCAGGGAGACGATGTGGGGGTGGCTGAGCCTCGCCGCGACCTTGATCTCGCGCAGGAACCGCTCGGGGCCGAGGGTGGCCGCGAGCTCGGGGTGCAGCACCTTGACCGCCACGCGGCGGTCGTGTTTCAGGTCGTGGGCCAGGTACACGGTGGCCATGCCGCCGCGACCGATCTCGCGCTCGATGGCGTACCGGTCGCCCAGGGCCGCCTGGATCTTTTCAAGTACCGGCATGACGTCCGAGTGGCAAAGAGGCTGGAAGGATATCGCGGAGCCTGGATCCGGGCCAGAGCGGGCCCGTTGGACTAGCTCACCCGCCGCGTCTTCCTCCGCATGAAATCCATCAGGATGAATTGCCCCAGCGTCATCGTGTTGGTGAAGTACGCCTTGCCGCGGCAGATGGCGCTCACCGTCTTTACGAACTCCACGAGGCTGCGGTCCCGCGCCAGCATGAAGGTGTTGATCATGATCCCCGTCCGCCGGCACAGCGCCACCTCGCGGTAGGTGGCCTGGAGAATCTGGGGGTCGAGCCCCATCGAGTTCACGTAAATCCGGCCGTCGGGCATCGTGAGCGCCGAGGGCTTGCCGTCGGTGATCATGATGATCTGCCGCATGTCCTTGCGCTGACTGAGGAGAATCCGGCGCGCCAGCTTCAGCCCCTCGGCGGTATTGGTGTGGTAGGGCCCCACCTGGGCATGGGCGAGCTGCCCGAGGGGGATCTCCTCGGCCGTGTCGTGAAACAGCACGACGCGCAGGGTGTCGCCGGGGAACTGCGTGCGGATGAGATGCGTCAGCGCCAGGGCCACCTTCTTGGCCGGCGTAAAGCGGTCCTCGCCATAGAGAATCATCGAGTGCGAGCAGTCGAGCATCAGCACCGTCGCCGACGACGACCGGTATTCGGCTTGATGCACCATCAGATCGTCGTACTCGAGGTTGATCGGGACCCCCAGCCCTTCGCGCTCCAGCGCGCGGGAGAGGGTGGCGTTGACGTCCAGGTTCAGGGTGTCGCCGAATTCGTAGGGCTTGCTCACCCCTTCGGCTTCGATCCCGGTGGCGAGGTGCTCGGTCTCATGGGCCCCGAAGCTCGACTTGCCGATGCTGCCCAGCAGCTGCTTCAGGGTCTTGTAGCCCAGGAAGTCGATCCCCTTTTCGGTGAGCGAGAATTGCACGTCCCGCGCTGCCTCCCGCGCCATCCCACCGGGTCCGAACAACGGTTGCTGCCCCGCCGGCATCTGGGGGGCCTGGGTGAGATTCAGGTAGCCGTCTTCCATCAGTCGCTGCACGATCTTGTCGAGCAGGTCGCCGAGCTGGCGCTCCAGCTCGGCATCGCGGGCGTCGTCGCCCGTCGATTCGCCGCGCAGGAGCTTGAGCATCTCGGGGGTCAGCTGGCCCGAGTCCATCAGCGCCTGGAGGATCGCCTGGCGCAGGGCGTCGAGGGAGCGGTCCTGGTCTTCACCGCCGAACTCGCCCCAATAGGGATGCTGGAAGGGCCCGCCAGCGAACCCCGATTGCAGCAGAAAATCGGCGAGCTGGTCGAGCAAGCCCTGCAGGTTGATCGTGTCGGCGAGCTCGGGGAGGTATTTCGCGTAGGTGGTGTAGCGCATGACTCCGGGATACTACGTCGGTAGGGTGAGGCGGCGCCAGGGTGAGGCGGCGGTAGAAAATGGCGACGGCAAGGAGTCTGCCCTTGCCGTCGCCGTATCGTAACGCCGCCTTACCCTACCGACGCTTCATCCTAGAATCTGAGAACAATCCCGCCCGTCACCTCGCCCGAATTATACCACGTGCTCGCGTAGTACCAGCAGTAGCCGTAGTAGTCGCACCACACGCCCTGGCTGGTCGTGCGGTTGGTGTCGATCGTCCGCAGCCGGCCGTCGACGCGCAGCCCCATGCGATCGCCCATCCAGACCTTGAAACCGAGCCCGGTGTTGAACGCGAACTTGGTGGAGCTCGCGGGGTTGGCGTTGAACTGGGTGTTGAGCTTCGGATCCACGATGGTCATGCCGAGCCCGATCGTGAAGTACCCGGTGACCTTTTTCGATCCGCCTTCGAAGTTCCCGTTGAAGTCGATCTGCTGCAGATTGAGCGTCCCGTACTTGGTGGTCCCGCCGATCAGCTTCGTGCTGGAGATGTCGGACTGAGCGTACATGTAGCCGACTTCGAGGCCGAATTGGGAGTGCGGATAATAGGCGACCCGGCCGCCGTAGCTCCACGAATCGCTAGCGTGGAGATAGGCACCGGTGGCCGCGTAGATGTCGCTCCCGAAATACCCGCCGACGGTCGGCGTGATCTCCCAGTGTGAACGGCCCGAGCTGCTGTAACTCTCAAACACCTGGGCCGACAGCGGCGCGGCAAGGAAGCAGAGAGCGGCTCCAACGCGAAAGAGGTGCTTCATGAGGCCTCCACGTGAGGAATCAGGGGGGGTCGAGTGGCACAAAGCTAACTACCCGCCCGCGACGTCAAAGGTCTCCAATCCCGCCGGATTTTCTTGGTATTCCGCCGGAGGCGTTCGGCCGGGCCACGGGACGGCGTATCTGCATGGTCCCGTGTAGCTTGCCGCCATGTCCGACGTCGCCCGGCGCTACGGGCTAGGGGCCCTCTCCCACCGGAATTTCCGCCTCTTCTTCTCCGGGCAGATCGTGTCGCTGACGGGCACCTGGATGCAGACGGTGGCGCTGGGGTGGCTCGTGCTGCAGCTCACCGACTCGCCGTTCTACGTGGGTCTCGTGTCGGCGTTGGGCTCGCTCGGCGTGCTGGCGTTCACGCTGTACGCCGGAGTGGTGGCCGACCGCACCGACAAGCGGCGCACCGTGGTCATCACCCAGACGCTGTCGATGCTGCAGGCGTTCATCCTGGCGGGCCTCGTCTGGACCCATGCGGTCACCGTCTGGTACGTCATGCTCCTCGCGGCGGGGCTCGGCATCGTCAATGCCTTCGACATCCCGACCCGTCAGTCCTTCTTCGTGGAGATGGTGGGGAAGGACGATCTCATGAACGCGATCGCGCTGAACTCGTCGATGTTCAACGCGGCTCGCGTCGTCGGCCCCGCCGTCGCCGGCGTGCTGATCGGCATCGTCGGGGTGGGAATGTGCTTCTTCCTGAACGCCGTGAGTTACATCGCGGTGATCGCCGGTCTGCTCGCGATGCGGCTGCCGCCGTTCACCCCGCGTCCGGGGTCCGGCTCGATCATGGCGGGGCTGCGCGAAGTGATCGCCTTCCTGCGGGGAGACCGCCGGTCGGAGACCCTCGTCGTGCTGACGGGCACTCTGTCGGTGTTCGGGTTCCCGTTTCTCGTGCTGATGCCCGTCTTTGCCCGCGACGTCCTGCACCAGAACGCGAGCGGTTATGGTCTGCTGACCGCCGCCGTTGGGGTCGGGGCGATGGTCGGCGCGCTCGCGATCGCAGTGAACAGCTCGCGCCTCCGCGTCCGGGGCGGACTGATGCTCGCGGGAGGCGCCAGCTTCGGCCTTTTGCTCACGCTGTTTGCGGCGTCGCGATCGTTCGGGCTGGCGCTGCTGCTGCTCGCGCTCACCGGGTGCGCCATGATCGTGAACAACGCGCTCACCAACACCCTGCTGCAGACGCACGTCCCCGACGCCCTGCGGGGGCGGGTGATGGGGTTCTATTCGTTCGTGTTCGTCGGCCTGTCGCCGTTCGGGGCGTTTCAGGCGGGGGCGTTCGCCGAGCGCTTCGGGGCACCGGTGGCGATCGCGGGGGGCGGCCTCGTCTGCGCCCTGGCTATGCTGCTCGCGGCCTGGCGGGTTCCCGAGCTTCGGGAGGCATAGCACTCACCTCCACCGGTGTCTCGCCGCCGCCACCACCAGGTCGCCCGCTGCTTCGATTCCCAGCTTCTCCGGGTTCACGACGATGTCGTAATTCGCCGGATCGAGGCGGCTGCGGCGGTAGTGGGTCTTTACGTAGCGGTCGCGCTCCCGGTCGGTGTCGTCGGTGATGCGATCGGACTGAGCGGGATCGATGTGCCGGACGGCGACGGCGTGCCGCGCCCGCCATGCCCGGGAGGCGACGACGAGCACGTGCAGCGCGTCGGGGCGCTCGGCGAGGAGCGCCTGTGCCCCACGTCCCACGAGCACGCAGCGCCCCTCGAGCGCCGCTTCCCGGATGATCCGTTCGGTCACCTGGACGACCGTCCGCTCCTCGGTTTCGACTTTCGGGACCGGCGTCTCGGCCGAGGCCGGCAGCTCGGGCGAGGCGATGGCCAGGGTCCGGGCGACGCGCTCTACGAGACTGGGCGCCCGCTCGTCGAGCCGGGCCACTTCCTCGCTGCGCAGACCGGCCCGCCGGGCGACCTCGTCCACGAACTCGTTGTCCAGGACCGTCCAACCGAGCGCCCGCGCCACGTGCTGCGCGATCTCGGAGCCGCCGGCGCCGTACTGGCGGGTGATGGTGATGAGGGGCGGGGCCATCAGCAACCGGAGGCTGGACGGGGATGGCCACCAGGGCGTCCCCGCGGCGGCTCAGGTGAAGAGATTCGGCCCGGCCCCGCCAAGACCGGGCTTTCCGTGCGGGCCGGGTCCGCGATCGGGGCGGACACGAGTATAGCCGAGCTCCTCGCTGCGCGAGATCCGCTTCTCGGCCACGAGGCCTTCGAGGACGAGCTCGCACGCCGCCACCATCGTGGCAGGGTCCTTCTTGGGGGCGAGCCCGACGCGCTCGATGAGGTCCAGGAGTCCGGGGACGACGCTGAACCCTTTGAGGCAGGCCTCGGATCGTTCGTCGGCCGAGATCTTGAGCGCGCCCCCTTCGTCGAACCAGTGGACGATATCGTCCACGTTGGCGCCGCCCACGCGGGATTCGAAGGTCTGACCCGCGGCCCGGCGGATCAGGTCCTTGGCGATGGTCTCGGCCCCCTGCAGCTCGCCCTCGTACTCGAGCTCGAGCTTCCCGGTGATCGCCGGGAGCGCAGTGTAGACGTCGGAGACCCGGGGGACGACGGACTTCTCTTTGGTCAGGATGGCCCGGCGCTCCGCCGACGAGGCGACGTTTTCGAGCACGCTGATCGGGAGCCGCTGGGAGACGCCGCTCTTCTTGTCGACGCGCTTGTCGGCGCGCGCTTCGAAGGCGACCCGCTCGACGAGCTCCCGGATGAAGTCGGGGAGGCGCAGCGGGCGGTTGTTGCGATCGAGCCAGGCCTCCTGCCGCGTGATCTCGGTGCCGAGTTCCACCGTCTGCGGGTAGTGCGTGAGAATCTCGGAGCCGATGCGGTCCTTGAGCGGCGTGATGATCTTGCCGCGGGCGGTGTAGTCCTCGGGATTGGCGGTGAACACGAGGGCGACGTCGAGGGCGAGGCGGATCGGGTAACCTTTGATCTGGATGTCGCCCTCCTGCATGATGTTGAAGAGTCCGACCTGGATCTTCCCCGCCAGATCGGGGAGCTCGTTGATGGCGAAGATCCCCCGGTTGGCGCGCGGCAGGAGACCGAAGTGCATGGTCAGCTCGTCGGAGAGCAGGTGGCCGCCGCGCGCGGCCTTGATCGGGTCCACGTCGCCGATGATGTCGGCGATCGTCACGTCGGGCGTGGCGAGCTTCTCCACGTAGCGCGCGTCGCGCGGCAGCCAGGCGATCGGGGCGCGGTCGCCCTGCTCGTGCAGCAACTCGGTGCCGTACTTGGAAATCGGGGCGAACGGATCGTCGTTCACTTCGCTCCCGGCGAGAATGGGAATCTCTTCGTCGAGCAGCGTGACGAGCTGGCGCAGGATGCGGCTCTTGGCCTGCCCTCTCAGGCCCAGCAGGATGAAGTTGTGGCGCGATAGGATGGCGTCGGTGAGCTGGGGCACCACCGTGTCGTCGTAGCCGACAATGCCGGGAAAGAGCGGCGAGCCGTTCTCGAGCAGGCAGATCAGGTTCTCGCGCATTTCGTCCTTCACCGTCCGTGCGCGACGGGCGGGGGCGGCCCATTCGGTCTGCTTGAGCTCGCCCAGCGTGGCGGGTTTGGTCATAGGTCCGACGTTAACCGGCGGTCGCGCGGCGTGTAAAGGTCCTCGGGGGTCAGGCGTCCGGATCGTAAGCGAGGTTGCTCGCGAGCCACCGTTCGGTTTCGCGCAGCGTGAGTCCCTTGCGGCGCGCGTAGTCGGCGGCCTGATCCCGGCCGATCCGGCCCACGCCGAAATAGTGGGCCTCCGGGTGGGCGAAATACCATCCGCTGACCGACGCCGCGGGCCACATTGCTCCGCTCTCGGTGAGCGTGATCCCGGTGCGGGCTGTGACATCGAGAAGCGACCAGAGCGTCGGCTTTTCCGTATGGTCAGGGCACGCTGGATAGCCCGGCGCAGGCCGGATCCCGCGGAACCTTTCGGCGAGCAGCGCCCCGGTATCGAGCGTTTCGTCCGCCGCGTATCCCCACAGCTCGCGCCGGGTGCGTTCGTGCAGCCACTCGGCGGCGGCTTCGGCCAGGCGGTCGGCCAGGGCTTTGGCGAGGATCGCCGAGTAGTCGTCGTGACGGCGCTCCAGATCCGCCACGAGCCCATCGACTCCGTGTCCCGCCGTCACCGCGAACGCGCCGATCCAGTCGGGCGCCGTCCCCCGGGGCGCGACGAAATCCGCGAGACAGAGGTTGGCCCGTCCGTCCTGCTTGGCGTGCTGCTGGCGGAGAAAACGCAGGGTGGTGAGGATGCCGGTGCGATCCTCCCCCGCGTACACCTCCACGTCGTCGTCCACGGCGTTGGCCGGAAACAAACCGACCACGGCGGCGGCGCGCAGCAGCCGCTCGCGCACGATCCGGTCGAGCAGCGTCTGCGCGTCGGCGAACAGACGCCGCGCCTGTGGGCCCGCGGCCGGGTCGTCCAGAATCTCGGGGTAGCGGCCTTTCAGCTCCCAGGTCTGGAAGAACGGCGTCCAGTCGATGTAGCGCACCAGCTCCTCGAGCGGGATCTCGAAGGCGCGGGTCCCGGGGTGCCGGGGGCGCGGCGGCGTGTACCCGGCCCAATCGAGGCGCAGGCCGTGCCGCCGGGCGCCCGCCAGATCGAGCAGCGGCACGCGCTCGCGGCGTCCTTCGTGCTCCTCGCGCAGGCGCGCGTATTGGCCCCGCAGGTCGGTCAGAAAGGCGTCGCGACGGTCGGAGAGCAGGGCCCCCACGACACCGACGCCGCGCGAGGCATCGAGGACGTGGACCACCGGTCCGCCATAGGCCGGCGCGATTTTCGCCGCGGTGTGCATCCGCGAGGTGGTCGCGCCGCCGATCAGCAGCGGCAGCGTGGAGCCCTCGCGCTGCATCTCACGGGCGACATGGATCATCTCTTCGAGCGACGGCGTGATCAGCCCCGACAGCCCGATGACGTCGGCGCCGGTCTCGCGCGCCGTATCGAGGATCTTCTGCGCCGGGACCATGACGCCGAGGTCGATCACTTCGTAGTTGTTGCAGCGCAGCACGACCCCCACGATGTTCTTGCCGATGTCGTGGACGTCGCCCTTGACCGTCGCCATCACGATCCGGCCGGCGGGGCGCCCCGCGGTCCCCGCCGCGGCCTGCTCGGCCTCGATGAAGGGCACGAGGTGGGCGACCGCTTTCTTCATGACGCGCGCGCTCTTCACCACCTGGGGCAGAAACATCTTCCCCGCGCCGAACAGGTCGCCGACGACGTTCATCCCCTGCATCAGCGGGCCTTCGATCACTTCGATCGCTCGCGCGGCGGCCTGCCGCGCGGCCTCGACGTCCTCCACGATGTAGGCGTCGATCCCCTCAACCAGAGCATGCGCAATCCGCTTCGCGAGGGGTGCCTCGCGCCAGGCGAGGTCGCGCTCGCGGGCCGGATGCCCGCCGGGGGTGCCCGCCGTGGCCTCGGCCATCGCCGTGAGGCGCTCCGTGGCGTCAGCACGACGATTGAAGAGCACGTCCTCCACCGCGTCCCGGAGGTCGCCGGGGATGTCGTCGTAGACGGCCAGCTGGCCGGCGTTGACGATTCCCATATCCATCCCCGCGCGGATCGCGTGATAGAGGAAGGCCGAGTGCATCGCCTCCCGGACCGTGGCGTTCCCGCGGAACGAGAACGACAGGTTGCTCACGCCGCCGGAGACGAGCGCCCGCGGGCAGCGCCGCTTGATCTCGCGCGTCGCCTCGAGGTAGGCCATGGCGTAGCCGTTGTGATCGGGGATCCCGGTCGCCACGGCGAAGATGTTCGGGTCGATGATGATGTCCTCGGCGGGGAACCCGACCCTGTCGACGAGCAGCCGGTAGGCCCGCTCGGCGATCGCCACTTTCCGCTCCACCGTGTCCGCCTGGCCCTGCTCGTCGAACGCCATGACGACGACCGCCGCGCCGTAGCGCCGCACCAGCCGGGCGTGCGCGAGAAAGGCAGTCTCGCCCTCCTTGAGCGAGATCGAATTCACGATCCCTTTTCCCTGGAGACAGCGCAGTCCCGCCTCAATCACCTCCCACTTGGAGGAATCGACCATCACCGGCACCTTGGCAATGTCGGGCTCGGCGGCGATGCGGCTCAGGAACGCCACCATCGCGGCGCCCGCATCGAGCATCCCCTCGTCCATATTGACGTCGATGATCTGGGCGCCGTTCTCCACCTGCTGGCGCGCGACTTCGACCGCGCGCTCGTAGTCGCCCGCCTTGACGAGCTCGGCGAAACGTGCCGACCCGGTCACGTTGGTCCGCTCGCCCACGTTCACGAACAGCCGGCCGGGCCAGAGGGTGAGCGGCTCGAGACCCGCGAGCCGCGTGGTGGCCGGGGGCGGCGCCGGGGCGCGCGCGGGGATGTCCCGCACGGCGGCGGCAATCGCCCGGATGTGGTCGGGTGTCGTACCGCAACAGCCCCCGACGATGTTCAGCAGCCCCTGCCGCGCGAACTCACCGAGCAGCGTCGCCATCATCTCGGGGGTGTCGTCGTAGCCGCCGAACGCGTTGGGGAGGCCGGCGTTGGGATGGCAGGAGACGAAAACGTCGGCCAGGCGGGCCAGCTCCTCCAGGTGCGGGCGGAGCTCCTTCGCCCCGAGGGCGCAGTTGAACCCCACGCTGAAGAGCGGGGCGTGGCGGATCGAGTTCCAGAAGGCTTCGACCGTCTGCCCCGAGAGGGTGCGCCCCGAGGCGTCGGTGATCGTGCCGGAGACCATGATCGGGATGTCGACTCCGAGCCGTTCCAGCACGTCCTGGATCGCGAACAGCGCGGCTTTGCAGTTCAACGTGTCGAACACCGTCTCCACGAGGAGCAGGTCCACACCGCCCTGGATCAGGGCCTCGGCCTGCTCGGCGTAAGCCGCACGCAGGTCGTCGAAGCTCGTATTCCGGAAACCGGGGTTGTTGACGTCGGGCGACAGCGAAGCGGTCCGGTTTGTGGGACCCAGCACGCCCGCGACGAACCGCGGCCGCGCAGGGTCGGCGGCGGTGGCTCCGTCGGCACAGCGCCGCGCCAGCCGGGCCGACGCGAGGTTCAGCTCCGCTACCGCTGCTTCGAGTCCGTAATCGGCCTGGGCGATGCGCGTGGCCGTGAAGGTGTTGGTCTCGAGGATGTCGGCCCCCGAGTCCAGGTAGGCGCGATGGATCGCCTCGATGACATCGGGGCGGGTCAGGGAAAGGACGTCCGGGTTTCCCTGGAGCGGCCGGGCGTGCGCGCGGAACCGCTCGCCCCGATAATCGTTCTCGCCGAGGCGGTGCTGCTGGATCATCGTCCCCATCGCCCCGTCCAGGACGAGAATGCGCCGCGCCAGGGCCGCGCGCAGCGTCTCTCGAGTGGTCCGCGTCGACTCCGTCACGAACTCCGCCTCCTGTTCCTCATCGACGACGCGCCCGGGGGCGCCAATAAGCGGCACCACCGGGCCGGCTTTTTAGCGGGTGTTTAACGTGGCCGCAATACGCCGCAAATCGCCACGACAACGGTTGTGCCGGCAATCTAGCCACCCCGGCCGCCGGCGCCAATTCCCGGCTATCCCGCGCCCTCGCGCGGCGTAAAGAGGCGTGCGGCGGCGACACCCCAGGCGGGGAGACTCACCGCGATGCGATGGTCCGCGGCGGGGGCCAGCGGGTCGCCGTTCATCTCCACGAGGTTGGTGCGTCGCGCCTGCTGGTAGCTGTAACCGGCGGGCCAGATGCTCACCGGACGGGCGACCCCCGAAACGTCGAGGAGTTTCAAGACGACTCCCTCGCCGTCGTCGGCGGGCTTCGCGCCGACGACCAGCACATTCTTGTCGGCCAGGAAGAGCGCGTAGTCTTTCCCGATGAGCGGCCCCGTCGCCGCGTTCACGTAGGGGGGGCTCACGTAGAGCGGATCGCACGCCGCCCACCCGCGCCGGACCGGCTCCGCCGGGTCCCCCGGCCCGAGCAGTGAAATCCGGTAACGCAGGCGAACCGGCTCGTCGCCGCCCTGCCGTGCCGCGTAGTTCGTGAACCAGTAGTTGTTCATCGCCCAGGACAACAGCGTGCCGTCGGGCTGGATCCGCCGGCGCCACTCCCCGCGGACGATGTCGTTCAAAGTGAAGAGCGGGGCATCGGGCCCGCTCCACACGACGCCGTCGGCGCCCTCGTGCAGCCACACCCAGTGCGTGTGACAGTACCAGTCGCGGCCACTCCCCGGCTGCTGGTCCTGCTCCACCGCCATTCGCCCGAGGGGGACCTCGACCTCGACCGTGGGTTTGGTGAAAGCGAAAGGGAACGCGACGTACAGGGATTCCTTGACGAGCGTCGGCGTCTTCGTCAGCTGGTTTTCGATGTCGACCCAGGGCAGGGCGTCGTACAGGGTGACGGTCGATCGCAGCGAAGGGAATCCAGGTAGAGTGCGCTGGATTTCCAGGCGCACGCCGATCCCCGGAAGGCGAATCCGATGCGAGCTCGTGCGGGCCGCCAGCTGAAGGTTCAGTTGCGGCGCATTCGTGAGCCGGCGTCGATCCCAGGAGGTGCCGAGGGCGCTGTCATCGCCTCCTGTCACGTAGATCAATTGGTTCAGTCCCGCCCAGGGAGAGGCCTTCACGCGTTCCTTGCCGTCGGGCCCCATGAGTGAGGCGATCGCCCCGGTGGTCGGATCGAGGCGGATCGTGAACCCGCCGGCGCTCGCCTCGAGAGCATCGCCGTCGTCCACGGGGAGCGCGAGCGGTCGCTCCGTTTCCTTGAGCGCCAGGTAACCGAGCGCGGGAACGTCGGAGACGAGCACGAGCGTGTCGCCCTCCGGCGTATCCACGGCGGGGAGCGGTTGCCCGTTGAAGCTGAACGCGCGACCGGCCGCGCCGGGGAACCGGGCGAGGTCGGTGCGGGGCCAGCTCGAGGCGTTGAAGACGATGCGCCCGGCACCGCCTTCTGTCCCCTGGCCGATGCGCAGCAGAGCAGCCGAGACTTCCGCCCGCGCGGCGGCGTCGGCCCCTTCGATAAAACGCCGCTTGTAGGCCCATTGCGCCACCGTCTGGCGCCCGTCGGGGTCGGAGATACTCTGCGCGGCCCCCCAGGTGTGCTCACCGAACAGCAGCAGATCACGCCACATCGCCGCGCGGCCCTCGGCCCGACGGCGCCGCGCTTCCAGGCGATCGGGATCGCCGGGCTCGAAGCGGTCCTCCCACAGCGCCAGGAGCTCCGCCGCCCGCGCCCCGAGCTGAGCGCTTCGGAACGTCGCCAGCTCGGCCGCCGTCGAGGCCGCCCCGTCCTCCCAGTACAACCCCGTGTCGCCACGGCGGACGGGAATCTGCCGGGCGTAGCGCCGCTCGATCTCGTGGAAAAAGTCCTCGGCGCGCGCGGGAAGGATGCGCGGGAACGCGAAGCGGCGGTTGAACTCTTCCATGTTGGCGACCAGCCGCTCGTCCATCGACGCGTTATCCCACTGCGCCCCGTACAGCAGGGCCAGGTCGTAGGGGTAGGCCGGAGACTGAAACACCGGATTGGCGAGCAGCCAGTCGGAAAGCCGCCGGCCCATTTCCTCAGCGCCGACGTCGAACCCGAACCGCAGCCCGTCACCATAGTGATGATTGCGCCAGTGCAGCACCCGGCTTCCATCGGGCGCCTCCCACCAGTACAACTGCGGGTACGGCGTGAACTCGCCGCTGAGCCCGGCGGCCTTCGCCTCATCGAGCGACAACAGTGGCGGCGCGCGATCCGGGTTCGGACCGCTCGCCAGATACCGCACTCCGCTCGCCGCGAGGATCATCGGGAATGTCAGGGCCTGCCCCGGGACATCGGTGATCTGCGCGCAGGCGTAGGCCAGCCCGTGCTCGCGCGCGAGCCGTCCCGCGGGCCAGACCATCCGGGCCGCGCTTTCGTGGTCCAGCAATCCGGTGAGGAGGTTCGCGAACAGGGCGTGAAACCCGATCTTGCCGTCACGGATCGCCTGGAGCAGCGCTTCGGCGCTTTGCGGCGACCGGTTCTCGACGTAAGAGATGACCTGGAGTGCCACCTCCGCCGTCCAACGGAAGTCGGGATGCTGCGGGAGTCGCGCCAGCGCCGCGTCGAGATTCTGCCGGTGCACCTCCAGGCAGCGTTCCTGGAGATCGGTGTAACCGACGTCGGTGTGGTTCGACGCGAGCCAGTAGAGGCTCCAGCGTCGTGGTGGCGTGAGGCGGAGACGTTTGGAGGCGACCCGCCGCTTGCCCACTTCGATCTCGAACTGGAAATCCGCCGCCTCGGAGAGTGGGAGACCGACTTCGCCCTGGAGGGTCAGTCCCTCTCCCACTGGCAGGAGACCGGCGGTGCCCGCGAGCGTGCCGTGACGGTCGGTGATGCGCGCCCGGGCGGCCGGTGCATCGAGTCCCGACACGGTGACCCGAACGAGATTCTTGCGTCCGTCGGGTTGGAGGTAGAGGGCGGTGGGATGCGCTTCGACGACGGGGGCGGGGGCCAGCGTTCGCGCCGCTGCCGTTCTGGCGGAGGCGGTGGTGGCGGCGAGCCAGCCGAAGAATGTCCGCCGGTCGGGCATTTGAGAAATATAGCCCCTAGCGCCGTTCGGTCTTGACGCGCCGGGGTGGCATGCTACTTTTTGCCGCGATTTGGGGCCCCGTCAACCGTCTACCGCAAGGAGCAAGGAATGAAGCGTCTCGCGATCGCGCTCGCCGTCGTGGCAGCCGCTGCCGCCTGCAAGAAGGCCGAGCAGCCGCCAGCTGCAGCACCCGCGGCGGCACCAGCCGCTGCGCCGGCCATGGATACCACCATGAAGATGGCCGACACCAGCAAGAAGATGATGGCCGACACCACCAAGAAGATGGCGGCGCCGGCGGCTCCGGCCCCGGCGAAGAAGAAGCCGTAAGGCCAGGGCGACGTGCCGCGCAAAGGCCCGGATCACGATCCGGGCCTTTCGTTTTTTCGGAGCCACGCCGCCGTCCGCGCGATCGCGTCGAGTGGCGGCACCGCTGGCCGCCAGCCGAGCTCCGCCCGGGCGCGATCGGAGCGATAGGGATTCTCTCCGGTCAAGAAGCTTATGGTGGCGCGCGACACACCGGGGTAGTCGCGCGGTGACCACCACGCCCGGGCCGCCGCCATTCCATCGAGCACCAGGCGGGCGAGGGCGATGGGGACCGGGATCGGCACGGTCCGCGCGCCCAGCGCCGCCGCGAAGGCGTCCAGGAACTGGCGTTGCGTCAGGTCGGAGTCGTTGGTGGTGTTGTAGGCCCGGAATCCGGGTTGCGGCCGGTCGAGCGCCGCGACCACGGCCGTCGCGACGTTCCCGGCATACACGCAGGAGAGGCGGTTGTTGCCCGGCCCGATGTGCAGCATGAGCCCGAGCCGCAGGACGCGCGCGACGCGCGGCGAGAAATGTCGGTCCCACTCGCCGTAGATCACGTTGGGACGGATCGCCACCACCGGCAGATCACGCTCTTCGGCCACCCGCCGCACAAGGATCTCGGCTTCGCGCTTGCTGCGGGCGTAGAAGTCGGAGTCGGGAATCGGCTGGAATGGAAAATCCTCGCCCACGCGGCCGTGCCCTTCGGCGAACGCGCCGTCGCGTCCGTACACGGACACCGAGGAGATGTGCACGAGGGGGATACCGCGTCGGACCGCGGCCTCGAGCGCCAGCGCCGTGCCGCGGACGTTAACCGCGTGAAAGCCTTCGCAGGGGACGTGTTCCAGGACTTTGGCCGCCCCGTGCACGATCGCGTCCACGCCGGCGACTCCCCGCTCCCAGGCATCGGGATCGGTGACGTCGCCCGGGACGGGCTCCGCTCCGAGCGCGGCGATCGCGGGGCGCGCGGGGTCACGCGCGAGCGCCCGGACCGCGTCACCACGGGCGCGGAGGGCGGAGATCACGTGGCGGCCGAGCATCCCGCTCCCCCCAGTGACGAAAACCTTCACGCGGGATCGTGGCGGAGGAGGGCGAGTGGAGGAGAAACGACGCGCGCCTCGACCTCCCCGGCGCGCACGAGGGTTCCGGGTTCGACCTCGCGACGCACCAGCGCCAGCCCCAGCCAGCGTCCCGCGTCCGGGACCCAGACGATGCTCGTCACGCGGCCGACCTCCTGGTCCTCCCGGAACACGGGCAGCGGGTCCTCCCGGGCCGGGGCGGCGTCGAACACGACGCCCTGCAGCCGGCGGTTGGTATGCCCGCGGAAGTGCAGCCGGCTGACCGTCTCCTGTCCGGTGTAGCACCCCTTCGTGTACGACACGCCGCCGACTTCGTCGAAGCGCACTTCCTGGGGGATCGTCTTTTCGTCGATTTCCGATCCCAGCGCCGGCCATCCCGCGAGCACCCGCGCGAGCTCCAGGGCGGCGGGTTCGGCGATGACCACTCCGGCCGCTCCCAGCCGGGCGACGAGGGCGTCGGCGCGTACGGTCTCGGTGACGATTTGCAGGACGAAGGGCGGAGCCAGCGCTTCGGGAATGCGGGCGACGTCACCGTCGGGCGTGGCGATCACGCGGCCCGGAGCCGGCGGGGTCGACAAGCGAGCGGCTTCCGCGAGCGCCAGCGAGTGCGCTCCGGCCAGACGCAGCACCGTGAGCTCGGCCGTGCGGTCCAGGCTGCGCGCGAGCCGGGGCGGGATGGAGCGGCTGAAGATCCTCACTGCGCGCTCCCGACCGGCCGGCGGCACGACGATCCGGACCGTCTCGCCGAGTCGCGTGACCCAGCCGTCGGTGACGATCATCCCTTTGGGAGTAAGCAGGGCTCCGTAGACGAACGCCCCATCTCCGGGTTTCTCCAGGTCGTTCGTGAGCAGGCCCTGCATGCAGGCGACTGCACCGGGACCGGAGAGGTCGATGACGCCGGCGGGCACTCGCGCCACGAGCGCCCCGCTGCGGAGCGCGTTCGCGGCGGCCGCCGTGGTGCTTCCGGGGTCGAGACGCATGATCACGACGGACGGCGCGGTCACGCGTAGTGACCCGCGCCCGCGTAGGACTCGTCCAGCAGCTCCACCGGGTGGCGCGCCACCGTGTGGAGGCCGGCGGCGCGTGCACCCGCGCCGAGCTGCATGAGACAGCCGGGGTTCCCGGTGGCGAGAACGTCCGGAGGATCATCGGCCAGTTTCTCCAGTTTGGCCCGGAGCACCGCCTGCGACAACTCCGGCTGCACCAGGGTGAACAGCCCGGCGCTGCCGCAGCATTGCGTCGAATCCGGCGTCTCGCGCCAGTCGAGACCGGGGATGGCCCGCAGCACGGCGAACGGCGGATCGGTGACGCGCTGCGCGTGGTGGAGGTGACAGGCGGCATCGTAGGCCACTCGATACGGCAGGGGCGCTCCGGGGACCGGTCCCCCCCCTTCCGCCAGGAGCTCCGAGATGTCGCGGACGCGTGCGCTGAAGGCGGCGGCGTCGGGGTTGTCGGGGAGGAGATGACCGTAGTCACGCAGCTGCGCTCCGCACCCGGCGCTGTTCACCACGACGAATCCGTCGCGGCGGAAGGCGACCAGGTTGCGGCGCGCCAGTGCTCGCGCCTCCTCTATCAAGCCGGCATGAGCGTGAAGCGCCCCGCAGCAGACCTGTCCCGATGCCTCACGCACGTCGTACGCGTTCACGGTCAACGTCCGGGTGGTCGCGTCGTGGACGTGCGCGAACAGCCCTTCCATGACGCAGCCGCGAAACAGCCAGGCCGTGGGGCGATCGGAGCGCGGAGCCGCCCCTAACGCGGGGCGGGCCCGGCGGCCCCGATCGGGCTGGGTGGCCGCGAGCATGCCCAGAGCAAACCGGGTGCGACCCCAGCCGGCCAGGAGCCCGGGGATGCCGGTCGCGCGGAGCGCGCGGCCAAAGGCAAACGCCGTCGGCGCGGCGTCGGCGGAGGTGAGCAGGCGCAGCGCAAGCCGCGCCACCATGCGGGGCGGATGCGCCTCCGCGATCCGCGCCCGGGCGGCTTCGAGTCCGTGGCCGTAGCCCACACCGGCCGGGCACACCGGCTCGCAGCCGCGGCACCCGAGGCAGCGTTCGAGGTGCGTCCGCAAGGCGGGGTCGTGGACACTCAGGTCACCCTGCTCCAGTCGCCGCATCAGCTCGATTCGCCCGCGCGGGCCGTCCGCCTCGTCGCCGGTGACGACGAAGGTCGGGCAGGCCTGCAGGCAGAACCCGCAATGGACGCACGGGTCCAGCGCGGCGAAGCCGGCGCGGTCGCTCATGGGCGATCTCCCATGGCCGTGACCAGCGTGCCGCCGGGGTCGAACGACGTGCGCAAACCCGAGACGAGCGGTCCCACGCCTTCGCGATAGGCGCCGAAGTGCCCCACCGACCGGCGGATGAGCCACGGGGCGCGCTCGAGGGTGAGCGGGACCTCCCGTTCGCTGAGGGCGCGCCGCAGGTGATGCAGGCGGTCCGCGGTGGTGGACCCGGTCCAGCGGATCGTGCCCGCCCCCGGGGTCGCCGACACCCGCTCGTCGAGGCCGAGCTGATGCCGCACCAGGTCGAGCAGGTCGTCGAGCGCGTCGGGGAGTCCGCCGATGCGCAGGGTGACGGGGCCCGCGAGCAGCCCCGTCGCGGCGCGGGTCCAGAAGTCATGCGATTCCACGGTTTCGAGCGTGCGCAGCCGGTCACCCGCGACCCGGCGTACCACTTGGGCCTCGGCGTCGACAGCCGTGGGCGGACCCGCGACGCGCGCGGCGAGGCACCAGTCCGGGAGTCCGGCCAGCGCGGCGGACACGAGCTCGAGCGCGGCGGGTCGGGCCCCTTCGGCGCGGATGTCGCGCGCCAGCTGCGCCAGCGCGTCCCGCGACCCCACGGCCAGAAGGGTGCGGTCGACGCGAGGCAGGGTGCGCAACCGCACGTTGACCGCCACGATCACCCCGAACGCGCCGAACGCGCCGGTCATGAGGCGGGTCAAGTCGTAGCCCGCGACGTTCTTCACGACGCGCCCGCCGGCCGTGATGACGCGTCCGTCGCCGGTCACACAGGTCAGGCCGAGCAGATGATCCCGGATCGGGCCGAAACCTTCCCGCAGCGGGCCGGCCGTCCCGGTCGCCACGACCGAGCCCAGCGTCCGGGACGGAACGCCGGGCGCGTCGAGGGCGAGCCAGACCTCGCGCTCGGCGAGGTGCTGACTCAGCCGTTCGAGTGAGACCCCGGCTTCGACGGACGCCACGAGGTTCTGTGGCTCCACCGCCAGCACGCGGTTCAGCCGGTGCGTGCTCAAGGCGACGTCGGCCGGCGCGTCGGGAGCCGCCCAGGTCCGGTTGCCTTCGATTCGCACCTTCCAGCCCAGAGCGGAGGCCGTGCGGAGCAGCGAGGCGACCGCGTCCTGGCTCGCGGGCGCGGCGCGCGGAGGCGCATCGGTCGCGGTGGCTTCGCTCACCGCGTCGTCCCCGAGGAGCGCCCGCAGCCGCTCGGCGACCGCGTTCATGGCGTCGTCCGCTGCCGGCGGGCGCCGGGCGCCGCCTGCCATTCGCGGCAGGCGTGGATCGGCACCACTTTCCCGGGGTTCACGCGCTCCTCGGGGTCGAAGACCCGGCGGACCTCGTGCATCGCGGCCAGGGTTTCGGCATCGAACACGTCGGGCATGTAGCGCAGCTTGTCGACGCCCACGCCATGCTCGCCGGTGATGGTGCCGCCGACGGCGATGCAGGCGGCCATGATCTCCTGCGACGCCTCCTCGACGCGCGCCTTCAGCTCCGCGTCGGTCGCGTCGAAGGAGATGTTGGGGTGAAGATTGCCGTCGCCCGCGTGGAAGACGTTCGAGACGACAAGGCGGTAGCGCCGTCCGATCGCGCTGATGCGGTCGAGCACGTCGGGGAGGGAAGCGCGCGGCACGACGGCGTCCTGCACGACCAGGTCCCGGGCGAGGCGGCCCATCGCCCCGAACGCCTTCTTCCGTCCCTGCCACAGCCGCTCCCGCTCGCGGGGGGTGACCGCGGCGCGGACGGTGCGCGCCCCGCACGCAAGCAGCATGCGCTCGACCTCGCCGGCCTCGACCGCCACCGCGTCGGGGAACATGCCGTCCACCTCGACCAGCAGCACGGCGGCGGCGTCGCGCGGGTAGCCCGCGGCGTAGACCGAATCTTCGACGGCCTGGATGCAGGACTGATCCATCATTTCGAGCGCGGCCGGGACGATCCCGCTCGCGATCACCGCCGAGACGGCTTCGCCCGCCGCGCGCAGCGCGGAGAAATCGGCCAGCAGCGTATGGATCGCGCGAGGGACCGGACTCAACCGCACCACGATCCGCGTGACCACTCCGAAGGTGCCTTCACACCCGACGAAGCCGCCGACCAGATCCGGTCCCCACGGCTCGCCGCCGGGGCTGCCCAGCTGGACCACCCGGCCGTCGGCGAGCACGACTTCGAGCGCCAGGATGTGCTGGCTCGTGACGCCGTATTTGAGACAGTGCGGGCCCCCCGCGTTTTCGGCGACGTTGCCCCCGATTGTGCAGGCCGCCTGACTCGAGGGGTCCGGGGCATAGTGCAGGCCGTGCGGCGCCGCGGCCGCTGAGAGGCGGACGTTGACCACGCCGGGCTCGACCACGGCGCGGCGGTTGGAGGGATCGATCGCGATGATGCGGTTCAGGCGCGTCAGGACGAGCAGCACGGCCTCCGCGCCGGCCAGGGCGCCTCCCGAGAGCCCGGTTCCGGCGCCGCGCGGAACAAAGGGTATACCGTATCGGGCGAGGAGCCTGATGACCGCGATCACTTCTTCGCGCGTGCCCGGCAGGACGACGATCGAGGGGATGCGGCGGTGGGTCGGCAGGCCGTCTGAGGCGTAGGTCAGGCGCTCCGCGGCCGCGGTGCGAACGTAGGAGTGCCCCACGATTGCGGCCAGCTCGGCACCCAGTATGGCGGGAATTGCACCGGACATTATGGCGAATACTAGACGGGTAGACGGGTGGACGGGTAGCCGAGGGTAGGAATTAAGAAAGAGTGGGTAGGAAGTCCTTCCTACCCACTCTTCTCTACGATCCGCTACCCGTCTGTCAGTCTAGCGTCTCGAGTTAGGCCGCTCGCCAGAACCCCTTGAGCGCCCGTCCATCGGGGGACTCACGCAGTTTCTCGAACGCCCGCTCCCGGATCTGGCGGATGCGCTCGCGGGTGACGCCCATCAGCGCGCCGATCTTCTCCAGCGTCATCGCCTCGCTGCCTTCTTCGAGTCCGTAGTAGAGATAGAGGATCTTGCGTTCGCGGGGAGTCAGGTACTTCTGGAAGATCCGGTCGATGAACTCGCGCATCATGCGGCCATCGGTCCGGTCCTCGATATCGCCGCCCTCGACTCCCGCAAAGCGCTCACCCAACGTCGCGGCGTCCTTGTCGCTCCGGTCGACCGGAGCATCGAGCGAGAGCTCGGCTGCGGTCATCCGGCGCGCCGTGCGCACGTTGTCGACCGTATCCTCGAGCGCCTTGGCGATTTCGTCGTCGGTCGGTTCGCGTCCCAGCTCCTGGGACAGGTAGGTCTCGGTGCGGCTCATCCGGATGAGCTGGGAATTCTGGTTGAGCGGGATGCGGACGCTGCGGGTCTGCTCGGCCAACGCCTTCAGGACGGCCTGGCGCACCCACCAGACCGCGTAGGAAATGAACTTGACCCCCTGGTCGGGGTCGAACTTCTTGACGGCTTTGAGCAGGCCCTCGTTCCCGATGGCGACGAGCTCCGAGAGATCGAGCCCGTGTCCCTGGTACTTCTTCACATAGGAGATGACGAACCGGAGGTTGGCCGTGACGAGCCGCTCCGCGGCGCGCTCGTCACCCTTCTGGACTCGCCGGGCCAGGCGACGTTCCTCAGCGGGATCCTTGATCAGCGGGAGTTTCTGAATGTCCTGCAAGTACTGGTCGAAAGCGCCGGAGGGGGTAGTACGGAAAAATGACTTGGCCTTCGCAGTCGACGCACGAGCCATGCGCGGGACTCCCCATCCGGTGTCGTGTTGATGCAAAGGGTTCCGCAGAGCGCGCCCAATATAGGAATCACAAAATGGAGGCGCAAATCGGCAGAGTTTTCCACATCACAAATCTTTGATTGCCTGCAGCACTAGAGAATTTGTCCACTATCCACATCGATGTGGATAGTCGAATTGTTGAATCCGCGCCTCGCCGGCTTGGTGGCGGGTTCTAAGTGACTTTCAGAAAACAGCTTACGCGATAACGGCTCGAATGGCCTCCTCGGAAGCGTCGATCGTCCAGTCTCCTCGCTCGGTTCGGTGCATTTGACCGATCCGCGCGGGCAAGGCGAAGCGAATCGCGCCGCGTCCCTTCTTGTCCTGGGTCATCGCCGCCATCAGCTCGTCGGTCGATCCTGATTCTCCCCGCGGTCGATCGAGCGGCAGTGCGTGGCGCTCGAGCAGCGCGGTGATTCGATCGGCGGTTCCCGGGGCCGCGACGCCGAGCCGCTCGGCGAGCGTCGCTTCCATCCGCATCCCGATCGCCACCGCCTCCCCGTGCAGTACTTCGTAGCGGCTCGTCGTCTCGATGGCATGCGCCACCGTGTGGCCGAAGTTCAAGACCGCACGTCGACCGGCTTCCCGTACGTCCGCGGCCACGACCTCCGCCTTGATCTCGACTGAGCGCCGCACGACGGACTCCACCATGGCGGGTTCTCGCGCCCCGATGCGGTCGGCCTCCCGCTCGAGCAGGGCGAAATAGGCGGCGTCCGCAATCACCCCGTGCTTCACCGCCTCGGCCATCCCGGCCGCAAACTGATTGGGCGGCAGGGTCGCCAGCACATCGAGGTCGGCCACGACCAGACGCGGCTGATGGAACGCTCCCACCAGGTTCTTGCCGGCCGGGACGTCCACTCCCGTCTTGCCGCCGATCGAGGAATCGATCATCGCCAGCAGCGAGGTCGGCACCTGCACCCAGGGGATCCCGCGGAGGTAGGTGGCCGCGACGAAGCCGGCCACGTCGCCCACGACGCCGCCACCCAGCGCGACCACCGCGCTGTCGCGGCCGAACCGCCCGGCCAGCATGCGATCGCAGAGCCCGCTCCAGGTGTCCCGGGTTTTGTTCCACTCTCCGGCGGGGAAGGCAAACAGCTGCGCCGGGAGCCCGGCCCCCTCCAGGGCGGCCACGACCCGCTCCCCATAGCGCGACTGCAGATGGGAATCGGTGATGACGGCATATCGCGCCGCGGGAGAGGCATCGCGGAGGAGGTGTGGAAGCTCGGTCAGGAGCCCGCGGTCGATGACGATGTCGTAGGCCTCATCCCGCTCCGCGGGGAGCGGAACGCGGACCGTCACCATTTGATGTCGCCGTGGCCGGCGCCCGCGTTGACGGCACGGGCGAGCACGAAGAGCAAGTCGGACAGCCGGTTCAGGTACCGGATGATGTCGGGGGAGACGGGCGCCGCGTGACCGAGCGCAACCGCGCCGCGCTCGGCCCGGCGGCAGACGCTGCGGGCAACGTGCAACGCCGCGGCCTTCGGCGTGCCCCCGGGCAAGATGAAGTTGCGCAAGTCGGGCAGGGCGCCGTCGAGGCGGTCGATCGCCCCCTCGAGCGCCGTGATGCGAGCCTCACCGACCTTCGCCTCGCGTCGAGCGGCGGCGAGTTTCGTGGCGTCAGGGCTCGCGAGCTCGGCCCCGATCGTCAGCAGGTCTCGCTGGATATCCAGCAGCAGCGACTGCTCGAACTCCGGCGGGGGTTGCGCGATCGCGAGGCCGATCACCGAGTTCAGCTCGTCGACGTCCCCATACACGGCGACGCGGGGATGGTCCTTGGGGACCCGCTCCCCGCCGAACAGGCCGGTGTCGCCGCCGTCTCCGGTCTTGGTGTAGATCTTCACGGGGCCAAGCTAACGGTCACCACAGTTGAGGGCGAGCGGTTGCGTCGTGAGCAGCCGCCCGTGGGCCGGATCGACGACGAGGACGCGGGAATCTCCCGGCCGCACGTCGTCGATGCGATCCACGAGGAGGAGGGTCCCGCCGGGCGGATCCGCGACGCGTCCGCGCAGCACGTAGCGCAAGGCTCCGGCGGAGCTCCCCCCCCGAGCGCGGATCGGCGCCAGCACCCATCCCCGCACCGTTTGCGCGCCGTCCGTAAGCGCGACTCCGGAAACGCGCGATGTGTCGGCGCCGATGCCGAATCGGGCGCGCACCGCCACCGCCACGCGGGACTCCACGCCTGGAGCCACCGCGAGCGCGAGAACCTCCCCCGCGTCGTCCTCCCGCTCGGCGTCGAGCGTGGGAAGGGCGAGCAGCCCTTCCCCCGGTGCGGCGAGCTCCGTCGTGACGCGGGACGCGGCGAGGGCCGTCACGATGAGCAGGGTCTGTGCGCGGGCCGCGGTCGGCGCGGGAGGGAATGTCGCGGCGACCGGCCGGGACGACGTCGCGCGCAACAGCCCCACGACGGGTGTATGCGCGCGAGGTCCATACGCGAGATCCTCCGGCCGCAGCCGGTAGACGAGCTCGGTCACCGGTCCCCCCGCCGCGCAGACGCCCGGCGCGTGCAGGCGGACGAGCGAGAGCTGGGCGGGGACGGCACCCGTTTCGGCGAGGATCGTCGCGTCGATGGAATCGCGGGCCAGGCGGGGAAGGCTGTCGGCATCGAGCGAGAGGACGTCGCGCTGGGCGAAGGCCGAATCCGGCGGCGCGGCGTCGTGCAGCAGACGGGGACGAATCAGGCGCTCGAACACCTGACGGGAGAAGGCGCTGTCGGCGACATAGAGATGAACCTCGCCGCCGAGCGACCATCCCAGGGCGACGCCCTCGAAGCGCCCGGCGGCATCGGCCGAGCGTGACCGGGCCGGCATCGCGGTGGGGGCGAGACCTTCCGGAGGCGGTCCCGGGGCGCAGGCACCCAGAGCGAGGAGCAGCGGGAGTGCCATCATCCCCGCTCTCATTTGGTCTTGCCGGCCTCCACCACGACCGAGTCGATTTGGGCGAGAATCAGGCGGCCGTCCAAGGCGTGGGCGTTGGCCATCACGGTGAACACGAGGGGGCCGCCCTGGTCCTTCGGCCGCTCGATGTATCCCGCCAGCGTGTTGACGCGGTTGATGCTGCCGGTTTTCGCCACGACCTTGCCCTCGAGCGGGGTCCCGACAAATCGTCGCGACAGGGATCCGACGGCCCCGGAGCGGGGGAGCGCCGCAAGGAACGGGGCGGCCTTGGGGTGCCGGGTCATATAGGCGACGAGCTGGGCGAAGGCGTGCGGCGCGACCAGGTTGCCGGCCGCGAGCCCGGAGCCGTCCTGGAGCGCGAAGGCGGTGGAATCGATGCCGACCGAGTCGATCAGGAAGCGTCGTTCCACGTCGATACCGGCCTCCCAGGAGCCCACACCCCGGAACTCCCGTCCGAGGATTTTGAGCAGCATTTCGGCGAACCAGTTCTGGCTCGTGTTGAGGATGGGAAAGACGATGTCGGCGATCGGGCGGCCGCGATACTCGACCAGGGAGGCCCGCGCGCGGGCCACGGCATAGGCGAGCGAGTCGGTCGTGCCGATCGCCCCCCCTTCCACTGCGATGCCCCTGCGCTGCAGCGACGCCGCGAGCGCGCGCGCGGCGTAGAGGTTGGGATCGGGGAGGGCGAAACTCTCGATCCAGGGTTTTCGACCCAGGGCGACGGTCCCCTCGGCCCAGATGGAGAGCGCGCCCGGGACGCGGTAGAAGTTGTCGCCGATCGTCGTCTCGGAATCGGCGGGCACGGTGCGCGCCCGGTTCTCGAAGCTGAACAGCTGCAGGTCGGGGGACCAGGTGACGACCGGGGGCGCGTCCACGGCGGGGCCGGGGGTGATGCGGAAGTCGATGCTGTTGTCGTGAAAGCCCAGACCCGAGACCGGCGCGGCGTACCACCAGTTCAGGTCCCAGGCATTCCAGCTCGCATGGACCAGCGTGGGCTCGAAGTAGGAGCCGTCGCCCACGATCTTGCCCGTCACCCGCCGGATCCCCCGCGCGCGCAACGACTCGGCGATCGCGTCCATGGCGGTGAAGGTGGAGTCGCACGCCCCCGGCGCGAGCGTGTCGGCACCGAAACACCGGGCGGAGAAAGTCGGGTCGCCGCGGCCGTAGAGCACCAGGTCTCCCTGGAACACGCCGGCCCCCGCTCCGGTCTGCAGCGCCCCGTTGGGGTAGACGCTGGTGCGCACGCGATAGCCCGCGGGGAGCAGGACGGTGGCCGTGGATGTGACGACGAGCTTCGTCACGCTGGCCGGGACGAAGAGCTGCTGCTCGTTGCGATGGAACAACGATTTTCCCTTGCCATCGAGAATCTCGACCCCCCAGGTGACGCGGTTGAAGGGGGGCTCGTCCAATAGGGTGGTCACGCGATGCGCGAGGGAGCCACGCAGCGGCTTGGTCCGGGGTGGCGGCGCCGCGGCCTGCCCCGCGGCTCCCGACCGGGCGAGGATGAGGCCGGCCAGGACCACGGCCAGTCTAGTCGTGGGCGAGGCGAGGATCGGCTTTGGCATAGAGGAGGTCCGCGGCGAGGTTGACGAACACGAACACGATGGACATGAACAGAATACTGCCCTGAATGGCGGGCAGGTCGCGCTTGTCGATGGCGGTGAGCACATACCGCCCGAGGCCCGGCCAGCCGAAGATCGATTCGGTGAGCAGGCTCCCGGTCAGATAGCTGCCGGTGTCGAGGGCCAACACGGTGATCACCGGGATCAGAGCGTTGCGCAGCGCGTGGCGGCCGATCACCGCCCAGTCGGGGAGCCCCTTGGCCCGGGCGGTCCGGATGTAGTCGCTCGCCAGGGTTTCCCGCATCCCGCTGCGGGTCATCCGGGCGAGGACCGCGACGGAGCGCATCCCGAGTGTGACCGCGGGAAGGATCAAGGCGGCGAACGTGCCGGCCCCCGACGGGGGCAGCCACCGCAGCGTGACCGCGAAGAGCAGGATCAACAGCAGGCCCACCCAGTACACGGGAAACGAAATCCCGAGGTAGGCGATCGTCATCGCCGCGCGGTCCGCCACTCCACCCGGTCGCACGGCGGCCACGATGCCCAGCGAGAGGCCGCACGCCGTGGCGAAGAGCATGGCGCTCACCGCCAGCTGCAGCGTCTTGGGAAATCGCTCGGCCAGGTCCTGCGTGATGGGGCGGCGCGTGATGTAGGAGCGCCCGAGATCTCCCCGGGCCACCTGGGACAGGTAATGGCCGAACCGGACGGCGAGGGGGTCGTCCAGGTGCAGCTCGGCGCGAAGGCGGGCGATCGTCGCCGCGTCGGCCCGCTCTCCCACCATTTCCTGCACGGGATCGCCGGGCGCGACGTCGAGCAGCACGAACGAAACGACGAGGACGCCCAGCAGGGTGGGCACGAGCAAGGCGAGCCGCCGCCCCAGGATCCGGATCACGGAGCCGGGGCCGCCTGACCCCAGCGCTGGCCGTTGAAGATCAGGGGAAGCTGCCATCCCTGGACGCGGGGGGAGACGGCCCACAGGTCCACCGGGAACCACAGGTAGAGCCACGGCGCCGCGGCGTAGACGCGGGCGTCGATCCGGCGGTACAAGGCGGCACGGGCGGAATCATCGAAGGTGCGGCGCGCCGTCATGATCAGGGTGTCGGTGACGGGGTCACTGTAGAAGGCGTAGTTCCCGCCACGGCCGGCGCTGGCGCTGTGGAACAGCGGGTAGAGGAAATTGTCGCCGTCGGGATAGTCGGCCCACCAGTCGAGAATCGCCATGTCGGCGTTGCCGGCCCGCGCCGCTTCCCGCTGGCTCGACGCGTCGCGCTCGACGATCTCCACGCGGATTCCCACCGCCGCGAGGTCGCTTTGGATGGCCTGGGCCACGCGGCCCAGGGCGACGTTGTTGGCCGTGCGCCAGAACTGCAACGCAAACCCGCTCGCATAACCGGCCGCAGCCAGGAGCTGTCTGGCTCGTGCGGGATCGTAGGCGTACGCGGTGCGTGTCGTGTCGGCGCCCGGGAGAGAAGGAGGGATCGCGCCGCGCGCGAGAATGCCGCGGTCATTCCAGACCGCGTGCAGGATCGCCGCTACGTTGACGGCATGGTTCAGCGCCCGGCGTACGCGCTCGTCCCGGAGGGGGCCGCGGCGGGTATTGAGGGCGATATAGGTCACTCGCAGGGCGGGTTGCTCCTGCAGCCACGAGGGATGGGTCTTCCGCCAGCGCGGGGTCTCGCTGAAGGGCACCTCTACAATGGAAAGGCGCCCCGCCTCGAACTCGGCGCCCTGCACGAGCGGATCCGGGATGATGCGCACGGTGAGGGAGTCGGCGCGCGGGGCGCCGCCCCAGTAGTCCGGATTCCTGGCGAAGCGCAGGGCGTCGTCGTGCTGCCAGGCCACGAACCGCCACGGACCGGTCCCGACCGGGCGCTCCCCGAGGTTCGCGGGGGGCGACGATTCCACGATCGACGCGACGGGCATCGCCAGGAACTTTGGGAAGACGGCGAGCGGCTCGGTGAGCTCGAGGGCGATGGCGGAATCCCCCAGCACTTCCACCCCGGCGATCCGGCTGGCTGTGCCGGCCGCGTATTCGCGGGCCCCGCGGATGGGGTAGAGCGGCCACGCGCGCCCCCCGGTCGTCGCGGGATCGAGGACGCGGGCGAAGCTCGCGGCCACATCGGCCGCCTTGAGCGGCCGCCCGTCGTGGAGCTTCACGCCGGGGCGGAGGTGAAACAGGTAGCGTGCGCCGCCGCGCTCGACCGACCAGCGATCGGCGAGTCCCGGGGCGAGGCGGCCGTCGGGCTCGAAGCGAGTGAGGCCGTCGAACACGTAGGTGACCATCTCGCCGGTGGGCACGTCGGTGGAGAGCGCGGGGTCGAGCGAGCGGGGATCGTAGCTCTCGTAATACTGCAACCCGCCGGGGGGAGGCGACGCCGACCGGCAGGCGGCGCCGGCCAGGGCGGCCGACGCGGTCAGGGCGAGCGAAATGGAGCGAAGGACGGGCATGCACCGGGTGTCGAAAAGGTTGACACTGGGGTGGCGGCCGGCCAACATACGGATCACGCGATTCGGCGTCAATTGCGGTCTCGACTGCTTCTCCTGCTCGTCGCCCTCGGCCTGGCGGCGCTTCCGCCACTGGCCGCGCAGCAATTGCCGCGGGTGGTGCGCGGGCTCGATTTCGTGGGCAATCATTCGATCGAGAACTATACCCTTTCCACCGTCATCGCGACCACGGCGTCGAGTTTCTTCGCGACCGCTTCCTGGATCCGCTGGCTAGGCCTGGGGGAGAAGCGCTACTTCGACGAGCTCGAGTTCCGGCGCGACGTGGTCCGGCTGATCCTCTACTACCGGCAGGCGGGGTTCATGCGCGTCGCGGTGGACACGACCGTGCGTCGAACCGACAAGGACGTCTTCGTGACCTTCGTAATCGACGAGGGCGAGCCGGTCCGGGTCCGGAGCCTCGCGATTCACGGCGTGGACAGCCTGCTCGACGCGAAGGCGTTGCGGAAGGCGCTGCCGCTCGAGCCCGGCGATCCCTTCAACCGGCTGTTGCTGCAGGCCGCGGCGGATACCGTGGTCGCGTGGCTCCGCAACCGCGGGTATCCCTACGCCGACGTCCTGCGCAACTTCGACGCGAGCAGCGACTCGCTCGTGGCCGACATCGAGCTGGTCGCCCTGCCGGGGCCGCGTACCCGCGTCGGCGAGATCGTCGTGGAGGGGACGCAACGCGTGAACCCGGCGACGATCCGCGGGCTCCTCTCGACGGCGCCCGGGGACCTGGTGCGAGCGGACAAGCTGCTCGAGAGCCAGCGGGTGCTCTACAGTACCGGGCTGTTTCAGTCCGTCGCGATCGCGCTGCTCGACTCCATGCCTCCCGCCGGGACGCACGATTCCACCGCTCGCGTGCTGGTACGGGTGGGCGAAGGGCAGCGGCGCCGGGTACGGATCGGGGCCGGGTACGGCAGCGTCGACTGCCTGCGCGTGCGCACGGGACTGTCGTCGGCGGGGTTCCTGGGGGGGGCCCGGGTGCTCGACATCTCCGCCGAGGTGTCGAAGCTGGGCGTCGGCTACCCGGCCGACGCCGGTCTCGAGAACAGCCTCTGCCGGTACTTGCAGAGCGACCCGACCTCCGACACGCTCAACTACAGCGTCGCGGCGACGCTGTTTCAGCCGCGGATCTTTTCGCCGCAGCACACCGCCTCGGTCGGCGTGTTCGCGGAGCGGCGCTCGCAATATCAGACCTATACCCGCATTCAGCGTGGCGTCAATCTGGTCACGACATTCAACACCCGTACCCAGACGCCGTATTCGCTGAGTTACACCTACAGCCGCGGCCGCACCGACGCCGACCCGGCCGTGTTTTGCTCTGTCTTCACCGTCTGCGACTCGGCCGACGTGGCTTATCTGCAGACGACCCGGCCGTTCGGTGCGGTCACCGCTTCGGTCGTCCACCGCACCTCCAACTCGCTCCTCGACCCGTCCTCGGGCGGCGTGATCGGCGGCAACATCACCTACTCGTCGAAGGCGCTGGGCTCGGATTCGCTGTACCAGTTCACGCGATTCGATGGTGAGGCGGCTCGATACTACCCGGTGGGGCGGCGCAGCGTCTTCGCCTGGCGGCTGCGACTGGGAACGATCCTTCCCGTTCGCGTCCGGCTGGCGGGGGACACCGGCCAATTCGTGCCGCCCGAACAGCGCTTCTACGCGGGTGGCGCCACGACCGTGCGCGGGTACCGGGCCAATGAGCTCGGCCCCAAGGTCTACGTGACCGACGATTCCACCGCCTACGAGGTCCAGGGCACCGACACGATCTGGACCAACGTGCGGGCCTCCCCCACGGGGGGGAACTCGATCATGGTGCTGAACGCCGAATACCGCTTTCCCCTCGGGGGGCTCCCCGGCAGCTTCCGGATCGCGACGTTCGTCGACGTGGGGCAGGTGTACTCGAGCAATACCGATTTCCTGAGCTTCAAGCATCTGCGGGTGACTCCGGGCATCGGATTGCGATTCACGACGCCCCTGGGCCCGGTGCGAGTCGACGCGGGTTACAACGGGTACGATCCCGAGGCCGGCCCCCTGCTGTTCGAGTCGAACGGGGAGCTGCATCAGCACACGGCGTCGTACCAGGGGAAAGCCCCGTCGGGCTTCTTCAAGCGCATCATTTTGCAGTTCGCGATCGGACAGGCCTACTGATGATCCGGCGCTCCTTGGGCGGCATGCTCTGGGCCCTGGTCGGCGTGCTGACGCTGTTGCTCGGCGCGCCGGCGGCGCTCGTGGACACGGCGGCCGGCCGGACGCTGCTCGCGCGGCTGATCATGGCCGAGGGGGAGCGCACGCTGGCGGGGCGGGTCGAAGTGCGCGGTGTGTCGGGCGGTCTGTACACGAGCCTGGTCCTGACCGATGTCCGGTTGTACGACCGCGACACGACCCTCGTGGCGTGGCTGCCGCGAGCCGAGCTGCACTTCTCGCTGCTCGACTTTGCCGCTGGCCGCGTCGTGCTCGACGGGGTGACGCTGGAGCGGCCCTATATCAACCTGGTGCAGCACCGCGGCGGGCGGCTCAACTTCGAAGAGCTGCTGCAGCTGCGGGAGCCGGCGGCGCCGGGCGCCGGTCCACGTGTGCCGAGCGGTGCCGCTCCGTCGGCGCCCCCCCAGCTGATTCTGTTCCGCAACGTGCGGATTACGGACGGCGATCTGGTGCTCCGCCTCCAGGAACGCGACACCACGCCACCCGCGGGGACGCCGTCCATCGAGCTCGATCCTTTCGGAAGCGACGGGGTGCACCGGATTCGGCGATTCCAGGGGCTCGACGCGGACCTGGTCGCGCTGCGCATCCAGTCTCCCCGGGAGCGCGGCATTCTCGTCTGGCTGCGCCGGCTCGTCGTCAAGAGCAGCGACCCGGCGGTGGAGATCACCGGCGCGGAAGGCCGGGTGCTCGTGGACGGCGACTCCCTGCTGGCCGACCTGGGCACCCTGCGGCTGCCGCGCACGCTCGCCAGCGTACGGGGCCGGGTCGCCTGGCCGCGCGACACCCTGCGATACGACCTCGAGATTCAGGCGAATCGCGTCACGCTCGGCGACATCCGCTTCATCGACCGGCGGTTCCCCGACGACGCCGTGCTGCGGGGGCCGGTGCAAGTGCGCTCCCGCTCCGGCCGCCTGCTCGAGGTGCGACTCGACTCACTCTGGCTCGGCTACCATGGCGGGCTCGTGCGGGGGCGGGTGACCGCCCGGACCGACGCCGACAGCGGAATCGTGGCGCTGGACGGCGCCGATCTCCAGGCGCGCGACCTGGACCTGGCGCTTCCCCGCACCCTGCTCGATACGCTGCCCTTCTACGGGCATCTCACGGGACGCACCCAGGCGACGGGGAGCATGGGGGCATTAGCGCTGACGATCGACTGGACGTTCCGCGATTCGCTGGCGCGGCGTTCGAGCGAGGAAGCGCGGTGGCCGACCAGTCACCTCCGCGGCCACGGTACGGTCGACCTGCGATCGCCCGCCGGACTCACGTTCGTCGACTTCAACGTCGATTCCGCCGACCTGGACTTCGCGACCGTGCACCGCCTCGCTCCCACCGTCGATCTCGGCGGGCGCCTGGAGCTGCAAGGGGTCCTGAGCGGCCCGCTCCATGATGTCGCGTTCGCGGGCGGGCTGCGGCACCGCGCCCTGGAAAGGGGGGGCACGAGCGTCGCCCACGGACGCCTCGGGCTCGACACCCGGGATACGTTGCTCGGACTGGACGTCGATCTCGCCTTCGATACGCTGTCCTTCGATGGCCTGCGCGCGAGCTATCCCCGGTTGCCGCTCCTCGGGTCCGTCGCCGGAACCGTGCGGCTGATCGGCCCGGTCGACTCGCTCGAATCGCACTTCGATCTCCTGCATGGCGGTGGGGGCGGACGGGTCCGGGGTGACGGCGCGCTCGTCCTCCTGCCGGCCACGGTCGGGGTGCGTGACTACCGCCTCGAAGGCAACGGGGTCGATCTGCGGCGCTGGGCGGCGCACACGCGAGCCCTCACCACCGGACTCAATTTCACGGTGGCGGGATCGTTCCTCGCCGACACCGAGGGCGGGGCCACCCCGCAGGGTGCGCTCAACGCGACGCTCTCGCCATCGGTGTTCGTCGGGGCCGCGGTGGATACGGCATGGGTGCGGTTGCGCGCCATGGGTGGAACCCTGACGGTGGACACGCTGGTCTTGCGTCGGCCGGGCCTCGTGGTGGAGGGGGGTGGGGCGTTGTCGTGGCGTCGCCCCCTGCCCGCCGCCGCGAGCGCCGACCCGCTGCAGCTGCGCTGGGACGCGGATAGCCTCATCGGGCTCGATTCCCTGTACGCGCTCCTCGCCGGGGACACCACGAATGCCACGCTCGCCGGTGCCGGCGAGGGAACGGCGACGCTGTCCGGGGCGCTCGACTCGATCGCGGTCACGGCCCAGGTGGCGGTGCGCAACCTGGCGATCAGGGACTGGTCGCTCACGGGCGGCCGCCTCAGGGGCCGTTACGCGCCCGGCGCCGATCCCATGTTCGCGGTCGATGCGCGGGCCGACTCGGTGGCCGTGAGCGGGTTCGGATTCGGCGGCGCCTCCGCGGTGGTGGGTGGGACGCGTGACTCGATCGTGTACGCGACGCGGACCCGGATCGGCGATCTCTCGGCGGTCTTCGCCACGGGGCGCTACCGGCGTACGGGCGACGGCTATCGGGTGTGGGCCGACTCCTTCGGCGTCATGCTGCCGGGCGGCGTGTGGTATCTCGAGCGCCCGGCGGAGCTCGCGGTGAGCGACACCGGCCTGACGGTCGGAGCGGTGGCGCTCCAGCAGGTGAACGGTGCGGGCCGGCTCGAGGTCGTCGCGGACATCCCCGACCGGGGGCCGGTGGCGGGGCGCGTGGCCGCCCGGGAGCTGCCGGTGGCGGGCGTGCTCGCGATCGTGGAGCTCGACACCCTAGGGCTCGGCGGCCGGGTGTCCGCCGACCTCGCGGTGTCGGGTACCAGGGACGATCCCCGGTATCGCGGGACGTACCGAATCCGCTATGACTCGGCCGCGCTCAGTGGCGCCGTGCCGGAGATCTCGGGATCGGTCGACTACGCCGACGGATGGGTGGACGGCTCCCTCAACATGACGCGACGCGGGCGGGCGGTGATCGACGCCATGGCCCATCTTCCGCTCGACCTGCGGCTCCGCGCCGTGGAGCGGCGTTTGCGTCCCGACACGCTGGTGGTCCAGGCCCAGGCGGATCGCGCGGACCTGACCGCGCTGCAGGCGTTGACCTCGAGCGTCGAGCAGCTGGGCGGCGGTTTTTCCGCCGACGTCGGGATTCGGGGCAGCTGGGAGGCGCCGCGCCTGCAGGGCCGATTCCAGATCGACTCCGGCGGCGTTACCATCCCGTCCCTGAACGTCCGCTACGAGGACATCGAGGGGCGGTTCTCGCTGCGGGGGGACACGCTGTCGGTCGATTCGCTGGCGATCCGCAGCGGACGGGGGCTGGTCAACGTGGGCGGGTTCGTCCGGTTCGCCGGGCTCAGCCATCCGATCCTCGGGCTCACGCTCACGGCCCGCGATTTCCGGGCCCTGGACGTCCGCAACGAGATGGCGGTCACGGCGACGGCGCAGCTGCGGCTGACGGGTCCGGTGCTCGGCGCCACTCTCTCGGGGCGGGGGACGGTCACCTCCGGCCTGCTCTACTTCGGCGATCTCGTGACGAAACGGATCATCAACCTCGACTCCCCCGATCCCTGGATCGCCTCGCTGATCGACACGGCCCTCGCGGCCACGATCCGGCGCGGCCGGCTCGGTCCCGCGCTGCACAACCTCTTCTTGGACAGCCTCCACGTCGCGGACCTGCACCTGGGAATGGGGAGCGACGTGTGGCTCCGGTCCTCGGAGGCCAATATCCAGCTGGCCGGCGAAGTGACGGTGAACAAGACCCAGCAGAACTACCTGTTGAGCGGCACGCTGCAGGCCACGCGCGGCACCTACCGGCTGCTCGTGGGGCCGATCAGCCGGGACTTCCTGGTGACCTCGGGCACCGTCCGGTTCTTCGGCACGCCCGACCTGGACGCGGGGCTCGACATTCAGGCGCGCCACGTCGTGCGCACGCGATCGAGCAATGCGGTGGTCGGCGACACCTTGACCGTGCTCGCGCAGATCACCGGGACCCTGCTGCTGCCGAAGCTCAGTCTGCGGGCGGTCGAACGCGAGTTGTCCCAGACCGACATCATCTCCTATCTGCTGTTCAGCCAGTCCAACGCCGATCTCGCGAGCGATCCCGGCGCCAACTCGAGCAGCTCGGCGCTGGTCTCGAACACCGTGGCCAGTCTCGTATCCGGCGAGCTCGAGCGCACGCTGGTTTCGGATATCGGCGTCCCGATCGACTACGTCGAGATCCGGCCCGGGGACCCGAGCAACCCCCTTCACGGGGCCCGGCTCACGGCCGGGTGGCAGGTGAGCGAGAAGGCGTTCCTCGTGCTCAAGGCGGGTGTCTGCCCCGGCGCCCAGACCAGCGTCGTGAACACCATCGGGTGGGGCCTCCAATTCCGGATCAGCCCGGAATGGGGCACCGAGGCGAGCATCGAGCCGGTCACGACCTGCACCACGCCCGGTGTCGCGCCGACCGTGCAGTCGACGGAGCGGCAGATCGGCTTCGACCTGTTCTGGCAGCGGCGGTTCTGAAATGACGCGAGCGCTCCTGATCACGAATCCCGCGGCGGCGCGCACCGATGCGCGGGCGGTCACCGCCGTGCGGGAAACCCTGGCGGGGGGCGGCTGGCAGGTCGAGGTCGCCGCGACCACCGCTCCGGGGGACGCGCGCCGCCTGGCCGGCTCCGCGCGGACCGAGGGCTTCGACGCCATTCTCTGCTACGGCGGCGATGGAACGGTGATGCAGGCCGCGGCGGCCGTCGCCGGGACCTCGCTGCCGCTCGGCATCGTCCCGGGCGGCACCGGCAATCTCCTGGCGGGGAATCTGCGGCTGCCGCGCCGGCCGCAGCGGGCGGCGCGCATGCTGCTGCACGCGGTTCCGTACGCGATCGACCTCGGCGCCGTCGAGCGCGCCGACGGCACCCACTACTTCGCCGTCTGCTGCGGTGACGGGTTCGACGCCACCCTCATGGCCCGCACCCACGGCGCGGCGAAGCGGCGCTGGCGGCGGGCGGCCTACGTGGCGCAGGCGCTGAGCGCGCTGCCGCAGGTCACCAGCCACCGGCATCGCGTGACGATCGATGGCGTGGCGCATGACCTGGAAGCGGCCATGGTGCTGGTGTGCAATTGCGGCGAGCTGGTGCCGCCGTTCCTGCGGCTGCGTCGGGATATCTGGCCCAACGACGGCGTGTTCGACGTGGTCGCCGTGCGCGCGGAGGGCACGATCCAGAGTTTCACCGCGTTCTTCGAGATGCTGCTCGGTCGCGGGCCGAACCGGGTGCGGCAGCTCTGGTTCGGCCGGGGCTCGTCGGTGCGGCTGGACGTGATCGACGGTCCGGCGCAGCCGACCCAGCTGGACGGTGAGGTGGTGGGGGAGACGCCGCTCGAAGCGCGGGTGCTCCCGCGCGCCCTGACGGTGCTCGTCGATCCCGCGACGGTGCCGGGCGGCGTGACCGCGCATGGCTGAACGCGTGCTGCTCGTCACGACGGACGATGCAGTCGCGCGGGCGGCGGCTGCGGCGCTCGGTCCGGCCGACGCGGATCTCTATCGCGAGCGCACGCTGGCCGACGGAGCGGCCGCGGCCGCCCGGCTCGCGCCGGTCCTCGTGCTCGTCGACACGGCGACGCCGGGGGTGGACGAGGCGAACGTGCCCCGGCGGCTCGGGGGCCGCTTTACCGTGATGGCGGAGGGAGCCCACCTGCCGGCGGCGGGCGCGCGGCTGCTCGAGCTGCTCCGGCCCGACCCCCACCGGCCGCTCACACTGGAGCAGGTGGAGCGGGCGCAGATCGAGCTGGCCCTTACTCATCATGGCGGGAACCGCACCCGCGCGGCCCGGGAGCTCGGGATATCGCGCGCCACCCTGATCAATAAGATTAGAGCCTACGCCCTGAACCGCTGAGTGCCGGGGAGGAGACGCCGATGGAGAAGCCGGTTCTGAAAGAACGCGATGGCATGGTGTGCCGGGCCTGCGGCAACGAGGAGCGGGCGTCGGAAGGCTATCCCTGCTCCGACTGCGGCACCTTCATTTGTCTGATCTGCACCTTCCGCGGCGTCACGCGCTGCAAGGCGTGCGAGGAGAAAGCGAAGGCCACGCCGCCGGCCTAGCCCCGGCGCCGGGCGATCTCCTGCAACACCGCTTCCCGCGCGGTCCCGAGCACGCGCGCCAGCGTCCCCACCGCCTCGTCGGCGCCCGTCCACCCGGCCGCCGCCGCCAGCGCCGCCAGCGCGACCTCCGTGACCGCATCGGTGCGGGTCTCGAGCTCCCGCGTCCGCAGAGCGACCTCGTTCGCGAGCCAGCGCTCCAGCTCGCGGCGGTCGATCTCGAGCTGACGCTTGCGCAGCGCGGACTGGAGCGACACCTCCAGCTCCTCCAGGTCGATCGGCTTGAGGAGATAGTCGGACGCCCCGAGCTTCAGGCATTCGATCGCCGTGCGCGGCTCGTCGATCGCCGTCAGCATGATGATCGCCAGGTCCGGCTGCTCGGCCAGGGCCCGCGGCACCAGGTCCACGCCGCTCGTGTTCGGCATGCGGACGTCGCACAGCATCGCCTGCGGCGGCGGGTTCTCGGCCTTGAGCCGGTTGAGCGCGGTCGGCGCATCCTCCGCCTGCACCACGCGGTACCCCTGCCGGGTGAGAAACCGGTCCAGCGCCTGCCGGATTCCGTGCTCGTCGTCGACGACGAGGACCGTCGTGGGTCCGTTGGCGGCATCGGTCATAGCGAAAAAGTATTTGACCTCCACAACCCCAGCAAGCCGAGATATCTTCGCGCTCAACATGTCCACGTCCGCGTCGTCCGGTCTCGCCGCCGTCACCGGCGTTACGGTGGGGCACTGGACGCACCCGAGTGGGCGGACCGGGTGCACCGTCGTGCTCGGACCACGCGGCGGCATGCGCGCCGCCGCGGTGCGACGCGGCCGCGCCACGGGGACGCGCGAGCTCGACGCCCTCGACCCACAGCACCTCGTCGGACACGTCGACGCGCTGCTCCTGACGGGCGGCTCGGCGTACGGCCTCGGCGCGGCCGACGGCGTCATGACCTGGCTGCGCGCCCGGGGGCGAGGGTTCCCGGTCCGCGACGGTCTCGTCGTTCCCATCGTCCCGGCGGCGGTGATCTTCGACCTCGGCGCGGGGATGCCGGACCAGGTGTGGCCGGGCCCCGAGGGCGCGGTCGCGGCCTGCGAAGCGTCGGGGACCGAAATCCCCGAGGGCTCGATCGGCGTCGGGGCCGGCGCGACGATCGGCAAAGCGGCGGGGATCGCTCGCGCGATGAAGTCGGGGGTGGGGACCGCCGCGGCGCGTGGGGGGGACGTCGTGGTCGGCGCGCTCGTGGTCGTCAACGCCGTCGGGGATGTGCGCGACGAGCGTGGGGCGATTCTCGCCGGCGCCCGCAACGACGACGGGACCTTTCTCGACGCCCGAGGCTATCTCGCGATGGGCGGCGCGATGTTCGGCGGGCGGGAGACGCCGGCCCCCTCCACTCCCTCCCACAACACCACGCTCGCGGTCGTCGCGACCAACGCCGCGCTCACCAAGCTCGATCTCCAGGGGCTCGCCGGGGCCGCGGCCGACGCGCTCGCCGGATGCATTACTCCTTTCGCCACGGCCTTCGACGGCGACATCGTCTTCGCCACGAGTACCGCGGCGGTGCCGCCGGCGTCGCCGCTTCACGCCGAAGCCCTGGCCGCCCAGGCGGTTCCCGAAGCGGTGCGGCGGGCCGTGCGCCTGGCCCGCGGCGTGCCGGGCCTCCCCGGTCTCGCCGATCACCCCTCTCCCCCAGCCCGTTCGTGACCGACCGGTTCGCCAGGGCCCTGGACGACCTGCGCCGGAAGTACGTGCCGGACCGGCGGCTCGGCGTCTTCGAGGTCTCCGAGTCCGGCGGCGCCTTGACCGGGGCGACCACGAGTCGCGAGGCCCTGCTGGCACTGCGCGCGTTGGCGGCGGAGGCCGGCTTGGGCACGGAGGTGCGACAGCTCCCCGATGCTTCGGTCGGAAACGGGACGGCGGCGGTCGTGACGGCGGCGGTGGCTCCCCTCGGCGATCACCCGGAGGTTTCCGCTCCGCGCGTGACCGAAGGCCTGCACGGGGAGCCGCTCCACGTCCTCGAGCGTCGGGAAGGCTGGCTCCGCGTCCGCACCGGCGACGGCTACCATGCCTGGATTCATGCCGGCTATGTGGCGGTGGGCCCCGCCCACTGGCAGGAGGATTGGGTCGGACGCGCCACGGCCCGGAGTCTCGGCGTCGCGCTCCAGTGCGACGGCGACCGGATGCGCCTCCCCGTCGGCGCGCGAGTCGCGTGGCATCGCGACGGCCGGGTCGAGCTCGCGGACGGCCGGATCGCGCGCGTCGTGGAGGGCGAAGTGCGCGCGGAGTCCGAGGTCCGGGCCGAAGCGCGGCTCGTAGCCGCCCCGGAGATCGGGCTGCGCTGGTACGGTGGCGCGCCGTATCTCTGGGGCGGGCGCAGCGACTGGGGACTCGATTGCTCCGGCTTCGTCCAGGCGGTGCACGGCGCCCGCGGCGTCGTCTTGCCCCGCGATTCGGACCAGCAGTTCGGGAGCGGCCGCGCGGTACCGGTGACGGCGGACGGCGCCGGATACCACTCGGGGGACTTGCTCTTTTTCACCGAGCAGGGCGGGGGCCGGGTGAGTCACGTCGCGATGTGGGTGGGAGCCGGCCGCATCGCCCATGCGACGCTGACCCGCGGCGGCCTCGTGACCGAGGACCTGTTCGCCGACGTCCCGCGGCTGCGGCGGATGCGGGACCACCTGGTCGGGGTTCGTCGGGTCGGCTGACCGCCCCGTTATCTTCCGTCCATGCGACTGGTGCTCTTCGACATCGATGGGACACTCCTCCTGACCGACGGGGCGGGCCGGCGGGCGATCCACCGGGCTCTGCTCGAGGAGGCGGGGACCGCCGGGCCGATCGATTCGTACCGGTTCGACGGCAAGACCGACCCGCAGATCGTCCGGGATCTGCTCGCCCTCGCGGGACGGGCCGAGGTGGAGGCGGAGCTGGTGCAGGCCGTCTGCGAACGCTACGTCACGCACCTCGAAGACGAGCTGCAGCACCCGAGCCAGCGAACCCGGGTCATGGCCGGCGTGCCGGGGCTGCTCGATGCGCTGGCCACGGTGGAACGCGAAGGTGGAGCGATAGTGGGGCTCTTGACCGGGAATATCGCGCGCGGAGCCTCATTGAAGCTCTCATCCGCGGGACTCGATCCCGCCCGCTTCGTAGTCGGGGCGTTCGGTTCCGACGCCGCGCATCGTCCCGAGCTCCCCGCGATCGCGCGGGACCGCGCGGAGGCGCTGGTGCAGCGTCGCATCCCGGGGGAGCATGTCGTCGTGATCGGCGATACGCCCGCGGACGTGGCGTGCGCCCGTCCCATCGGGGCACGCACGGTCGCCGTGGCGACCGGGTCGTACGACGTGCCCGCGTTACGGGCGGCTGGGGCCGATCACGCCTTCCCCGACCTGGCGGTGACGCAGGCGGTTCTGGACGCCATCTTCTCGTGAGCCGGATCCGGGACGAGCTCGAGGTCAAAGCGCGCGTGCTGCACGTGCCGGCGCTGCGGCGCGCGCTCCAACGAGCGGGGGCCCGGCTCGCGTTTCGCGGCGCGATGATCGATCGCCGCTATGACCGGGACGGCGGGCTCGAGTCCGTGGATCAGGTTCTGCGTCTGCGCACCTATCGGCCGACTCGCGGAAAGGTCCATGGGGTGCTGACGTGGAAGGGGCCGGTCGGGACCCGGGGTGCCTACCGTCATCGGGCGGAGATCGAGACGCCCGTTCCCGAGCCCGCCGCCGTGGGTGCGCTGCTCGAAGCTCTGGGCTTCCGGGAAACGCTGCGCATCGATCGACGGATCGAATCGTGGCGACTGGGCGGCGCCACCCTTCGGCTCGAGCGCTATCCGGCGATGGACACGCTGCTCGAAGTGGAAGGGTCGCCGCGCGCCATCGAGCGCGCGGTCCGCGCCACCGGTTTGCCCCGCGAGCGGTTTCTGCCTGAATCGCTGCCGTACTTTCAGGCCGCCTACGAACACCGGACGGGACGGTCCGCCGTTCTCACCCGTTCCAGGCCGTGAGCCCCTCTCCGGCGCGCGCGGACCGTATGGCTCCCCGCCAGGACATCCCCGAGCTGGGCCCCTCGCTCGGGCGGGTCATCGTGCCGCGACGATTGACCGAGCCCTGGATTCCGCTCGACGATATCCGGGAGGACCTCGCGACCGGGATCTTTCGCTGCGCGGGGGAGGCACGCACCTCGCCGGATCCGCAGCGAGCCACCGAGGCGGTGGGTCGGAGCGCCTGGGCCGCCGTCTGGGAAGAGGCCGTCGGGCGAACGGCGGATCGTCTGGCCGAAGCCCTCGATCGGGAGATCGAGCTCGCGGCGCGGCGGGTCCGCATGCCACGCCGGCGCTGGAAGCGCCTGCGGCTGGCCGGGTCCGAGCGCCGCGCGGTGGTCGCGCGCCTGGCGTCGGGCGGGAGCGGCTTCATCGCCGCGCTGGACCAGGTGGAAGCGGCGGCGAGCGAAGTGCGGCTGGCCGAGGCCGGGGGCGGGGATCCGGCAGCGGTGGTCGTGTGGCAGGAGTCGCTGCTCACCGCGGCGCGTCGCCTCGAGGCCGCCTGGCTCGCGCTCGAGACTCAGGTGGCGTCGGAGCGCGAGCGCTGGGCGCCGGAGCTCGCGGCGATCGAACGCTGGCGGCCCGCGCTCTGGCCGGTGTACGCGATCGGGCTCCCGCTCTGGGCGGCGCTCATCTGGCTGGGTCTCGTGCTCGGGGGCTATCTCCCCGCGCCGCCCTGGCTCGGCGCCCGGCTGGGATTCTGACGATCGCCATGCTTGGAGCTCCGTGAGCATTCTGGGAATCGGCGTGGACCTGGTGGAGGTCTCCCGGGTGCGGCGCATGCTGCGCGACAAGAGCGTGCACGTGTTCGATCGCCTGCTCACCCCCGCCGAAGCGGTGTATTGCCGCGGCAAGTTCGATCCCGCGGAAAGCGTCGCCGTGCGGCTCGCCGCCAAAGAAGCCGTGTACAAGGCGCTGCAAGGCAGCGAGGCAGCGCGGGGAATCGGTTGGCGAGAAATCGAGGTCGTGCGGGCGGCCGACGGACGGCCGGACATCGCCCTGAGCGGCCTCGCGGCCACCCGGGCGGCGGCGCTCGGGGTGCAGCGGGTCTGGCTGTCACTGTCCCACACGCACGAAGCGGCGGTGGCCACCGCCGTCGTCGAAGGGGGCGGGATCTAGATGCCGTGGTCACTCCTGCTGGGGCTCACGGGCGCAATGCTGGCGCGTCCGCTGCCGGCCTCCCCACCTCTCCAGACCACGGATTCCCTGGCCGCTGCCAGGCGGGTCGTCGCCGCCGCGTCGATCGCCGCCAAGGAGTACGCCAATGGCGTTCCTCCCGAAGGGGGGCGGATCACGGAACCCGGGGAGGTCGAGGAATCGATCCAGTTCCTCGATCAAGCGCACTTCGACGTGCCACTGCTGCCTCGGGCGGTTCGGGGCTTCGCCGACTCGAGCCTGACGGCCCTCAGGACCCTGTTCGAACACACCGCACCTCCTGCGCGGGCCCAGACGCTGGCCGACGCGATCAGCGCGCGGCTGGCGGCGGCGGTGGGCGGCCCCGAGGTGTTGCTTCCCGTTCCGGCCCGGCCTCCCTCGCTCGCCCGTGGGGCGGCGGTGTTTCACGAACAGTGCGCGGCCTGCCACGGCGAGACGGGACACGGGGACGGCCCCAAGTCCCGCAGTCTCACCGGGCCGCCTCCGCCGGACCTGGGCGATCCCAAGGCGATGGCCGGCGTTTCCACCGTGGACATCTATCGCAAGGTGCTGCTCGGGGTCGCGGGGACCGCCATGCCGCAGTTCGAAGCGACCCTCCCGGACGAAGATCGCTGGGCGGTCACCGCCTACGTCGCGGCGCTGCCCTACGGAGGGTCGGAGGCGGCGGTGGTCTTCGCGAACGTGCGACGCCAGCTCGATTCGGCCGTGCGGCTGCGATCCGACAAGGTCGCGTTCGACGCCTATCTCACCTTCGAGCAGGTCGAGATCGACATCCGCGCCAAGAACCCCGCCCTCGCCAACGAGCTGGAAGGCCGGTTCGCGGCGTTGCGTCAACGCGCCGCTGCCGGTGCGGACCCCGCCGAGCTCGAGACGATCCACGGCGAGCTGCTCGGCGCCCTGGAGCGCGGCGAGCGGCTGGTGGCCGACCGCGGCTCCGGCGCCAACCTCCTCGCCCAATCCTTCCTGCTGCTGCTGCGCGAGGGATTCGAGGCGATCCTGATCGTCGCCGCGCTGATGGCGTTCTGCACCCGGGCCGGGGCCGCCGCGCGGCGCCGCGAAGTGGCCCTGGGGGCCTGGGCGGCGGTGGCCGCGAGCATCGCGACGGCCGCCGTTCTGGAACTCGCCTTCGAGGTCACCCCGGCGCAGCGCGACCTGCTCGAAGGGGTGACCATGCTGGTCGCGGTCGCCGTGCTCTTTTACGTGAGCTACTGGCTGCTCTCCAAGATCGAAGCCGACAAGTGGAACGCCTTCCTGAAGATAAAAATGGAGGCCGCGCTCAGCTCGGGGTCCGCCCTGGCGCTCGCGTCGGTGGCGTTCCTCGCGGTGTATCGGGAGGGGGTCGAGACGGTGCTGTTCTACAAGGCGCTCCTCGCCTCGGGCGGCAACAGCGGGATCGGCGCGGTGGCGGCGGGCATCGGCGGCGGCGCGATCGCGCTCGTCGTGCTGTACGTGGTGATCATGCGACTCGGGATGCGGATTCCGATGCGTCCGTTCTTCGCGGTCACCGGGGCGCTGCTCTACTACATGGCCTTCGTGTTCGCCGGGAAGGGGATCGCCGAGCTGCAGGAAGGGAACGTCATCGGCACGACCGTCGTCGAATGGATGCCGCGCGCTCCGGCGGTCGGGATCTACCCCACCGTGCAGTCCCTCGCGCTCCAGGGCGTGTTAGTGCTGCTGGCCCTGGCCGCGCTCGTTCGCGCGGTTCTGGTCCGGCCCCGCGACCGGGGGATGGTCGCCCGCCCCTGATCGCCCGGTGGTGTCGCGGGGTCGCAGTCCCGGGGCCGCCACCGCCTCACCCGTCCAGAGCCGCCGCATAAGGTAAAGACCGACCAGCACCAGCCCGACGCTCGTCGCCTGGGCGAGCGTGAAGTCGCCCAGCAGGCGGTCGTCCTTGGCGCGGAATACTTCGATGAGGAAGCGCTCCGCCCCGGCGAACATCAGGTAACAGGCGAACAGCCACCCGGTGGCGTGCCGGTGGTCGCGGTGACGCCACAGCCACCAGAACACGAGCAGCATCAACGCGGTCTCGTACACCTCCGTCGGATGGACGGCGACGAGCTGGTTCGGATCGGTGCCGGGCGGAAACTTGACGTGCAGCTGCATCAGGTTGCCCACGGTGGTCGCCGGGAGTCCCTGGGGGAACTTGACCCCCCAGGGGACCGTCGTGGGGACGCCGTAGTCGTCGCCGACGAGAAAGCACCCGACGCGGCCTACGCCGTAGCCCAAAGCCAGCACCGGCGCCACGAGATCGGCGGTGAAGGCGATCGGCACGCGCTGGCGCCAGCTGTTGAACATCACCGCCAGCGACCCGCCGATGAACCCGCCGTACCAGACGAAGCCTCCGCGACGCAGCAGCGCGTCCAGGTCGCCGGTGAGCGCCACGTACCAGAGCTTGGCTCCCAGGAGGCCGCCGATCACGGCGGCGATCACGATGTTGGCGGCGTATTCCTCGTCCAGGCCGCGGCGCCGCAGCTCCTGGGTCATGGCCCACCCGGCGAGGTAGAACCCGACGAAGAGCATGAGGCCGTAGCCCGTGACTTCGAGCCAGCCGATATGCAGGGCCAATGGGTAGACGGTCATCGCGACTCGGGAGTGGGGATCGGAGTGGGTGTCATCGGCTCCAGGCCGGGGAGCGGCAGATTGGCGCTGGCGTCGAGGGTCCAGCCGCTCGCCTCGCCTTGCGCGAGGCGCCACCACCCGGCGCGGGCGATCATCGCCGCGTTGTCAGCGTTTAGGCGCGGGGAAGCGGCCACGACGCGGGCGCGCCCGGCCAGCCGCTCCGCGGCGAGCGCGGCGAGGGCGCGGCTGCACGCCACACCGCCGCCGAGGACCGCCACCCCGCGCCCGGTCAGGTCCACCGCCCGGCCGAGCTTCGTGACGAGGACGTCGAGCACCGCGTCCTGAAAGCCGCGGGCGAGGTCGGCCCGGTCCCGCTCCAGGTTGGGGCTCGCGCGCACGGCGTGCAGCACCGCCGTCTTGAGCCCCGAGAACGAGAACTCCAGGCCTTCGTCGCGCATCGGGCGGGGAAAGGCGAAGCGGGTCGGGTCACCCTGCTTGGCGAGCCGCTCGATGGCGGGGCCACCCGGATAGCCGAGCTCGAGCAGCGCCGCGACCTTATCGAACGCTTCCCCTGCCGCGTCGTCGCGCGTGGCGCCGAGCAGGCGGTAGCGTCCCCACGCCGGCACGTCGAGCAGGAGGGTGTGCCCGCCCGATACGAGGAGCGCCACAAAAGGCGGCTCGAGCTCAGGGTCCTCCACCGCCGGGGCGAAGAGGTGGCCCTCGAGGTGGTTCACGCCGATCAACCGCCGCCCGCCGGCGTAGGCCAGGGCCTTCCCATGCACCACGCCCACGAGCAACGCCCCGACGAGTCCGGGCCCCGCCGTCACAGCCACGGCGTCGATCGCGCCGAGGGGCACTCCGGCCTCGGCGCGGGCGCGCTCGACCACGGCGGGGAGCGCGGCCAAATGGGCGCGGCTCGCGAGCTCCGGCACGACGCCCCCGAACACGCGGTGGACGTCCTGCGACAGGATCACGAGGCTCGCGAGCTCCGGACCGCGCGGGCCGCGCACCAGCACCGCCGCGGAGGTCTCGTCGCACGAGGTCTCAATGCCGAGCACGACGTCAACCACGACCCTTCTCCTTGCGGCGGAGCTCGACCGAATCCGGGGCCACGTGGACCACGAGGCCGCGGGGCGCCAGCACCTTGAGCTGCGCGTAGGCGGCGGAGGGACTCGTAATGAGCGCGATGACTTTGACGCTGTCGCGGGTCAATCCCTGGATCTGGGCCTCCTTGCCGCGCAGGGTGACCGCCACGTGCGCGGGGAAGAGCGCGACGCCGGCCAGCTCGCCCGCCCCCGACTCGACCCGGATCGCCTCGAAGGTGCGCTCGAAAACCGTGGCGGTGGCGCCGCTGACCTGAACCGACCGCGGCGCGATGCGGGCGAGACCGAGCGGCTCGGTATCGATCGGGAGATCGCGCTGGAACACGCCGTGGACGCCGGTGAGCTCGGTCGGCACGGTCGTGACCGAATCGATCCGGGCGAGTGCCTGCTCCGACCCGACGACCCGCACGACCGCGGGGGTGAGCTGCAGGCCCCCTTCGAGCGCCTGTCCAGAGTCGGGAACCACGACCACGCGCGGCACGACCGGCACGGTCTTGCCGGCCACCGAGTCGAGCCGGACGTCGAGCTCGCGTGGCGTGACGTCGGTAACTTCGACGTCGGCTCCCTTGGGGAGATCCACGTCGCCGGGGCGCAGCGTGACGTGCCAGACCGGGGCCGTGAGCGTGTCAGGGACGCGCACGGCCAGCGCCGTCGGGAAGACGCGCAGTTTCAGGATCTCCCGGCCGCGCCCGCGGACGAGCACCGACACGGGT
>Ga0335085_10000868_pt1 | contig 74750 bp, 66 predicted proteins | sample Lox_Sample_45_FD_206712 | JGI IMG/M metagenome (GOLD analysis project Ga0335085, IMG submission 206712) | Soil microbial communities from Loxahatchee National Wildlife Refuge, Florida, United States - Lox_Sample_4.5 | ecosystem: Environmental > Terrestrial > Soil > Wetlands | place: USA... | reverse complement strand
ATCTGTGATGGGCGTTAGAAAATTGAGTGGACATGACCTTAGTACGAGAGGACCGGGTCGTACGTACCGCTGGTGTATCAGTTGTGCCGCCAGGTGCAGCGCTGAGTAGCTATGTACGGACAGGATAAACGCTGAAAGCATCTAAGCGTGAAACCTTCCACGAGATGAGTTTTCTTTTAAGGGTCGTCAGAGACTATGACGTTGATAGGCTACAGGTCTAAAACTGGTAACAGTAAAGCCGAGTAGTACTAATTGCCCGTAAGCTTTAATTTTTTTTAAAAGAGTTATAAGGATTACAACTTCCCGATATGTCATGATATTGACGAGAGGCGCGCACCTGGTGTCGCGACCCGACGTCGGATCGACTTATGGTGGTTTTGCCGAGGGTGTTCACCTCTTCCCATCCCGAACAGAGAAGTTAAGCCCCTCATGGCCGATGGTACTGCACCACAATGCGGGAGAGTAGGTAGCTGCCATATTCATTTCTCAAGTCCGGATCGTTGACCCGATCCGGGGAAGCCCTGTCACGAATGAGTGATGGGGCTTTTTTATTGCCCGGATTCCAGGAGATGTTTTGGTTTGAGGAAATTCAGCTCGGGTCGTACGTTTTTATATCAGCGATCTGTCGGTCTTTTGACTGAAAAGGTGTAGCCGAAGCTTATGTTTACTACCCACGGAGTCAGGCCGAGACCCGGTTCGGGGCGGCGGTCTTCAATGGCCGCGCCGCTGTTCCTGTTGCGATAGGCAAAACTCTTATTTCCCGGATTGGAACTGACCGTGGGCCAAAATCGGACGCTGGGCGCTATCAGAATGCCCTTTAAGAAATTATCTTTTTTCCTGAAAGGCCTGTAATCGCTATATAGCCCCGCTCCAAGAGTGAACGTGTTATAAGCGATAATTCGGTTGCTGCTGATCTCGGGATCATTTTTGTAAAAATATTCAAAGCGGTGCCACTTGGGTTCAATCCTTACATTCAGCCATTCCTTTAGTCGATAACCGATACCGAAGCCTGTTGTCCAGGGCATATGCACCACCAGGTCCTGGCTTCTCAGGTCGGCGGGAAGGTTGTTGCCGCTAAATTCCAGGGAGACGCCGTGTGAATAGTCGAAGATCAGCCGGTGGTAAACGCAATTGGCTTCCACATTAAAGCCCGAGGCAAGAATTTGGGTTAATCCGAATAGCACATTGATTCTTTTGTCTGATTTCCATTCCTGGGCAGAGGCGGATTCATTCGCCGACAAGGTTAGCAGCAGAAGGACCACCTTTATTGAAATTGTCTTATTTTGTATCATAGCGGCCAGTTGAATAGTGAGGATACAAAATTGTGCTATCGAAACGTGAACTCCATTCACAATTGTGAAGAAAAAACGCTATCCTTTTCTTATCCTGCTCAAAGACTGGGGTTTGATTCCCAGGTAGGCCGCAATATAATATTGTGGTATCCTGTTGGCAAGGGTCCGCCGTTCCCGGATGAATTTCGAATAGCGGCTCTTTGCATCCAGTATCGCCAGGTCGGCATTGTGTTGTGAATACCGGATAAACGAGGCTTCGGTATAATGGTTCTTCAATAGCATGAACTTGGGCTGTTCTTGAAAAAGCCGTTGCATATTCTCCAGTGATAGCCTGAGCAGTACAGTGTCCTCCAATGCCTTAATGCTCAGGTCAGAGGGGATCTGCCGGCTAAAGGATTTGAGATAGGCCACCCATTCATTTTCAGCCAGGAAATCGAACGGGATCTCCCGGCCTTCATACGTTTGATAAAGCATGGTTAGGCCGGATAGAATATACCCCATATAGTAGCTTACCTGGCCTGCCTTTAGGAAATGCCCTCCCTTTTTTATACCATGTTCCTCCACGAAACTGAAGAACAGCTCGATTTCCGAATCGGAAAAATCAGCAATGGATCTAATTTCTCTAGCCAGGTTGTCCGTCACTTGGAACGATGCTGAAGGTGTAAAAAGGTGTATTGAGGTGTAAAATTAAGAACGTAACCCGGATCAATGCCGTTGTCCCGGCAGGTCTTTATTTTGCCCCGAACCCGGCAGTCTGTACCTTTATTATCCAATCATCGCTTATGAAAGGTTATTTGGTAACGGCTATCCTTTTATTTTATGCCAGCGGTCTCCTTGCACAGCAGGACGGCTGGACATCTCTCTTCGACGGCAAGACCCTCACCGGCTGGAAAGAACTCGCGGGCTCTGCCCGCTATACCGTCGAGAACGGAGCGATCACCGGCGCCGGAGTCGCCGGATCGGGGAACAGTTTCCTTGTAACAGAAAAGGAATTTGGCGACTTTGTCCTTGAAATGGACGTTAAGATCGACGATACAAGCAGTAACTCCGGGATCCAGCTGCGCAGCCACTACGATCCCGGCGGACATGGCGGGAACGGCCTGGTCTATGGCTGCCAATATGAGATCGATCCTTCCTCCCGGCGCTGGACAGGTGGTATATACGATGAAGGCCGCCGCGGCTGGTTGTATCCGGTTTCTCTGAACCATTCTGTACAAAGCGCATTCAAGGTCGGCCAGTGGAACCATATCCGCGTCGAATGCATCGGACACGTAATCCGGACCTGGGTAGATGGGCTGGCAACCGCCTGCGTGATAGACACGGTGGATAATAAAGGCTTTATTGGTCTCCAGGTCCACGCGATCAGCAAACCGGATCAGGCCGGCAAAAAAGTATATTTCAAAAATATCCGTATCCGTACCACGGATTTCAAACCCGGATTTTTTCCTCCGGGCATCTATGTTGTAAACGCCATACCCAACACGCTTACTGACTATGAAAAAAAGAGCGGATGGCGGCTGCTCTTCGACGGGAGCACTACCAAAGGATGGGTGGGGGCCTATCAAAATACGTTTCCTGAACACGGCTGGAAGGTGGACACGGGAGTTCTCACCGTACTGGCGGGCAAGGGCGAAATGAGCACGAATGGCGGCGATATCGTTACAACAGCCCAGTATAAGGCGTTTGATCTTTCTTTCGACTTCCGTCTGACGCCGGGGGCCAACAGCGGCGTGAAATATTTTGTTACATTAAAGGACGAGCATACCGGTAATGCCGGCATCGGTCTTGAATACCAGCTCCTGGACGACTCGCTGCACCCGGATGCAAAGCTTGGCCGGAACGGCGATCGAACCTTGTCATCCCTCTACGATCTCATTCCCGCGAACAAACAGCAACGGTTCCTCCGGCCGATCGGTCAATGGAACACGGGAAGGATCGTCGTCTATCCCGACAATCACGTCGAACATTACCTGAACGGAATAAAAGTTCTGGAATACGAACGCGGCTCCGCTGACTTCCGGGCGCTCGTGGCCATCAGCAAATACAAGATCTACCCGAATTTCGGTGAAGCACGGCAGGGGCATATCCTGCTGCAGGATCACGGCAACGAAGTCAGTTTCCGAAGCATCAAGATCAGGGAACTCTAAAGGCGTCTAAACGACGGGCTCCCAGCCTTTCTCGTATTCGCGGCGCCACAGGGCGGTTGCGTCGGGGTTGCCGGCGATATGGCCGTTGGAAGCATCACAGTGCAGCGAGCCGGTTGTCCGTTGCGCTATATTGGCGAGATGACATAGCAGCACGCTCTTATAGGCTTCGTCCACCGGAGAATTAAGGGTGGCCTCGCCCCGGATGGTCTTGATGAAGTTATCAAAATGATACAAGTCCAGGTTCCCGCTGCCGGCGACCGGATTGGTAGTGTCCGCGCCTCCTTCGGACTTGACCTCTTTGACAATCTTTTTCTTATTGTCAAGGATCTTATAATCACCATTGCCAAGATTGACAAGACTACCGCCATCACCATAAATGATGAATCCCCGGCTGGCACCCTCTACCGGATAGTCATTGCAGCTTCGCCCTTCCCAGGTGATCGATTTGCCTTCGGCAAACTCATAGCTGGCCGTCTGGGTGTCCGGGGTCTGCCAATCGTCCCTGAAAGCATAACGGCCACCGGCTGATACTACCTTTTGAGGGAAATTAACGCCAAGGAACCAGCGACAGCAGTCGATCTCATGGGTTCCGTTGTTGCATGCCTCTCCCGTTCCCCAATGCCAGAACCAATGCCAGTTATAGTGTACGAGGTTGTCCTGGAAATCGCGCCGGGGAGCAGGGCCTTGCCAGAGTTCGAAGTCCAGCGTTGACGGCACGGGGACCTTGTTGCCAACCCCGATGGATTTTCGCTCGTTGGCATACCAGGCCTTTGCGAAATAAGGATTTCCGATGGCTCCTTCTCTTACCAGCCGCACCGCATCGATCAGCGTGGGCATCGACCTGCGTTGATTCCCCATCTGTATATGCCGGTTGTATTTATGCAACGCCGCAGCCAACAGCTCTCCTTCATACGGGTTCTGTCCGCACGGTTTCTCGACATATACATGCTTGCCATTGGATGCTCCAAGGATGGCAGCCGGCGTGTGCCAATGATCCGGCGCGGCGATGATCAGCGCATCAAAATCCTTTTGCAGGACTAATTTGCGGATATCGCGCGCCACAACAGGTTTGCGCGGCGCATCTTTTAAGGCCGCCAGGCCGTTCTGAATGGCTTTCTCCTCCACATCGCAGATATAGGCCACTTCGACATTCGCCAGCTGAGAATAACATTTGGCAAGGTAGGCGCCGCGGCTATTGACGCCCATCACGGCAACGACGACTTTATTGCTGGGAGCGGCCTTGCCGAAGATCGGGAAATCGAGGACCGTGGGGGCGCTGAAAGCGCCGGCAACCCCGCCGACGGTTACGCCGGCTGCGGTAAGAGAAGCGCGGCGGATAAATTCTCTGCGCCGGATAGTTTTGCGGGACATAGGCAAACAATTTGATCTGCTTAAAGGTAGCGGTAAAATGGTTTAGCATCGCCTGTGCCCAACAAAAAATCCTTTCACGCCGCAGAATAAAAAATCCTTTCGATTCGAAAGGATTTTAGTATGATGTATCGGTTGATATGACTAGTAATCCCTGTCGTAACCACCACCGCCGCCGCCGCGATTGTAACCACCCTTCTTGTAACCGCCACCGCCGCCACTGCCGCCGCCGCCAAAGCTTCTTTTTTTGAAGCCTCCGCCACCGCCGCCCTGTTGTTTTGGCTGCGACTCATTGACAATGATCTTACGACCCATCACTTCACTGTCGTACAGGTTGGTGATCGCCTGCTGGGCTTCGCCGTCGTCTTCCATTTCGACAAAACCAAAACCCTTGCTACGGCCGGACACTTTGTCCTTTACGATCTTGGCCGAAGCGACTGTACCGTGTTGCTCGAAAAGGTTCCTAAGATCCTCATCGGTCATCTGCCAGGAGAGGTTGCCTACATAAATGTTCATTGTACAAAAAATTAAAGAATGAAAAAAACACTCTACCTACTGTTAGACTATAATGACTGAGGATCTGACTGAAAAGAAAGTTACGACAGCCTACGATACACTAAAAATAATAGAGCTATTGTAAAGATAACAATTTTTATTACTTAGTAAAATTTTGCGGTTGGGCTTGCGAAGCAAGGATTGGTCAGGCTTCCAGCGTGTTTTGTGGTCTGAAAACGCCGGCTCCGGCCCAAAATAATTTGTCTTTCGGGAAGATATACCAATAAATATGGTAAGTTAAACAAAAAAGCCCGTATTTTATTACGGGCTTCAAAAAAGACGTTAATGGCTATCCGGCCACCTATTCGGCGGTCACTTCAAATTCCACTTCGGTTTCGTTGCTGTTACCAAAGTCTACTTTTGCCTTGTAGGTGCCGAGCTCTTTCACTTCATCCAGGATGTGGATGCGTCGGCGATCGATCTCGTAGCCTTTCTGATCGCGGATAGCGCGGGCCAGTTGGACGGAGGTAACGCTTCCGAAAATCTTGCCGCTGGTGCCGGTTTTCGCGCCGACCTTGAGCGGTGAGGATTTCAGAACTTCGATGACCTTGTTGACTTCCGCCATCATCCTGGCTTCCTTCTTTTGCAATTGCTTCATTCTTTCCTCGAGCTGTTTGAGGTTGGAGGGGTTGGCCTCAACCGCCAACTTGCGGGGAATGAGGTAGTTGCGGGCATATCCATGCCTGACACTCACCTTTTCGTGAGCGGATCCGAGGTTGTCTACATCCTGGATTAAGATGACTTCCATTTTATTTGTTTTTGTTCACCGTTTTCCCAATCGGCCGGGTGGCGGCCGGAAGGCCGGTTCCCCGCGCGGACTGTCCCCCCCTTCCGTTTTTCGCCGACGGCTGCAGGAAAGGGGTTAGGGTGAGGTTACTTTAATAGGTCTGTTACATAGGGCAATAATGCCATCTGTCGCGCTTTCTTCACCGCATCGGACACCTTGCGTTGATATTTCAGCGAGTTCCCCGTGATCCGGCGAGGCAACAATTTGCCTTGCTCGTTCAGGAATTTTTTCAGGAACTCGGCATCCTTGTAGTCGATGTATTTGATCCCGTATTTCTTGAAACGGCAGAACTTCTTCGCGCGTTTTTCCGGCTTGATGGCGGTGAGATACTTGATTTCATTTGCTTTTGCCATGATTACACCACTGCTTTTTCGGTTCCTGTAGGTACACCACTTCTCTTTTTGGCATTGTACTCGACGGCGTATTTATCGAGCTTGGTAGCCATGAAGCGCAACACCGATTCGTCGCGGCGGATCTGGACGTTGAGCTTCTCGTTGAAGTCGGATGGCGCAGTGAATTCCAGGACCCAGTACAAGCCTGTAGTCTTTTTCTGGATCGGATACGCCAGTGATTTCAGTCCCCAGGGATTGTCGTGCACGATTACTCCGCCATTCTCTTTTACGAGGGCGGCGTATTTCTTCTGGGCGGCTTTGTAGTCCTCCTCAGAGAGCACAGGGGTAAAAATCACCATCAATTCGTAATTGTTCATGATCCCTTGTGATTGTTTTAAAAATTAATAATTGGGCAGCAAAGGTAGGCATTTATGCCGGAAAACGGGCATTTTTCCGATATTATATTGACTGCCTGCCGCCGCCAATCGGCCTCGTTCGCCCGTCAGAGTGTCAGTCCACGGACAAATGGCACTTTGTTTGATCCCCCGCAAGAGCCTGCAAAAAGTCAAAAAATCATTGCTATGCAAAAAGGGAATATACGCGTCCAGACAGAAAATATCTTTCCGATCATCAAGAAGTTCCTGTACAGCGACCATGATATCTTTATCCGTGAACTGGTCAGCAATGCGGTAGACGCGACCCAAAAGCTGAAGATGCTGTCTTCCCTTGGCGAGGTCAAAGGCGAAATTGAGGGAATAGACATTGATATTCAATTAGATAAAGAAAAAAAGACGATCACCATCTCCGACCGGGGTGTCGGGATGACGGGGGAGGAGGTGGACAAATACCTGAACCAGGTTGCCTTTAGCGGCGCAGAGGAATTCCTCAGCAAATACAAAGGGCAAAATGAGGCGAATATCATCGGGCATTTCGGGCTGGGATTCTATTCGGCTTTTATGGTGAGCGAAAAAGTAGAGGTGTTCACAAAAAGCTATCGGGACGATGCGCCGGCGGTGCGCTGGGAGTGTGACGGCAGCCCGGAGTTCACATTGGAAAACTCCGAAAAAGCGCAACGGGGAACCGACGTCGTACTCCATATCAATGAAGAAAGCCAGGAATTCCTCGACGCCGACCGGATCAAGGCGATATTGAAAAAATTTTGCCGGTTTTTGCCGGTACCGATCCGGTTCGAAGGCGAGCAGATCAATAACCCGACCCCTGCCTGGACCAGACGTCCGAGTGAGCTGACCTCACAGGATTACCAGGATTTTTACAAGGAACTCTATCCGTTTAGCGAGCCACCGCTGTTCTGGATCCACCTGAACGTAGACTATCCGTTTCACCTGACCGGCATCCTGTATTTTCCAAAGATCAAACAGAGCTATGAAATCCAGAAAGATAAGATCCAGCTATACAGCAACCAGGTATTTGTAACGGATGAAGTGAAGGACATCGTTCCGGAATTTCTGATGCTGTTGCATGGTGTGATCGATAGTCCGGACATCCCGCTGAATGTCAGCCGGAGCTATCTGCAGGGCGACCCGAATGTAAAAAAGATCAACAATCACATTACAAAGAAGGTAGCCGATAAGCTGGAGGAGATATTCGGTAAGGAAAGAAAGGAATTCGAAGAAAAATGGGAGAGCCTCGGATTGTTCGTCAAGTATGGGATGATGACGGATGACAAATTCCTGGAAAAAGCGGTGAAGTTCCATATCATGGAAGACGTGAAAGGAGTGAAATTCTATACGCTGGAAGAGTATCGCAGCGCGACGGAGGCATTGCAGAAAAACAAAGACGGCAAGCTCGTCATTCTCTATTCCAGCAACCCCGTCCAGCAGGACAGTTACATTCGCCAGGCGGAATCAAAGGGTTACGTAGTCGTGAAACTCGAGACGATCGTTGACGCCGCCTTTATAAACCAGATGGAAATGAAATGGGCGGATGTGCATTTCATGCGGGTAGACGCGGATATCGTGGATAACCTGATCGATAAGGCGGAAAGCAGCGGGTCGGTATTGAGCACGGAAGAGGAGAATGTACTAAAAGAGCTTTTCGGGCGTCAGGTTCCGGACTTGCATGTGACGGTTGAAGTGAAGGGTCTAAGCCCGGACGCTCCGCCGGTGATCGCAACACGGCCCGAGTTCATGCGCCGGATGAAGGACATGGCGGCGGTGAGCGGCGGCATGGGCGGCTTTTATGCCAGTATGCCCGATGAGGTCAGCCTGACGGTAAACGGCAACCATCCGATCTATCAAACGATCCTTAAGGAAGCAGACAGACCGCGTCAGGAGAAACTGGTGCATAATCTGTCCGACCTGGCCCTGCTGTCACAGGGTTTGCTAAAAGGCAATAACCTGACGGATTTTATTCAACGGAGCGTGGAGCTAATAGGCGGTGAACCAAAGAGCAGGATCATCCTGGAAGCGTAACACCGGATGTGGAAGGAGCGAAGTCGATGACCTTTAACTGGAGACTTTTTTGGTTGTTCCATTCGTTCTCTTCCAGGGTGTAGACAACGTCGATGGGTTTGCCGCCCTGGAGAAGAGAGAATTTAGGCGCAAGTCCAAAGCCGATCCCTTCCAATGCGACGGTACCCTGGCGAAGGGCGAATCGGATATGCTGGTCCTTGACAACCCGGGATCCGTTATCGATGACAGACCGGCTGACAAAGACCGGTTGCATGTTGGCGGGTCCAAAGGGTTGCATCTGATCGATGATGTTATAGAACGATTGTCGGATATCCGCAAACGGGAGCGTCGCATCGATGACCAACTCAGGGACAAGCGAACCGGGCCCAATCGTAGCGGCCACCGTTTCTTCAAATTTATGGGTGAATGCCTCGACCTGATCGGGGAAAAGCGAGAGGCCGGCGGCGGCAAAATGCCCGCCGTAACCAATTAAATGCTCGCGACACGCATGGATCGCCTCATAGATATTAAACCCGTTGACGCTCCTGGCGCTTCCGGAAATGACTTCGCCGCTGAGAGTCAGGATTACCGTGGGCCGGTAGTATCGTTCGATGACCCGTGAGGCTACAATGCCCACTACCCCCTTGTGCCAGTGCGGCTGGTACAGGACGGTAGACCGGCGATCCCTGTTGACCGTTTCCTTTTCGAGGATGGCAAGCGCCTCCTCCGTCATATTGCTGTCGGCTTCTTTACGGTCGGTGTTGTCGGCGTGAAGCTGGCCGGCATACGAAAGCGCGAGCGCAGGATCGGATTCAATAAAGAGGCGGACGACTTTTCCCGCATCGTCCATTCGTCCTGCGGCATTGATACGCGGGGCGATCATAAACACCAGGTTCACCATCTTGACAACCCGGGTAAGACCGCTCAACTGGATGAGGGCACGGATGCCGTTATTAGGGTTTTCATTCACTTTTTTCAGCCCGTAAAACGCAAGGACCCGGTTCTCCCCGTCGACGGGAACGATATCCGCAGCAATGGCAGTGGCTACAAGGTCAAGGTATTCGTAAGGCGTTTCCGACGGTAAGCCGAACTCGGCGGAAAGGGCCGTGATCAGCTTATAGCCGACGCCGCAGCCGCAGAGTTCCTTATAGGGATAGCCGCAGCCCGGCTGTTTGGGATTGAGGATGGCTACGGCCGGAGGTAACTTGTCGTCCGGTAAATGGTGGTCGCAAACGATAAAGTCGATGCCCAGCGTAGCAGCATAGGCAATGAGCTCTACCGATTTGATCCCGCAGTCGAGCGCAACGATCAGCGAATAACCGCGTTCGTTCGCATAATCGATGCCCGATCTCGAAACGCCATAGCCTTCCCGATACCGGTTCGGGATGTAGAAGTCGAGCTTTTCCGGTGCGCAAACCTTTCGGAGAAATTGATAGAGACAGGCAACCGCGGTGGTCCCATCTACGTCATAGTCTCCATAGATAAGGACTTTCTCTTCGTGCCGCAGGGCGGCGAGGATGCGGTCGACAGCCCGGCGCATGTCTTTCATCAGCCATGGATCGTGGAGTGCGCTCAGCTGCGGGCGGAAAAAGTCTTTTGCCTGGTCAAACGTCCGGATGTCCCGTTGAACGAGTAACCGGCAGAGCACGTCGTTGATCCGGAGGCCGGACTGCAACGACCGGGCGGCATCAAGGTCTGCGGGCAATATTTTCCAACGTTTCTCCATCAGTACTTTCTGTCCGTCGTGTACCTTACGAGTTCTTCCAACCCCTTACGGGCATCATTATCCTCAAATCGATAAAGAATGGAAAGCGCTTCATCCCGGTAAATATACATCTGCCGGGTAGCATAGTCAATGCCTCCGGTATCGATAACTTTTCGGATAACCTGTTGTACTTTTTCGTGGTCTTTATTGTGATTCCGGATCAGGTAGATCATTTCCCGGCGTGTCGACCGGTCGACGTGATTGAGGGTGTGGATCAGCGGGAGCGTGAGCTTCTTTTCCTTGATATCGTTCCCTGTCGGCTTTCCGACCGCTTCATTCCCATAGTCGAAAAGGTCGTCTTTTATCTGGAAGGCGATGCCGACTTTTTCGCCGAATTGCCGCAATTGCTCGGCCTTGGCTTCGTCCTGGCTGGTGGCATAGGCGCCGGCTGCGCAGGAGGAGGCGAGGAAGGAGGCCGTCTTATTGCGGATGATCTCGAAGTAGACGGATTCGCTCAAGTTGAGCGATCTTGACTTTTCCAGCTGGAGGAGCTCCCCTTCGACCATATTCTGGATCGAGCCGTTGAGTATCTGGAGAACCCGGAAGTCGCCGTGATCAAGCGAAAGCGACAAACCTTTGGAGAGCAAATAGTCGCCGACCAGAACGGATATTTTAGTTTTCCACAGGGCATAGGTGGAAAAAAAACCTCTCCGCTCCAGGGACTCATCCACGACGTCGTCATGGACGAGCGTGGCGGTGTGTAACAATTCGACGAGCGAGGCCGCCCGGTAGGCAGCTTCGTTGACCGGTCCGCAAAGTTTGGCCGAAAGCAGCACGAACATCGGGCGAAGCTGTTTGCCTTTCCGGTTGACAATGAACTGCATGATCCTGTCGAGCAGGGGTGTCTGGCTCTTTACCGCCTCTTTGAACCTTTTTTCAAAGCTGGCCAGTTCTTCTCGTAGTATGGCTTGCGCTATTTTCATGCTTAATAAAATCGGCGGCAGGAAGGTGACTGCGAAAGATGTTGGAAGAACAATATTAGCACTTTCAAAATATTTTCAGGATTCAAAATTATTTCCGGGGCGGAGCAACTTAAATTAAAATCAGCCTGTCTAACGGTGGTTGCCATACAACTTTTATTTTATACGTATTGTTAAAAAAATTTGGTTATTGCGCACCAATATCTATTTTTGCAGCATATTCTTCTCAGGTTTAATTCATTCATTCACATAAATATCAGTTATGGCCAGTAAAAAATTAGCTCTTTTGATTGGGTTAATCTGCCTGTCCCTGTCCTATGCTAATGCCCAGAGTGTGGGCTATAGTTATGATATCCGGGACTCCTCCCTTATACCTACGAGACGGCTTGCTCAGCATAATGAATTCCTGAACAATTCGTATCCGTTTCCGGCCAAACCGAGGAATGAATGGGAGATCGGCATCAAAGGGGGCTATACCAATGGTTTTACTGATGTGGCCAACTGGGGCCCTACCGGTGGATTTGGGTTCACCGTGCGAAAGGCGCTGGGTTATGTGTTCTCGGTTCGGGCCGAATACGACTGGATCAGGCTGCGGGGGTTGAATTACCAGTATTCGCAATCTTACGGGAGGAATGGTGCGTTGAATACGATCTATCCCCAGCAGGCGAGCGGCCAATGGGACTCTATTTTTTACAACTATCGCTCAACGGTACATGAGTTGACTTTGCAGGGGTTGTTTTCCTTCAACAATATCAATTTCCACAAGGCAAAGGTTAAATTCAACTGGTATTTGTTCGGCGGGGTCGGCGCCATGACGTACGGTACCTTATATAAAGCCGATCCCGGCTATGCTCAAGGATACGTCAATGTGATCGATCAATTCCCCGTGGAAGGGTATAAGAATAAGAGCCAGATCCGGAGCGCCATAAAGGGCGTCCTGACCGGAAAATGGAATACGATCGCCGAACGGCCCAGCACGAGCGGGAGCCTTGGCGGTGTGCCCATTACCATTGTCGGTGTAGCCGGGTTGGGAATGCAGTTCAAGATCGCCGAACGCCTGAACATCCAGGTGGAAGACAAGGTAACCTTCACCGCTACCGATCTGGTCGACGGTCAACAATGGCAGAACAACTATACCTTTGGCGCCACGCAAAGCGTCGCGCAAACGCGGTCGGCAGACGCATACAATTTTGCTTCGATCGGTATCAACTATAACATTTTTGCAAAGCACGCGGTTGAGCCGCTGTGGTGGCTGAACCCGCTGGATTATGCATACAACGAGATCAATGCCCCGCGCCACATGAAATTACCGAAGCCCGTACTGGATGACGCGGACGGTGACGGTGTGACCGATCAGTTCGACCTCGAACCAAACACGCCCAAGGGCTGTCCCGTCGATACCCATGGGGTGAGCCTCGATACGGACGGTGACGGAGTTCCGGACTGCCGTGACAAGGAAAAGATCACGCCGACGCAATGTCAACCCGTCGATGCGGATGGCGTCGGGAAATGCCCGGATCCACAATGCTGTAAAGACCTGAGGGATTCCATTGCCAACTACAGTCCGAAGGCAAAATGCAATGTCGGCAACCTGCCAAGTATCACGTTCAAGGGCCGCGCCGTTACGCTCAGCAAGGACAACCAGGCGTTGCTGGCCAGCGCTGCGAGCCAGATCCGCAACAATCCGGGCTGTAAGATCGCTGTCATCGGTTATGGCGAATCCAACAAGGAAGAACAGCAGCAGAGCTGGGACCGGGTAAATGCCGTAATCAACTATCTTGTTGAGAAAGAAGGTGTTAGCTCGGATCGCTTTATCTTCCGCTACGGCCAGGGCGGTGGCGACAAGAATACGGTAGATCTTCGCGACGCAACCGGCGAAGAGGGGCCCAATACGGTTCCCGCACCGCATCCGAATTTGAGAAGAAGATAAGATAAATTGCTCTGAATGAATGAAATAACGCGGGCGGAATGGCCCGCGTTATTTTTTGGAGCAAGACATGATTGCCTGTTCCCGGCGGTGATTTTGGGGGGATTTTAACGACCCATTTTTGGGCTGGCAGCGAATTCCTTGCATATTTGCGTTCCTTGTGAACCAATTGCTTAAAATACATTAACTTTGCCTGCTTTTATGCGTCTGTTTACCATAGCATTTTTAGGGATTTTCCTGTTTGCATCCTGTTCTCGCTTTTCGAAGGTGATGAAGAGCAACGATTATGACTATAAGCTCCGGGTGGCGGACAATTATTACGCGGAAAAGGATTACAATCACGCGCAGCAGCTGTTCGAAGAGTTGTTCAGGGTCTTTAAGGGTAGCGAACATTTCGAGGATATTTATTACAAGTTTGCGTACTGTGCCTACTACTTGAAGGACTATCCCAACGCGGAAAACCTTTTTAAGGGGTTTGTAGAGGTATTCCCGAACAGCAACAAGGCGGAAGAAATGGATTATATGCGAGCGTATACGTTCTATATGCAATCGCCAAAAGTGGAGCTGGATCAGACAAATACGACCAAGACGATCGGCTTCATGCAGGCGTTCATCAATACGCATCCGGGATCCGATAAGATAAAGGAGGCTACCGATATCATCGAGAAATGCCGCGCAAAACTGGAGGAGAAGGATTATTTGAGCGCCCAGCTTTACTTCGATCTTGGGTATTTCAGAGCCGCGGGAGTGGCGCTCAACAGCCTGATGAACAGCTATCCCGATTCGGAAAAAAGCGATCAATACAAATACTTGATAATCAAGTCGGATTATCAATATGCGGAATTAAGCATCCCGGACAAACAGGAAGACCGGTTTGAGATGGTGGTCACGCAATGCAATGAGTTCATGGATCGTTTTCCCGACAGCAGGCTAAAGTCCAGTGTACAGGATTATCTGACTTCGGCGCAGAATAACTTAAAAACGCTAAAAAATGAGCAGACTAAGAAGGCAAGTTAACGCGAACACCGCGAATGTGGTCGAGACAAAGAATTTGACGGATATTAAGGCAAAGACCGGGAATTTATATGAGTCCATCGCGATTATCGCAAAAAGGGCGAATCAGATCAATATTTCCCTGAAGGAAGAGCTGCACAACAAGCTGGAGGAATTTGCCAGCCATACGGACAGCCTGGAAGAGATCCACGAAAACAAGGAGCAGATCGAGATTTCAAAGGCATACGAGCGGATGCCGAACCCAGCGCTGCTGGCCACCCAGGAATTTATGGACGACAAGATCTATTATCGCAAAAATGAAGATGATCTGTTCAAATGAGAACGGGTCATACTGATCGGATAGTATTTATGAACGGCGGGGCAGCTGGCAGGCACCCTGCCGTTTGTGCTTTTTGGCCATAAGAAATCTCGTATGTCACCATTCCACGGGAAAAAGGTCCTCTTAGGAGTTACGGGCAGTATCGCGGCGTATAAGTCGCTGTTGGTTGTCCGGCTGCTGGTCCGGGAAGGCGCTTCGGTCAGGGTCATCCAGACGGCGGCTTCGAAGGATTTCGTCACTCCCTTGTCCTTTTCGACGCTGTCGAGGAACCCCGTGCTGACGGATCTGGTGGATGCCGGGACCTGGGCGAACCACGTCGAGCTGGGCCGGTGGGCGGATGTCCTCCTGATTGCGCCGCTCAGCTGCAATACGCTGGCCAAAATGGCGCATGGAATTTGCGATAATTTACTGATGGCCACCTACCTGTCGGCAATCTGTCCGGTAGTGGTGGCGCCGGCGATGGATGAGGACATGTGGCGCCATCCCACAACGCGCGCCAATCTCAACCGCTTGCGGGAATTCGGTAACCACATTATTCCGGTCGGGAACGGAGAGTTGGCGAGCGGATTATTCGGCGACGGAAGAATGGCGGAGCCCGAAGAGATCCTTGGATTTCTAAAGGAAATGGTAGACCGGAACGGAACAGCTGGCAGGGGTGAAAAGATTGGCAGCCGCGACTTAACGGGAAAGCGTGCGCTCGTCACGGCGGGTCCTACCTATGAAGCCATTGATCCCGTCCGGTTCATCGGGAATCACTCTTCGGGTAAGATGGGGATCGCCCTGGCGGAGGAATTGGCGGCCCGGGGGGCGCGGGTAGACCTCGTGCTCGGACCGTCGGCGATCCAGGTGGAGACGGAGGGTGTTACGGTGCACCGGGTAGTATCGGCGGAGGAGATGTTTAAGGTGAGCATGGAGTGCTGGCCCCGGACAGATATCGCGATCCTTTCGGCCGCGGTGGCGGATTACCGGCCGGTTGAGGTGGCAAAGGAGAAGATAAAAAAGACCGGGGAGAAGTTGACACTGGAGCTGACGCGTACGACGGATATCCTGGCCGCGCTCGGCAGCGCCAAAACAAAAGGCCAGCTGCTGGTGGGGTTCGCCCTGGAAAGCAATAACGAGCGGGCGTATGCCCTCAGCAAGTTAGAGGCGAAGAACGCCGACCTCATTGTAATGAATTCATTGAATGACCCGGGGGCGACCTTTGGCTATGATACCAACAAGGTCACCATATTCGGGAAGAATGACCTGGAGTTGAGCTTTGAACGGAAGCCAAAACAACAAGTAGCAAAAGATATCGTTGATCAGGTAGTAAAATTGTTGTATGCCTAAAAAAATCTTCCTATTCATTGTAATCCTGACGGGCCTGGTCGCCCGGGTATGGGCGCAAGACATCAACGCAAATGTAACGGTAATTGCTTCGCGGGTGCCTTCCACGGTCGATCATAAGGTATTTACGACCTTGCAAAATGCGTTGCATGATTTTATCAATGGGCGCAACTGGTCCAACGAGGCCTTTCAGAATAACGAGCGGATCCGCTGCAACTTTCTGATCAACATTTCCGCGGCCGGCGACAACAATTCCTATTCGGCCACGCTTACGGTTCAGGCCGGACGACCGGTTTACAATTCCGGCTATACAAGTCCGCTGATCAATTTTCAGGATGAATCGTTTGCGTTCCGGTATTCGGAGTATCAGCCGCTGGACTTCAGTGACAACCGTGTACAGGGAACGGAGCCATTGGCCGCAAACCTGACGGCAGAGGTTGCCTACTATGTTTATGTGATCCTCGGGCTCACATTCGATTCCTTTTCGTTGCGGGGTGGCGACCCTTACTTTCAAAAAGCGCTGAATATCGTAAATAACGCACCCGACAGCCGGGAGATCAGCGGTTGGAAAACGTTCGATGGCATCTATAACCGCTATTGGCTTATCGAAAACCTGACGAACAGCAAGTATACACTCGTGCATGACGCGTACTATGCCTATTATCGGACAGGCCTGGATCTGCTGTATGATAAGCCGGCGGAAGGGCGAAACGGGGTGTTGAATGCCCTGAATATGCTGAATACGATCAACCAGGAAAACCCCCGTCTGATGATCATGCAGTTCTTTTTCCAGGGCGGGAAGGCGAATGAAGTTTCCAAGATCTTTGTGCAGTCGGATCCCGATCAAAAGGCCCGGGCGCTCGATCTGTTGACACACCTCGATATTTCGAACATCAATACGTATAAAGCGGACTTGCAATGAGCGGAGGGAAGATAGTGGCGGCGATGATCGCCTGCCTGGTTGCAGGAGCAGCTTGTTCGGATAAAAACCGGGTGCCGGGAGATATCCTGCCGATCGACAAAATGGAGCAGGTGATGTGGGATATGACCGAGGCCGACCAATACGCCACCTTGTACGTGGCGAAGGATTCTCAGCACATCGACAGGAAGTCGGAGACGATGCGGTTATATGAAGAAGTATTCCGGCTCCATGATGTTTCGCGCGAGCAGTTTCGCAAGAGTTACCGATATTACCTGGACCATCCGGCCCTCAACCAGGAGTTGTTCGACAGCATAATGGCACGCGGCGTTCGTGCACGTACGGAAATGTATGACCGGCCCTCGCCGTATCATCCACCGGCTATGCCGGGAAGGTCGGGCATATCGCCTGTAACGGCCAATCCGGCGGGACCAGGGCTGACGCCCGGGATGGCGCATCCCGTGCGACCGGGAGGGTTGATGCCGGGGACACCGGTTGGGCCGGCCGGAATGGCGTTGCGACGGGCGCAGGAAGCGATGGCCCGCAGGCAGGACTCAATAGCGAGAGCGCGGCATCTGAGGCCGGACACCGCGCGAGCCGTCCCAGGAACGCATATCCGGGGTGGGAAGAAACGGAATTGAAATATTTTCCATATGAAGAAATTGGTTGCGGGACCGGACGATGCTATCCGGGATATCCCCGATTCGGCTGTAATCATGTTGGGCGGGTTCGGGCTTTGCGGGATCCCGGAAAATTGTATTGCCGCATTGACACGGAAGGGCATCCGTCACCTGACCTGCATCTCCAATAACGCCGGGGTGGATAATTTCGGTCTTGGCCTTCTCCTCAAAACCCGCCAGATCAAAAAAATGATCAGTTCGTATGTAGGGGAGAACGAAGAGTTTGAGCGTCAGCTGTTGAGCGGCGAGCTGGAGGTGGACCTGGTTCCGCAGGGAACGCTGGCGACCCGGATCCAGATGGCGGCGATGGGAATTCCGGCATTCTTCACGCCGGCGGGCTATGGGACAGAAATAGCGGTCGGGAAGGAGGTGCGCGAGTTCGGCGGCAAGCCCTATCTTATGGAACATGCCTTACATGCTGATTTTGCGATTGTAAAAGCCTGGAAGGGAGATACCCTGGGCAACCTCGTTTTTCGGAAGACAACCCGCAATTTTTCCACGTCGATGGCGAAGGCGGGAAATATCACGATAGCGGAAGTAGAGCAGTTGGTACAGCCGGGCCAGTTGGACCCGGACCAGGTACACGTAGCGGGGATCTATGTACATCGGATCTTTGAAGGGCAGCACTATGAGAAGCGGATCGAGCGTCGTACGGTACGATTGACAACAAACCGTTGAATTATGGCACTGGATAAATTCGGAATTGCAAAACGGATCGCGCAGGAACTGCGCGACGGGATGTATATCAACCTGGGGATCGGTATTCCTACGCTGGTTGCCAATTATATTCCGGCGGGCATGTCGGTGATGCTGCAGTCGGAAAATGGCCTCCTGGGCATCGGGCCTTATCCTACCGAAGAGGAAATGGATGCGGATCTGATCAACGCGGGGAAAGAGACGGTAACGGTGTTGCCGGGAGCCTCTTTCTTTGACAGTGCCGAAAGTTTTGGCATGATCAGGGCAGGAAAAGTAGATCTTACCGTATTGGGAGCAATGGAAGTGTCCGATACGGGCGATATCGCGAATTGGAAGATACCGGGTAAAATGGTGAAGGGAATGGGCGGAGCGATGGATCTGGTGGCAAGCGCGCGCAACATCATTGTGGCCATGCAGCATACCAATCCGAAAGGGGAGCCGAAGTTGTTGCCAAAATGCACGTTGCCGTTGACGGGAGTAAGATGTGTAAAGAAGATAGTGACGGATCTGGCGGTGTTGGACCTCACACCGGAAGGGTTCGTATTGGTGGAGCGGGCGCCGGGCGTTTCAGTAGCGGAGATCCGCGCGAAAACGACGGGGAGGCTTGTGGTGCGAGGTGATGTGCCGGAGATGACCGGGGTCTAATCGATCAGGTTATTTTTCACGGCGAAAAAAACAAGCCCTGCCGTATTTTTCGCCCCAAACCGCTCCATAAGGCGGTCCTTTATCGCCTCAACGGTGCGGGGGCTGACATCGATCTTCTGCGCGATTTCCTGAGCCGTAAATTCCATACAGATATAGCGGACCACCTCCCGCTCGCGTTCGTTGAGGGTGATCTCGGTATTAAGACTGGGGATCATTTTTGTCCGGACATGCGACTTCTTCAGGAGGATCCGATTCACGAAATTGTTCAGGTAATATCCTTTGGTGGCTACTTCGATGATGGCGCGTTTGATCTCCGAAGGATCGGCGCTCTTGAGGAGATAGCCATTGGCCCCGATTTCCATCATATGGCTTACAAAACGTTCGTCCTCATACATGGTCAGTGCGATGATATGGATGGAGGGGTATTGTTTGGCAATGACCTTTGTCGTCTCGATCCCATCTTTCTGCGGCATCCGAAGATCCATGAGGACAACGTCGGGTTCAGACGCAGCGAGACCGTCGAGAAGTTCCTGGCCATTCTCGGCTTCCTGTACGAATTTGATGGCGCTGTAAGGGCGCAGCGACAGGATCACTCCTTTCCGGAATATTTTGTGGTCATCGGCAATAGCAACTTTAATTACTCCCATAGGCTGACTATTTGGTCTGGGCGTCCTTAAGCCGGCCTGCGGCCGGTTCGGCCGACAGGTCATTTATTAGCGGTTGCGGATTTCCCGCACTTATACGTAACGCTTGCGATCTCAATATATTATTGAGCGATTGGCCAGGGGTCGAAATTGCCCGATAAAGATACATACTATTCATCCTGATCGCAAGCTTTTTTGCCTGTTCCGGGGACTACAAGGCCGCCTCCGGCCCGGCCATTTCTTCCTTGACCAATTCGATGGTGACCTTATAGTAGGTTTGCGACATATCCTTCTCAAAAAAGATCTGGCCGTGGAGGACTTTGAGCCGGCTTTGGATGTTTTTCAGGCCAAGGCCTACGTTGCTCTTGTTCAGCTTGTTGAAGTCGCTCTGCGTGATCCCTCTGCCGTCGTGATGCAGGCGAATAAAGAATTTGTTTCCGCTGGTATTCTGTGTCAGGTGAATAAAGCTGGCGCTGCTGTGTTTGAGGATATTGTTGACCAGCTCCTGGATGACCCGGAAGATGATCAGCTCGTTTTCCGCCTGCAGTCGTTCCCGATAATCATGGAACCGGGAGCTGGCGTTCATGCTGCCGGATCCGCTGATCTTTTGGAAAAGATCGTTCACGGCCGATTCGAGCCCAAAATTCTTTAGCGTCGGGGGCATCAGGGAATGGCTGATGTTGCGGATCAGCTGGATGGTATCGTCGATGATCTGTTTTGCATTGTAGATGCTTTGGAGCTGCGTCGTCTTGTCGAGGTTGACCAGGTTTTCATTAAGGTAAAGCCGGGCGGTGGCAAGGAGGGGCCCGGCATCGTCGTGCAGGTCTGCGGCGATCCGCTGGCGTTCCTCTTCCTGGAGGCGAATGCTGGCGTTGAGGAGCAGTTTCTGCTGGTCCTGCTCCATCCGCTGCAGACGCATCTGGTAGCGAATGACTTTCCGTTGGTGAAAGATAATGAAGACAATGAGCCCGATAGTAAGCGCCAACATTCCGATAGTGCCAAAGAAAAGCACGGTGGAGACGGTGCTTCCGGAACTGGTAATTTGTAGGAGTATCATGGGTGGGCCTGTCTTCGGACGGTTGGTTAGGGTTTTAGAAGTGGGTCATCGGGGTGGTCATATGTCAGGTTCAAGGTCTTCTGGATATGCGTTTTTACTGCTCTTTTTCATTATAAACGAGATGGAAAGGAGTATATTCTTTAAAATTTCAAAGAAATTGTTGATTGTCCAGTATTTATCGAATTCTGCCCTGGTCAGATTGCGCGCATAGAGGAATAGAAAAAGGGTCGATGAAAAATAAAGAAAAAAAGCGATGGTTACCCAGAATTTCTTGGTATTGTAAACGAAAATGATCTTTGGGTCATTTATCTGTTCGTATAGTAATAAAATGCAATATGAAATGATCAGTATAGCCTCAACGGAAGCCGGGATCGAATCAAAGCTATCCTGTTCTTTTGTAAAATTTATGATAGCGATCGGGTAAAAAATGAGCGCGCCGATGAGGGGTATGAATCTTAGTATCCTTCCGCGAAGAGAGCTATAAATGAAAAAGGAGATGAGGGTGAATTCAAGTATAGTGAAGCCGGAATCGCGCACGTAGCCTGGAATTTGGAGATTGAGCCGGCTAATAAAGAAATTCTCCGTCAACCACGAGAAGCAGCAATAAAAAAATATCACCCCTAGCCCTTCGCCCCGGTTCCGCTTAAGGAAAACGAGGTAAAAGAGGATGGGTAATATTTCAGAGTAAAATGCCTTTTCGCCCAGCAATGCCTTGTTTTTTACTCAAATATAAAAGGCATTAGTCTATAATCCAAGCGAAATACTTTATTAACGGTTGCCGGTCCAATTGATCCGATCAGCCATGATGCCATCCGCGACGGCCAGATCGCCATTCGAGGTAATGACGGCCCTTTTCAAAATTTCCTTACCTTCTGCGTCGAGGCCAACGTAGACCAACGTTTTTTGTCCCGCTTCATTGAGACCATAGTAGAAGCGCATTCCAACGCAACCAGGCTGAGCCAGGATCTTGTCGATGATGTTACGACCGATTTGATAATAACCTCTGTTCTCGCCCGGATAAGCTTCTTCGTAAGCTTTGATGAATTCAGCACCCGTCTCGTGGCTGATTTCTTCCCCAATAGCAGCGTAATCTTTCTTGGTAGTTAACTCTTTTTGCATCATACAAGTGAGTTTTTAGAGGTTGTCAATGTTAGTTTGTAAGGCTAAGTAACCCCTAAAAAAAAAACTGACCAATGGCCAAAAATGATGTTAAAATGCGTTAAATTGCCTGTAATTCAAGCCTGTATTGGATTTGACGGGGTTTTACTAAGGAGTTTACAGGATCAAAATAGAGTAGTTTCACGTGTTAGAAATAGTATTTTTACTATCGATGAAATCGTAAATTCGGCTAGGGGAATTACCAAATATTAAAATCCACAATCGTGCCAGCCTTTGTGGAAAAGTCTGTGGAATCGCGGTGGATAAGTGCCGCAGGCGGTGAACAAACGGTGTATTTCTTTGGCGGAAGAGCGAATTGTACCCGAAACGCGCAGGCATTGCCGCGGCACGCGTGTAATTTAATCCTTGAATATTCGTTGTAGGTGTCGGCTCGTTTCAGGAAAGCCTTATCATGGAAAATGGGGAGAAGGGAAGTTGACTGATATTGGATTTTAATATTCGGTTTTTAGGATATTGAAATCTTTTACTGGACGGTAAACGGGGACATGGATGGTTTGAGTGAGATCCATATCAATCAACTTCCGGTATAAAATTAAGAAGGACAGCAATGCCCGACAAGAGCAGAACTGCCCGATTATTCAGATGCGGAAAATACGGTCGCAAGACGGAAAAATGCAACACCGGCGCTGGTAATTCTCCGCAACTTATCCGATTGAGGCTGTACACGTCCGGCAACGCATTGAATTCGCAGTTAATAGATTCAATTGATAACCAAAATTTCGAGACCCATCCCTAATAATTTTACAAATCTGCCGGTATGACTGCTGAACTCGTAATAAAAGTATCGATCGCGGACGATCATAAGATCTTCCGTGACGGTATAAAAATGGCGCTGAAAAACAAGGAATACCTGAGAATATTGTGGGAGGCTGAAGACGGAAAAGACCTGGTGCATAAGATGCAGATCAAACGTCCCGATGTGCTGTTGATGGACATCCGGATGCCGGAGGTGGATGGGATCAATGCCATCGGATTGCTGAGGAAGGAATACGAGGATGTCAAGATAATCGTATTGACCATGTACGACGACCAGGAGATGATCTCGAAGATGATGGAAATGGGCGCTAATGCCTACCTGACAAAGACGACCGATCCCGATGAGATTTATCAGGCGATCCTCACCTGCATGAATGATGATTTCTACTTTAACGACCTGGTCAATAAGGCGGTGCTGTCAAAGCTGCAAACGAAGCGGCAGGTACGCCAGTTCTATCCCAGCCCGATCAAATTCTCAGAAAAGGAGATCCGGATCTTAAAACTGCTGGCGGAGGATAAGACAACCGAAGAGATCTCTAAAGAAGTGTTTCTAAGCACCCGCACAATAGAGACAATCCGCCAAAATATGAAGACAAAGATCGGGGCCAAGACGATCGCCGGGCTGATCATGTACGCCATGCGAAATAAAATAATCGACTAGCCGCAAAAATCCGACCGCCGGCAATAATCGGTCGCCGGCAATAATCGGTCGCCGGCAAAAATCCGACCGCCGGCAATAATCGGTCGCCGGCAAAAATCAACTACGCGCACAAAAAAGCCCGCTTCGCTGCGTGTTTGACGAACCGTACACGCAGAGAAACAGGCAAAAAACTTCTAAACCAGAGAGGAGAGTAGGGATTTGATGCAAACCATAATGCATCACTTCACCTGGATATTGGATCAACGGGTTTCATAGGAACCTGGAATCGGTTCGCGGGATAAAGGTCTCAGCGCTAAGGCAGGATCTATAGGATATTGAATCTAAAAACGGCGAAAAAAGTTGATTGACTGTTGGATTTTGCCGGGTTTCATAGAATATTGAAAATCGTTTTGGACGGTTCTAGGACATTGGACGATCTGAGGTGCTAATCCCGTCAATCAACTTGTAAAACAAAGTTAAATGTGAATAACTATGTGGACAAGCGCACAATTGCCCGATTTTAACCTTTCGGTTTTTACCGCCGCCTTAGTAGAACACCGATAAACTTGCACGTATAAATTCCTCTTTTATATCGAAAAAAAACCACTTATCTTCGTAGAAACGAGGGGGAAACGTAGATTCCGAATTTCGATTGTTGCGTAAATTTCCTATAGTAAGTCTCGCAAATTTTGTGTCTTTTTGTAGGATGTCCGGCAGTCAATCCAGCGATCCGACTGCCCCTCGCTAAATACTAAAATCGTATGAAAAGACCAGAACCCGGCCAGCCGATAAAAGTCGCCATTGCCGACGACCATGCCCTATTCAGGGCCGGCGTGAAAACAGCTCTTGCGGTAAAGAAGGATGTGGAATTAATCGCAGAGGCGGATAATGGCATGCAGCTATTGAATCTCCTGAAACACTTAGACCCCGACGTCATTTTGCTTGACATTCAGATGCCCATTATGGACGGGATCCAGACCCTCCCGGAAATCCGGAAGGACCACCCGCATGTAAAGGTAATCATCCTGTCCATGCACAACGATCATTCGATGATCTCCAAACTGATGGAGATCGGGGCGAATTCTTACTTGACGAAAAATTCCGATTCGGAGACGATCTATCAGGCCATCAAAACCTGCTACGAGCAGGAGTTCTTTTTTAATGAGCTGACTAACAAAGCGTTATTAACTGGCCTTCGGACAAAGCGCCCGGAGATCGGGACAGCCCAGGATGTGAACCTGACCGAGAAGGAACTGACGGTACTAAAGCTGATGTGCGAGGAAAAGACGACAAAAGAGATCGCGGACATCGTGGATATTTCACCACGCACGGTCGAGGCGATCCGGGACAAACTGAAGACGAAGACCGGCGCGAAGTCCATGGCGGGACTGGTCATGTACGCGGTCAAGAACGGCATCATCCAGCAGCAGTAATTGTGGTCCGGTCCACGATCGTGTCTGTGTCCGGTCCGCGATCGAGCCAGTGTCCGGTCCGCGATCGAGCCAGTGTCCGGTCCTCGATCGAGCTAGTGTCCGGTCCGCGATCGAGCAAACGCATAAATTTCTATGTTCCTGAATTTTAATGGGGAAGTCCGGGAGGAAGGCGCTGCACTGATAACCGCCGGTAACCGGGGTTTCCGCTATGGTGACGGCCTTTTCGAGACGATGCTGGTCCGGGAGGGTCGATTGCGCCTGGGCAAATACCATTTGGAGCGGCTCGCCACAGGCATGCGATTGCTGAGGCTCGACTTTCCATCTCCATGGTCTTTGGCGGTATTGGAAGAGTGCATCCGGGAGCTTTGCCTGCAAAACGAGCTTGGCGACGCTCCGGTTCGCGCGCGGCTGACCGTTTTTCGCGGTGGTTCGGGACCCTATAACACACCGGACAGGGAAGCATGGTATTGCTTGCAGACGGTTGCCGCCGGCGAAACGGGTTGGCGGAAAGACGGGCTGACCATTGACGTTTTTCCCCGTGGCCGGAAGGCGTGCGACGACTACTCGGGTATCAAGTCCAATAACTATCTGCTCTCCACTCAGGCAGGGCTGTATGCCAGGGAACTGGGTCTGGATGACGCCGTGCTATTAAACACCCAAGGGCGGGTAGCGGAAACGACGATTGCCAATATCTGGTGGGTCAGGGACAGTCAGCTGTACACTACACCGCTTTCAGAAGGCTGCGTGGCGGGGGTAATGCGGCGTTGGCTGCTGGAAAAACTCCCGCAGGCGGGATATCCGGTCAGAGAAGAGCCGATCGGGCCGGCCGCAATGGCGGGGGCAGACGAGATTTTTGTTTCCAACGCAATACAGGGGATAAGGTGGGTTCGGGGTTTCCGGGGTCATAGCTTTGACTGCCGCCTTTCGGCGGAGCTATATAAAAAGATGATCGACATAAATCAGGGGTTGTCATGAGTGCAATGGTCATTTTCTGGTTCCGGCGCGATCTGCGGCTGGAGGATAACGCGGGACTTTACTATGCATTGAAGGATGGCCGCCCGGTGCTTCCCTTATTTATTTTCGACCGGGATATCCTTGACCGTCTCGACAACAAAGCCGACCGTCGGGTGGAATTTATTCAGGCGGCATTGGTCCACCTCCAACAACAGCTGATCGCATTGGGGACTTCGCTGGAGGTGCGTGATGGGAGGCCGCGGGATGTTTTTCAGCAGCTGGTTGAGGAATTCGAAGTAACGGCGGTCTGGTCGAATAGCGACTATGAACCCTATGCAACCGGACGGGACGGGGCGGTTCAACAGCTGCTGGCAGAAAAGGGAATCCCGTTTAATTCCATTAAGGATCACGTGATCTTTCAAAAGAACGAGGTCGTAAAGGATGACGGAAGTCCCTATACGGTCTACACCCCATACAGCCGCCGCTGGCTGGAAAGATTGAACACGGAAGATCTCTCTTCCTATCCGGTTTCGAAATATGAAAGGAATTTTCTCTCGCGCCCGGCAGTGGAGGTGCCTTCCCTCGAAACGGTGGGATTCAGGCGGACCGGGGGACCCTTTCCGCGTGGTATCGTAAAACCGGACCTGCTCCGGCAATACAAGGAGCTGCGGGATCTTCCGGCCGTAGCGGGGACAAGCAGATTGGGCGTACACCTTCGTCATGGTACGATCAGCATAAGGGCGCTGGCAAGGCAAGCCATGGCGGAGAGCGAAATATTTCTCCGGGAATTGATCTGGCGCGATTTTTTTCAGATGATCCTGTGGCATTTTCCGCTGGTTGGTAAAGGGCAGGCGTTCAGACCGGTTTTCGACCGGATCCGTTGGCGAAACGACGAGAGAGAGTTTGGGCGCTGGTGTACCGGGCAGACCGGTTATCCCCTCGTGGACGCGGGAATGCGGGAATTGAATTCAACGGGATTTATGCACAACCGGGTGCGTATGGTGACAGCGTCGTTCCTGGCAAAACATTTACTGATCGACTGGCGCTGGGGAGAAGCCTGGTTTGCAGAGAAGCTGCTGGATTTCGACCTGGCGGCAAACAATGGGAACTGGCAATGGGCGGCAGGGTGCGGGTGCGATGCGGCGCCTTATTTCCGGGTATTCAATCCGGTGTTGCAGGCTAAACGTTTCGACCCCGATGGTGCCTATGTCCGGCAATGGGTGCCGGAGTTGGGTGAACTCCGCTACGCGCGACCGATAGTGGAGCATGAAGCGGCGCGGAAGCGGGCCCTGGAGGAATATGGGCAGGCGGTAAAAGGGGCGTAAGTCGCAGCGCTCATCGGATGATGGAAAGGGACCCGGACGGCTTGTTTGCATCCAGGCTCGCGAACGTCCCGAGAAGCGTGCGAACGGCCTGTTCGCCGTCGGACCCCAGACTCAGACTATATTGGTTGACATAAAGGTCGATATGTTGCCGCATAACGGTCGCGTCCATCTCCTGAGCGTGCGTAACGACATATTCGGGGAGAGCGGGATAATTGGCAAACGCGAATTCCAGGCTTTTGCGGATCAGACGGTTGATCCGGTGGGCGAGCCCCTGATCGGCGGTCAGGTCGCGTCGCAGGACGATACCACCCAGCGGGATCGGAGCCCCGGTTTGCCGTTCCCAGAATTCACCGAGGTCGACGAGTTTTGTCAGCCCTTTCTGCCGGTAGGTAAAACGGTTCTCGTGGATGATCACGCCACAGTCGACTTCCCCGGACAAAACGGCTTCCTCGATGTCCGAAAAGATCATAAAGCGTTTGTCCAGCGCCGTTGGGAAGGCAAGGGAAAACAGCAGATGCGCCGTTGTTCGCTCGCCGGGGATTGCGGTTGACGCACCCGCTATATCGGCCAGGGGTAGTTGCCTTTTTGAAATAAGCAAGGGGCCGACACCCTTACCCAGCGCTCCGCCGGCATCGAGGAGCAGGTATCGGTCCATTACCAGCGGGAATACCCCATAGCTGATCTTCGAGATATCAAGGATGCCCCGAAGCGCACATTGATTCAGGGTTTCCACGTCTTCAAGCCGTACATCGAAGTCAAGCCCTTCCGTATCGATCTTCTTGTTGACAAGCGCATCGAAGATGAACGTGTCGTTCGGGCAAGGACTAAATCCGAGGGTCAGTGTCATGATATGTCGTTGACGGGGTTGAGAATGCTGTCATCGCGGCGGTCCAGCTCTTGTAACAAAACAATCAACCGATCGTTCAATCGCCCAATGGCCAGCGGGATGTCCCATTTCGATTTATCACGGATACCGACGCCGTTGGATACCGACCGGAGTTGCAGAAAGGGGATACGTTCCTGATGACAGATATAATGCAGCGCTCCACCTTCCAGCGACTCGACGGCGGCTGATGTATTTTGCCGGTACCAGGCGATCCGGTCGGGTTGTGTGCTGATCTCGTTGACGGTGATCGCGCTAACCGGTTCGAGACCCGTCAGTTCCAACAAGGCCCGGTGCGGGTTGACCAGGCGGCCAAAGCAAAACGGCGGTTGGTTGGCGTCCGCGAGGCCAAGGGCAAAGAGACTCCTGAACCGGCCTTCTTCCCATACGCCCAGATCAGCGAGTGTTTCGTCGCGTACCACCACCACCTGACCCGGCGCGCTTTGGTTGAAGGATCCCGCAATACCGGCCTGGATGAGCAGGTCGGGGCGGTCCCTGTCAATTTGTCGCATGAGCGAAACCGAAGCGGGCAGGCCGCCGACACCGGTGATCAGGGAGGAGATGCGATGTGGGCCAAGGGCGGGCAGGTAGTCCAGCGCAGGTTGAATTTCAAACGTGGTCGCGGCGGCCAGGAGGATGTGCATACGCAAATATCGGAATCCTTGACTTTTTTCCGCTATGCATTACCTTTGCGGACCGGCACATAAATATTGTCGTTACCGATATGGTGTATCTGACGCGGGTGGAGCATTTTAACGCGGCGCACAAGCTATACAATCCGGATTGGAGCCTGGAGAAGAATGACGAGGTGTTTGGCAAATGCGCCAACGAAAATTGGCATGGGCATAATTATGATCTCTTTGTGACGATAAAAGGCGAGCCGGATCCGGATACCGGTTTTCTGTTTGATGTGAAGCGGCTGAGCGGGATCATCCGGGAATACGTCATCGAGAAACTGGACCATAAGAATCTGAATATTGAGGTTGACTTTTTGCAGGGGAAGATGTGCTCAACGGAGAACCTGGTCATCGGCATCTGGCAACAACTGGCGCCGCATATTCCTTCGCAGGTTCGGCTGCACGGGATAAAATTGTATGAGACCCCACGGATATACGTGGAATATTTTGGCGAATAAACTCAAGGGGGGAATGGCGCTATGAATGCAACAAAAAAAGTGGCGGTTTTTCGCCGCGAACATTTTAACGCGGCGCACCGCATCTTCAATCCGGCCTGGGATGACCGTAAGAACGCGGAGGTGTTTGGGAAATGCAGCAATCCGAATTATCACGGGCACAACTATGAGTTGGTGGTGAAAGTCACGGGCGTGCCGGACCCGGACACCGGTTATGTCATGGACATGAAACGGTTGTCGCAGATCACAAAAGAGGAGGTGCTGGACAAATTCGATCACCGGAACCTCAACCTCGATACGGCGTATTTTCGGGACCTGAATCCGACGGCGGAACATATTGCGATAGTCATCTATGATCTGCTGCGGGCAAGGATCGACCCCGCGCTGGACCTGAAAGTGCGGCTGTACGAGACCGAAAGGAATTTTGTGGAGTACCCGGCGTAAATAAATACTGGATTTATGGCTTACAGGAAAATCGAACAGTACGACGAAGAAGTAACGGCTGCGTTGATGGGAAACTACCGGCATTCATTGGATCTGCTGGGCGAGAACCCGGGCCGTGAGGGGTTGCTGAAGACGCCGGAGCGGGTCGCCAAGGCCATGCAATTCCTCACCCAGGGATACGGGATGGATGCGCGCGCCATCCTGAATTCGGCCAAATTCCATGAGGAGGTCAGCGAGATGATCCTGGTGAAGGATATCGAGCTGTACAGCCTGTGCGAACATCACATGCTGCCCTTTTTCGGCAAAGCGCATGTGGCCTATATTCCCAACGGGTGGATAACGGGGCTGAGCAAGATCGCAAGGGTGGTCGATGTCTATTCCAGGAGGCTGCAGGTGCAGGAGCGGTTGACAACGGAGATCCTCGATGCGATAAAAGAGACCTTACAGCCCCTGGGCGTCGCGGTGGTCATCGAGGCGTCACACCTCTGTATGATGATGCGGGGCGTCCAGAAGCAAAACTCGGTCACGACCACTTCCGCCTTTTGGGGTGAATTTGAAAAGAATGAGACCCGGAGTGAATTTACCAAGCTGATCTCCTCCAACCTGCATTAAAATCTTATATTTGCGATGGCGCTACAGGGTCAGGAGATAGCGCATATACTAAACCCGAAGAAGAATGAAGCATGCATATGTGTTCCCCGGGCAGGGATCGCAGTTTCCCGGTATGGGTAAAAGTCTTTATGAAAATAGCGCTTTTGCCAAGAAATTATTTGAGCAGGCCAATGAAATTCTCGGTTTCCGTATTTCCGACACTATGTTTACCGGTACGGAGGAGGAATTGAGGCAGACAAACGTTACCCAACCCGCAATTTTTTTACATTCCGTCATTGCATTCAAAGGGGTGGAGAACAACAGGCCGGACATGGTGGCCGGCCATTCGCTCGGCGAATTTTCGGCGTTGACGGCGTGCGGCGGCCTGAGTTTTGAGGATGGGCTGCTGCTGGTATCGGCAAGGGCACAGGCCATGCAAAAGGCTTGTGAGGCCGGACCATCGGCAATGGCGGCGGTTTTGGGGTTGGAAGACGACCAGGTGGAGGCGATCTGTTTGCAAGTACAGGATAAGACCGGAGAGGTCGTGGTGCCGGCCAATTATAACTGCCCGGGCCAGGTGGTCATCAGCGGATCGGTCAATGGGGTCGAAAAAGCATGTGAGGCAATGAAGGCCGCCGGGGCGAAACGGGCCTTGCTTTTGCCGGTCGGCGGGGCGTTCCACTCGCCGCTGATGGCGTCGGCCCAGGATGAGCTGAAAGCGGCGATCGACAAGACGACATTTTATACGCCGGGTTGCGCCGTTTACCAGAACGTCGCGGCGAAAGCGGTGGTCGAAAAAGACGAGATAAAGAAAAATCTCATCGATCAGCTGACGGGAGCGGTGCGCTGGACGCAGTCGGTCCGCGCAATGATAGAGGACGGCGCGTCGCATTTCACGGAGATCGGACCGGGGAAAGTATTACAGGGGTTGATCCAGAAGATCGACAAGACCGTGCAGGTGGATGGGGTGAGCTGAGCATTGGACCGCGTTCGGGCAGGGATGGCCGCTAGCGATTCTCGACCGAACAGGTGATCCACCCGGCGTCGAATTTTGCCTGATATTTTTTATAGAACTGGATGGCGGGCTCGTTCCAATCCAATACCTGCCAGACCATCCCCTTAAAATCCTTCTCTTTCATCTCCAGGAGGAGCCGATCGAACAAGATCCTGCCAAGACCCCGGCCACGCATCTTCTCGGTGACAATGATATCTTCCAGGTATAACCGCTGGCCCTTCCAGGTGCTATAGCGGATATAGTACAGGGCGAATCCTTCAATATTGCCGTCGACCAAAACGACAAACGCCCACCATACGGGGTTGGGCCCAAACCCGCTTTCGGTAAAGTGTTCCGCGGTAACGGTTACTTCATCCGGCGCCTTTTCATAGTGCGCGAGTTCCCGGATGAGTTCCAGCAGGCGGGGGCAATCTTCACGAGCGGCCCGGCGAACGATGATATTTTCCATGCGATAAGTCAGGTTTCGGTTAATGGCCCCATTTGACCCAGGTGGCGCCCCAGGTGAAGCCGCCGCCGAAGGCGGCGAGCACGAGATTATCCCCTCTGTTCAATTTCTTTTCCCAGTCCCAAAGACAAAGCGGTATGGTCCCGGCGGTGGTATTTCCGTATCGCTGGATATTGATCATGACCTTTTCATCGGAAAGACCCATGCGGTGAGCGGTGGCATCGATGATCCGCTTGTTGGCCTGATGCGGGACGAGCCAGGCGATATCGTCGGAAGTAAGATGATTGCGTTCCATGAGCTCCGCACTGATGTCGGCCATGCCTTTCACGGCGAATTTGAAAACGGCTTGACCCTCCTGATAGATATAATGTTCCTTGCCCGCTACGGTTTCATACGAAGAGGGATGCCAGGAGCCGCCGCCTTTCATGTGGAGGTGGCTGCGGCCGCTGCCGTCGCTTCTCAGGATGCTGTCCAGCACGCCATAGCCATCATAGTTGGGTTCGAGCAGCACGCCGCCCGCGCCGTCGCCGAAAATAATGCAGGTGGTACGATCGCTGTAGTCAACGATGCTGCTCATTTTATCGCCGCCGATGACCGCGACCTTTTTGTAACGCCCGCTTTCCACATACATGGCGCCGCTGGTCAGGGCGTAGAGGAATCCGGAACATGCCGCGGACATATCGAATCCCCAGGCATTCTTTGCGCCGGTCTTGTCACAGATGATGTTTGCCGTGGCGGGAAAGAACATATCCGGTGTGACAGTGGCAACGATCACACAGTCGATCTCTTCGGGGCCGATGCCTCTTTTCCTGCATAATTCCAGCAGCACGGGAGCGCACAGGTCGGACGTCGCCTTTCCCGCTCCTCTGAGTATCCTTCTCTCTTCAATGCCGGTGCGGGTGCGGATCCATTCATCGTTGGTGTCTACCAATTTTTCGAGGTCGGCGTTGGTCAGTCGGTCTTCGGGTACAAATCCTCCGATCGCAGTGATCGCGGCGGTCATTTTGTTCTTACTCATACTACCTGTCTGGTTATGAAAAGTTTTTTGCAAAGGTGGGGAAAAATATTGATTTTCGCGGGCATGATCGCCTTCTTACGCGGTGAATTCGCCTACAAGAGCCCCGCACTGGTGCATATGAACGTGGCCGGCGTCGGGTATGAACTTCAGATTAGCCTGAACACCTATTCCCGGATTGAAAATTTGAGCAGCGGCGTGTTGCTGACCTACCTGCATATCCGTGAAGATGCGCATGTGCTATATGGTTTTTTTGACCGGGCGGAGAAGGATCTGTTCATCCAGCTGATCAGTGTATCCGGCGTCGGCGCCGGCACGGCGCGGATGATGTTGTCTTCCATGCGACCGGAAGAGATTATTCGGGCCATTTTAACGGGGAATGCCAGACAATTGGAAAGCATCAAGGGAATTGGCAAGAAATCTGCTGAAAGGATCGTGCTGGAGCTGCGTGACAAGTTGGGGAAAGGTAAGGATCATGGGCCAAATATTTCAACAGGAGCGAGCAATACCCTGGAGCAGGATGCGTTAAATGCACTGATCACGCTGGGCATTGCCAGACCCGCGGCGGAAAATGCCATCAAGAAAGTGATCGGCGAGGTATCGGGAACGGATAAGGTCGAGGATCTCATTAAGAAAGCACTAAAAATCTTGTAGCCTATTGCCGGATGTCTACCTAACTAATTCTTGCGGAAAGTTTGACCCGCTACTTGTTTCATCTGCTGTTTGCTACGCTCCTGACGGGCGCTGGATCGGTGGTTTATTCCACTAACGCGGCGGCCCATCCGGCTTTTAGGGGCACCGGAAGCGGGAGCGGGAATGCGATGCCAGCTGTCGGCCTGGCGGTAGTCGGCGAGACGAAGGCCCCCTTTACGATAGCATTCCCGGGAAAAATGCGACCGTCTGCCGGCGAGGTCTGGCAGTGGGGCGGATCCTGTCCGCTGCGCGACACCATACCCGGACAGGACAGCGCGCGAAAAGTCGCCGATTCCCTCCGTCACTTTATGGATTCGGCAGCCAGGGCAAAGGACAGCCTCCGCTGGCCGATCCATGACCGCCGCGGCGATTTTTTCGCCGACACGAACCGGAATCCCTTTGACCTGATGGATCCGGCGAATATCCACGATTCGATCGCGTACGATCCGGAGACCCAAGCGTACTATGTCTACGAACGGGTTGGCAGTCAGTGGTATAGGGAACCAACATCCTATACCAGGGATGAAATGCTGCAAATCCAGGGCGGGAAAGACCAGGACGCCTATTTTCGCAGCCGGGCCGATGCGCTCACGATCCTGAACCGGCGCAATATGCGACCCGATCTGACGGTAAGCGATAACCTTTTCAATCGCATTTTCGGTCCGGGCAAGCCGGATATCCGCCCCCAGGGAAATGTCGACCTTACCGTCGGGTATCAGGGCCAAAATATTCAAAACCCGACACTTCCGCTGAGCGCCAGACGGCAGGGCGGGTTGCTCTTTGATGAATCGGCCAACCTGAACGTCCTGGGGTCGATCGGGAGCAAGCTGAAACTGCCGATCAGCTACAACACGCTGGCTAACTTCAACTTCGAGAACCAGCTAAAGCTGGATTATACCGGCAGCGGCGATGAGATCATCAAAAAGATCGAGGCGGGCAACGTGTCGTTTACGACAAAGAGTACGCTGATGAGCGGGGCGCAGTCGCTTTTCGGGGTAAAGACCCAATTGCAGTTCGGGAAGCTGACGGTGACCGGGGTGCTGGCCAATGAAACCTCTCAGAAGCAATCGGTTAATTCCGCCGGCGGGGCTTCGGTCTCGAACTTTTCCTTCAAGGCCGACGACTACGATGAGAACCGACACTTTCTGCTCGGACAATATTTTGTCAACAACTATGACCTTGCGATGTCGACCTTGCCGATCATGCGATCGCAGGTTCAGATCCTTCGGATCGAGGTGTGGGTAACGAACCGGCAGGGATACGATACCAGCTCCCGCCAGATCGTGGGCCTGATGGATCTCGGCGAGCAAAAACCATACAACCCGAAGGTCCACCCGCTGACCAATATCGCCTACCCGTTCAACGCGGCAAATACGGAATATACCAGCATCATCAATGACCCGGCCAGCCGCGATCCCACCACCGCGGTCAACAAGCTGAATTCACTCGGGCTGACACAGGTTCAGGATTTTGAAACGGTCTATGCCCGCAAACTGGGCACCACCGAGTATTACTACAATCCACAGGTCGGTTTTATCTCTGTCAATCAGCCGCTTCAACCCAACGATGTGCTGGCGGTGGCCTATCAGTACAGCTACAACGGCCAGATCTACCAGGTGGGCGAGTTCGCTTCGGATGTTCCGCCGGACACGGCAGCGACCAACCCGTTGACCGGGGTAAGCGGCGGTGCTTCCAAGGTATTATACCTGAAATTGTTGAAGGCAACGGCCCAGCGGACCAGCCTGCCGACCTGGAACCTCATGATGAAGAATGTGTATTCGCTGAAGGTTGCCGGCGGCAGCACGCTGTCGAACATCACGAAGACCGGGTTTAAGTTGTCGGTCAACTATGACCAGCCGAGCAAGGGTACAAAAAATTATCTGCCGCAAGGGCCGAAGGCGTCTATTCCGCTGATCACCATCCTTGGCCTGGATCGCCTCAATGCCAACAACGACCCCGGGCCGGACGGGGTCTTCGACTATATCGAAGGGGCGACCGTGATCTCGACGCTGGGCACGATCATTTTTCCGGAATTGAAGCCCTTCGGCCAGTACATGGATTCGGTTGCATTCAATAACAACGCTCCGGATTCCTTTCAGCAGAAATATATCTTTTCCCAGCTGTATGACACCATCAAGGCGGTGGCGCAGACCTATGCAAACGTGGACCGGTACGTGATCAGCGGAACGGCGAAAGGGCAGACATCGAATACGCTGTCCCTGGGAGCGTTCAACGTCCCGCAGGGTTCCGTCGTGGTGACGGCGGGAGGACAAACCCTGAAGGAAAATCAGGACTATACCGTCGACTATGCATCGGGTCAGGTGACGATCATCAACCAGTCGATCATCAACTCGGGTGTGCCGGTCAATGTATCCTTCGAGAACAACGCGAATTTCGGCTTGCAGCAGAAGAGTTTCATGGGGCTCCGGCTGGACTACCTCGCCAAGAATACGGCTGCGGAAACGTTTTCGCTGGGCGCCACGGTCGAACGGCTGAATGAACGGCCTTTCTTTGCAAAGACGGATTACGGAGAGGACCCCGTCCGGAACACGATGTTTGGCGTGGATGCGAATTACCGCGGACAATTGCCGCAGCTTACGCGGGCCCTCAACCACCTGTATTCTACAAAGGAAATGAGCACGATCACTGCGTACGGGGAGGGAGCCATCCTGCGGCCCGGACATCCGCCGCAGATCGGCAAAGGAACATCGGGAGCCGTATATATTGATGATTTCGAAGGTTCGACAAGCGCCATAGATCTGCGGTTCCCGCTGACAAGCTGGGCGCTGGCATCGACGCCGGCGGGCGTGGGCGGCGCCTACCCGCCGTTATTCCCCGAAGCGGTGTTGAGCGACAGTCTCCCCTATGGCTATAACCGGGCGCGGCTGTCGTGGTACAATATCGACCCTTCGCTTCAAAACACCGGCGGTACGACCGACCCGGATTCGTACGAGAATACCCTCCAGGACCAACGCGTCGCGCCGGTACTGGTGCAGCAGATCTTCCCGCAGCAGTCGGTTCAGACGGGACAGGCGCAGCTGGTGACATTCGACCTGGCGTATTACCCCACGGACCGCGGCCCATACAACTTCGACACGCGGCCGGGCAGCGTCAATACCGCAACGGGTAAGCTCAACAACCCCACCACCCGGTGGGGTGGGATCATGCGCGCCTTGCAGCAGACGGACTTCGAAACGTCGAATATCGAAGTGTTGCAGTTCTGGCTGATGAGCCCCTTCGATACGACGGGTCCGAGTGCGACGCAGCCGAATTTAGTGACCAACAGCACTGGCGGCCAGCTGTATATCGACCTGGGGAGCGTGAGTGAGGATATCCTCAAGGACGGAAAGAAGCAATTTGAGAACGGCCTCAACACCCCAAACATCAACGCGGCGGTAGACAACACCTCGGTCTGGGGCCGCGTGCCGGCGAACCCGATCGAGGTTACGACCGCATTCAGCAATAATAACGGCGACCGGCCATACCAGGACGTGGGGCTGGACGGGATGAGCGATACATCGGAATCGACCCATTTCGGCAACTATCTGAATCAGCTGGGCGGCATCCTCGGCGCCGGGTCGGCCGCATACCAGGCTGCCGCGGCGGACCCATCGGGCGACGACTTCGTCAACTATCTCGATGCCCGGTACGATGCGGCAAAAACAGGTATCCTTGGCCGTTATAAATACGTCAACAACCCGCAGGGCAACTCGCCGGTTGCGGCGACGGGGGCCACGACCATCTCGGCATTTACGTTGTATCCGGACCAGGAGGACCTGAACAACGACAACACGATGAATACCCTGGAGCAGTATTTTGAGTATAAGATCAACCTGCTGCCCAATGTTGACAGCTTTGGTGTCACCGGGGCGAACCACTTTATCACGGACTCCATTTCGTTCACGCCGAACGGCGGCGCCAGGCAAAGATGGTACCAGTTTAGCATCCCCCTTTCGGAATACTATCAGAACGTGGGCAATATGCCCGACTTCCGGTCGATCCAGTTCATGCGGATATATATGACCGGGTGGCAGGATTCGACCGTTCTGCGATTTGCCCAGATGCAGCTGGTGCGGAATACATGGAGGAATTTTAGTTATGTCATCGATACGACCGGGAATATGACGCCACTGCCGACCAACAGCGTTACGAGCTTTAATGTCACGGCGGTCAATATCGAGCAGAACAGTACGCGGTCCCCGATCGCCTACGTGATCCCCCCGGGGGTGGCGCGGCAGCAGGAGCTAAGCAGCAACAACGTGAACCTGCTGCTCAACGAGCAGTCGATGAGCCTTCAGATCTGCCACCTGATGCCGGGCGATGCCCGTGGCGTGTACAAGACGACCAACCTGGATCTCCGGCGGTATGGGACGATCGATATGTTCATCCATGCCGAGGCGGCGGGGGGCTCGGCACTCAGTGACAACGACCTCGATGCGATCATCCGCATGGGAAGCGACTTTACCAGCAATTATTACGAGATCAGGATCCCGTTGAAGAAAACGCAGGATGGGGCTACGCTGGCTACCGATGTCTGGCCCTCCGCGAACAACCTTGACCTTGCGCTTCAGCGGCTGATCCGGCTGAAAGAGGACCGGAACAACAACGGGGTCTCCAATGTCTACTACAAGGAAGTGGATGCCGGCACCGGGCGGACCTATGCCATCCTGGGTAATCCCAACCTGGGCGCCGTGCAGGCATTTTTCCTTGGCGTGCAAAATGCCAATAGTCCCAACAATGTCTGTACGGAAGTTTGGTTCGATGAATTGCGCCTGACCGATATCAGCGAGAAGGGGGGCTGGGCCGTAGTGGGCAAGGTGGATACCAAACTGGCCGACATCGGCACCTTGTCGCTTGCGGGCAGCAACCGCTCGGCGGGCTGGGGGACGATCGATCAGAATACGAGCCAGCGGTCATATGAAAATGACCTCGAACTGGACGCGGCGACCAACCTGGAGCTGGGTAAACTGCTGCCGCGAAAAACGGGACTTTCCGTGCCCATATATGCGGGCGTGACCCGGCTGGTCGCCACACCCGAATATGATCCCTTCGACCTGGATATCCTGTTAGCCGACAAATTAAAACAGGCCAAAGCCGGTCAACGCGATTCGATCCGGAAGCAGGCGATCGATGCCACTACCACTACGACGCTGAACCTGACGAACCTGCACAAGAACAATACCACCAACAAACGGCTGCAGCTCTGGAGCATCGAGAATTTCAACCTGAGCTATTCCTTTACCAATTCCAGCCATCATAGTCCGTTGGCGGTAGAGGACAATCTGACAAACAACAAAGCGATCCTGGCCTACAACTTCAGCCGGCAGCCGCGATTCAAGGAGCCGTTCAGGAAATTGATCAAGGCAAAGACACCATGGCTTGGGTTGATCAGGGATTTCAATTATAACCTCATGCCGACGGTGCTGGGCGTGCAGTTCAATGTCGATAAGCAATTTGGAGTATATCGCCCGCGGAATATCGGCGGGCCGCAGGATGTTCTGCCGGAGACCTTTAACAAGTTCTTTACGTTTGACCGGCTGTATACCTTAAAATGGGATTTTACGCGATCGCTGTCGCTGAGCTTCAATGCGACGAACAAGGCCTGGATAGATGATACCGCGGCGCGCGACAACGCCAAACAGCGCAAGGAAATGTGGGGTAGGTTCGTCCGCGGCGGCCGTAACGTCCTGTACAACCAGAACGTAAATCTGACTTATGTGCTGCCGACGTCGAAGATCCCGGCATTGGACTGGACAAAGATCCAGGCGACCTATGCCGCCACTTATACCTGGACGACGGCTTCTCTCCTGGCGCCTGATTTCGGGAACAGTATCCAGAATTCACAGCAGCGTATGGTGACGGCCGACCTCGATTTTACCCGGCTCTATGATAAATGGAAGCTGCTAAAGGGATTGGACGCGGGACCGCCCCGAACACAACCCAACGGGCGACCGGATACAGCCCGCGGGAAGCGACCGGTTGCACCGCCGCCGCCGGCGTCAAAACTAACCGGATTTCCAAAAGCGGTCGCAAAGATCCTCACGTCGTTGAAACGGATCACGCTGAACTATTCGGACAATTCTTCTTCTGCCATTTATGGATTCCTTGACAGCACGCAAGTCCTGGGAATGGACCTGCGCAGTTCGCAGCCGGGATGGAAATATACCCTCGGCGCGCGACCCGATACAAATTTTATAAACAAGCTCGGCAGAAAAGGGCTCATCTCGACCGATACGAACTTCAACCAGCAGAATTCGATCACGTATACCCAAAAGATCTCCATTACGGCGATGCTGGAGCCGGTCCGCGATTTCCATATTTCGATCAATATCGACAAGTCGTTCGGGATGAACTATTCGGAGTTGTATAAGGATACGACAGGGGGACCGTATTATGCCCGGCTGAATCCATACAATACCGGAACCTTTACGATCAGCTATCTGTCCTATAAAACATTATTCGAGAAATACCAGCCGGATGAGGTAACAAGGACCTTCCTGGCCTTTGAGCATAACCGGGTCATCGTCTCGCATCGCGTCGGCGCGCTCAACCCCTACACGGGCGGGTTAGTGGGAGCGGACGGGTATGTAAAAGGCTATGGACTTTACTCGCAGAATGTGCTGATCCCGGCCTTCCTCGCCGCCTATACCGGGACGAATCCGCAAAAGGTTGCGCTGATGAATGAGAGCGGCGGCAGTGTGACATCAAACCCCTTCTCGGGCTATTTGCCAAAACCAAACTGGCATATCACCTACACGGGTCTGAGCAAACTACCCTGGTTCAGCAAGATCTTCACCAGCTTCAATCTTTCAAATGCGTATACCAGCTCGTTGAGCATGGGTTCCTTTAACAGCAACCTGAACTACTTCGACCCGCTCGGATACCGGGTGCCGGGCTTCGTGGATACGTTGACGGGAAATTTTGTGCCGTATTTCCAGGTGCCGAATATCACGATCCAGGAGCAATTCTCGCCGTTGCTGGGTATCGACATGGTGTTTACCAACCAAATGAAGGCAAAGGTCAGCTACAGCCGGTCGAGACAACTGAGCCTGAGTTTGATCGACTACCAGCTGAGTGAGAGTTCTTCGACGGAGCTGGACCTGGGCTGGGGAATAAAATATTCCAACGTGGGTTTGCCCTTCGGCTGGAAAGTGCCCGGCAATGGGAAGACGCCGCCAAACGGGCCGCCGGGCAGTATCAACTCGAAAAAGGCCCAAAACGATCTGACGCTGCAACTCGATATCAGCTTCCGGAATGACGCCATGTCGAGCAGTTACCTCGATCAGAACACTTCCTTGCCGACAGGCGGTCAGAAGGTGATCCGGATCGATCCGTCGATCAACTATATCCTGAACAACCGGATCAGCATAAAATTCTTCTTTGATCAGCAGCGGACGACCCCGGCGATTTCGACGACCCCGCCGATCGTGACGACAAAAGGCGGACTACAGATAAGGATTTCGCTGGCGCCCTAGTTTCGCCGGCGCGCTAGTTTCGCCGGCGCGCGTTGGTGCGGACCCCTATTGTCTCTTCCGCCTTAGGACTTGTAAAAGTAGATCGCGTCCGCCTGTGCCTTGCACGTGACCACCAGATCGTTAATACAGACATGCGGCGGAAGCGAAGCGCAGTAAAAGATGATGTCGGCGACATCAGCGGCGTGAAGCGGGGTATAGCCATCGTATATCTTCCTGGCCTGCGCATCGTCGCCTTTGAAACGGACGATGGAGAATTCGGTGTCTGCGGCGCCGGGATGGATCGCGGTTACTTTTATCCCGTGGCGGAGCAGGTCGACGCGCATGGAATGCGAGATCGCGTCGACGGCGAACTTCGTGCCGCAATAGACATTTCCTTTTTCATATACTTCTTTGCCCGCGACGCTGCCGAGGTTGATGATATGGCCGTTGCCGCCAGGGATCATCAACGGAAGGACGGCTTTGGAGACATACAGCAACCCTTTTACGTTAGTGTCGATCATGGTCTCCCAGTCTTCCAGGCTGGCCTCGTCGAAGTAGTCGCGGCCAAGCGCCAGACCGGCGTTGTTGATGAGGATGTCGATGTTACGCCATGCGGCGGGAATGGAGGCGATCGCCTCGTGGACGGCGGCACGGTCCCTGACGTCAAAGACGAGGGGCAACACATCATTGAAGTCGCGGCTTATCGACTCGAGCCGGTCTTTGCGGCGTCCGGTGAGGATCAGCCGATCGCCGGAAGCATTGAATTTGCGGGCGCAGGCTTCGCCAAAGCCGGATGTAGCGCCCGTGATGAGGATCGTTCGGTTCATAATCGGGATACAAAGTTTATAAAATCACTGATTAGTTGGTTGCTCTTTTCTGGCGCCTCGAGCATCGCCATATGGCCGGCCTGCTTTACAATGTGAAGGTGGGAGATGGCCGGCAGCCAGGATTGTTCGAGCCCTTGCTGTAAAGGGACAACGATGTCGTCTTCCCCCAACACAAAAAGAACGGGGCGCGGAAATTCCCGGAGTACGGCCGTCCGGTCCGGCCGGGCGATCATGGCTTCGTAGTAACCGGTAAGGGATGCGGGTGCCAGATCCGAATATTTTCTGCTGGTCGATTCGACCAGCTCCGGCCGCTGTTCCCGGGTGCGAAAGGAAAATAAGTTGGGCGTGGATTGCCGGATGAACGGTGCGGCGCCGTTTGCCCGGATAAAATCGATGGCTTTTCGTCTGGTGGCTTTTTTTTCGTCGCTGTCCGGGTAGGCGGTCGAATGAAAAAGGCCAAAGGCAAGAAGTCGCTCCGGGAACCGGGCTGCGAATGCCAGGGCGATATATCCGCCCATGCTATGGCCGATGAGAATGACCTTGTCGACGTGCAGCTGGTCCAATACTTCCTTGATGACGACGGCCAATGACTCCAGGGAGGTCGATGCGGGCAGGGCGGATGAGCGGCCGCTTCCGGGCAAGTCCGGGATGAGGAGACGGCTGCCGGCGGCAAGCACATCGACCTGATTTTGCCAGACCGTTCCATCTTCGCCAAAGCCATGGAGCAAAAGAATGGGGATACCACTGCCGTTGTCCCGGCAGAAAATGGTATGAGGCGGAATGGTCAATGTCCTATCCACGGCTCGTTCTTCTTTTGATCAGCGTGGACACGTGCCATACCAATAGAAGGATGGCCACGGCGACCGCCGCTTTGGAGAGGATATCGCCGTAACGGATATAGAAGGTGGCGGTCTCGGCCGGGGGGACGTTGTCCTTGATGATCCCTTCGGTATCCCAGGGGATGGACTTCATGATCCGGCCCCGGGGATCGATGATGCAGGAGATACCGGTATTGGCGCTACGGACGACCCAGCGCCCGGTTTCGATCGCCCGGAGGCGGGCATAATCACGGTGTTGAAGATGGCCCGGCGTATTACCCCACCAGCCGTCATTGGTAATGATGGCGATCAGATCGGCGCCCTTTTTGCTGAACCCGGACAAAAATTCGCCATAGATACTTTCATAACAAACTGCCGGGGCGATAATATACGAACCATTGGTCGTGCGCAGCGGGTCGCGTTCAGGCTGGCCGGTATAACCGCCGGTGGTGCCGCCGAATTTCTCAAACAAGGGCGAGAGGAAGCGAAGAAAGAACGGGAGCGTCTCGACGCCCGGTACCAGTCTGGACTTGTGGTAGGATTGAACGAGGCCCCCGGTATCGAAGATGGCGGCGGCGTTATAGCTTTCGTAGTATTTGTCGGCATCCACGAATCGGATAGCGGTAGAGGAATGTTTGTCATCAAAAATCCGGAAGCTCTCCAACCCGGAGAAGAGGTTGATTTGCGGATGGCGGGCCAGGAAGCCCCATAGCGGCCGCAAAAAGTAGTTCTTCTTTACATAATCCTCTTCAAAGCCGAGGTTCTCGCCATCCAGCGCGGTCTCAGGCCAAACAAGGAGCCTGGTGTTCGTATCGATGGCCGATTCGCTGAGACGAATCAGCTTCTGCAATTGAGCCTCGAAGGTGCCCGTAACGACTTTCTCATATGGATCGATATTCGGTTGGACGATAACGATGTTGTTTGGCGGAAGCTTGTAGGCGGGCTTTCCTTCCGTCGCCCACGCAAGGAATATCGGGAGAAGGACAAGCGCCAGCGCGCCCGCGAGCGGCCCGGTATGGAATTTGTGATGTTTGACCAACTGCCAAAGCCACCGGAAGAGAAGGAGGTTGACGATGAGTATCCAGAGGCTGCCGCCGCTGGTGCCGGTGAAGGAATACCAGGGAACCCACTGGGGGTGGGAGGCAAAAACGTTGCCCAGCGTGAGCCATGGCCAGCTGAGCCCCCAGTTTTGTAAATGGAGATATTCAAAGCTTAGCCAGAATATGATCAGTGAGCAATAGCCGAAGTTATTACCCATTCGACGTCTTATCCAGTGAAATCCCAGCCAGGGCAGGCACATCAGGAGGCTGTTAAGGACAATAGCGCAAATGGCGCCGGGAATGCTGGCGTTCCATATCCACCAGGTGGAACCGATATTCCAAAGGAACATGGAGACATAGGTCCAGCCAAAGAAGCGCGCCCGGCGGATGCCCTGGCGCTCCAGCCACAATAGGGGGACGAATGCGATAAAGATCAGCAGCGTGAGGGGAGATTCGGGCCAGGCCGCGTAAAGCAGCAAACCGGTAAACGCCGACAGGAGCACGGGGTGGACCTTTTTCATCGGCTATAGTTGGGCGCCTCCTTGGTGATCTCGATATCGTGCGCGTGGCTTTCTTTTATTCCCGCGTTGGTGATCCGGATGAATTGGGCCTGTTGCTGGAGGGTAGGAATATCCTTTGCTCCGCAGTAGCCCATGCCCGCCCGCAGGCCGCCGACATATTGTTGGACCACCTCGGCGAGGTTGCCTTTAAATGCAACGCGGCCCTCGATGCCTTCCGGCACCAGTTTTTTTATATCGTCCTCCACATCCTGGAAGTAACGGTCGCTGCTGCCCTGGGTCATGGCGCCGATGGAGCCCATGCCTCTGTACTCCTTGAATTTGCGGCCTTCGTAGATGATGGTTTCCCCCGGGCTCTCCTCCACGCCGGCAAATACGCTTCCCATCATGACGGTGCCGGCGCCGGCCGCAAGGGCCTTTACCATATCGCCGGTATACCGGATACCACCGTCCGCAATGACGGGTACGTCGCGGCCTCTGAGCGCGGACGCGGCTTCCATGACTGCAGTGATCTGGGGTACGCCCGCACCGGCCACGATCCGGGTGGTACAGATAGATCCCGGGCCGATGCCAACCTTGACGGCGTCCGCGCCGGCGTCGGCAAGCGCTTTTGCTCCCGCGGCGGTACCGATATTGCCTGCAATGACCTGGAGCCCCTTGAAATTCTTCTTCAGGCTCTTCAGCGCGTTGATGACGCCGACATGGTGACCATGGGCGCTGTCGAGCGTTACCACGTCGACGCCGATCTGCTGGAGTGCGGCGGCCCGGTCGGAAAGGTCCCGGGTTATGCCAAGCGCGGCGCCCACGAGAAGGCGGCCGTAAGAATCCTTGACGGCGTTCGGGCAGCTGGAGAGCTGAAGTATATCGCGATAGGTGATCAGCCCGATCAGCCGTCCTTGCCGGTTGACAACCGGTAGCTTTTCGATCTTGAATTTCTGGAGGATCTTTTCCGCCTTCTTGAGATCGGTGCCTTCGGGCGCGGTGACCAGTTTCTCTTTTGGTGTCATGACTTCGCTGACTTTGCGCCGTTTATTATCTTCAAAACGGAGGTCGCGGTTGGTGAGGATGCCGACGAGCACCTTGTTATTGTCTACGATGGGGATGCCGCCGATCTTGTTGTCCTTCATCAGGCGAAGCGCGTCGGCAATGGTGGAGTCCTCATGCATGGTGATCGGGTCGATGATGAGGCCGCTCTCGCTTCGTTTGACCTTCCGCACCTGCTCCACCTGCCTGTCGATACTCATGTTTTTATGAAGAATGCCGACACCCCCTTCGCGGGCAAGGGCAATGGCGAGTGTCGCTTCCGTTACCGTATCCATCGCGGAGGAAAGCATGGGGATATTCAGCGTGAGCTCGCGGGTCAGTTTGCTGCGGATGTCTGCTTCGCGCGGTAATACCTGGGAAAATGCGGGCAATAGCAAGACATCATCGAACGTGAGGCCTTCGCCGAAAAATTTTGAGGGGGGGGATGACTTGCCAGCGGGGGAATTTATTCTTGCCATGTGCAAAGATAGTGCAGTGGGGTAGTACCGCCCAAATTTTTGTAGAAGCGCGTGGCTGTCAATCGGGAGTGTTCGCCGCCTCACAAGGCGGCCTGCAACGGTCATCAACCGGTGAGCGGTCGGCCTCGTCAGCCGGCGGGCCGGTAACGTCGTCCCGGAAGGGTTCGGATCGCGCCGCTGATCTCCAGGTTGAGAAGTGCGACGGACAAGGACGGGATCGGCTGACGCGTCAGGGTGATGAGGTCGTCAAAGGACAGCGATCGTTCCTTGCGAAGAAGATCGATCAACAGGGTCTCGAGCGTTTGGCGGGAAATGTCCGGGCCGGCATCCCCCCGGCCAACCACCTTTCGGCCAACTTCCTCTGGTCCGACCTCTGCTTCGCCGGGCTCCACGGAATCAATTTCCTCTCCGGGGGGATCCATGCGCCTGACCTCTTCTCCGCCGTTCCTTCCCCGGTCGTCTTCCGGTTTTCCGGGCGCGGCCGGCAACGGGAAAGGAAGCGCAGGCTGGTGGCTGACATGACCGCCGGTACACTCCCAACCGAGCGCGGCTTTCAACTGGTCGGCAGAGATTACCGGCAGTGCGCGTTGCTCCTGTATCAGCTTAAGACAGCCCGCGCTTTTCTCATCGGTGATCCGGCCGGGGACCGCGAAGACTTTTTTCTGAAATTTTATGGCGGCTTCGACAGCCGACATGCTTCCGCCCCTGACGCCCGATTCAATGACGATCAGCGCGTCGCAAAGCCCGGCGACCAGCTTGTTGCGGAAGGGAAACGTATACCGGTCCGGCCTTGTCTCATGCAGAAAAGAGGTCACGATGCCGCCATGCCGCCGTACGGCATAGTAGAGCCCGCGATGCAAGGCCGGATAGATATGATCCATGCCGTGACCCAATACCCCGATGGTGGGAATGCCGCAACGGAGGGCTGTCTCGTGTGCGGTGGCATCGATGCCAAAGGCAAGCCCGCTGACGATCAGCAGGTCGGGGCGCGCGAGCGCGCGAATCAGTTGCGCGGTCGTCTGTCTCCCGTAAAGGGAGGGTGTGCGGGTCCCTGCGACGGCGATAATTTTTACGGTGTTGAGGTCGGCGGCGCCCTGATAAAAAAGAAGCGCCGGTGCGGTGGGATGAGGGAGCAGGCGGCGGGGGTAGTCGCGGTCTGTAAAAAATATCATCCGGACCCCGATCCGCTGGAGATGCTGAAGCTCCTGGCGGAGACCGGCAGGCTCAAAACGGAGAAGCGATTCGACCTGGTCGCTGTGCAGCCCCGAACCCTCGAGTGCCTGTCGGCCGGCCCGGAAGACGGAAGGAGCGTCGCCGAAGCGCTTGACCAGCATTTTCGTGTATACGGGACCGATACCCCTGATTCGCGAGAGAGCGAGCTGGTATAGGGCATTGTTTTCCATGGAAGGTTTGTTTCAGCCGGCAAGGTAAGCGAACGGAAACGATCCGCGGGAAGAAAATGGTTTTCGGGCCGTCACTGCGCGGTGAATGCAGGGAGAGCGATGCACAAGAGAAGGCGATGTCCGGGGGAACGCGATTACCGGCTTATCACCTTCAGCTCGGTACGCCGGTTGCGCGACCGGCCTTCGGGCGTGCTGTTGTCGGCGACGGGTTGCGTGTCGCCCCAGCCTTTGGAAGAAAGACGGGTGGGGGCGACACCTTTGGCGACGAGATAGGTGGTGACGGCACGTGCACGATCTTCCGACAATTTGATATTGTCGGCCGGTTTGCCGGAATTATCGGTGTGGCCGTTAATCTGGATCTTCAGCGTGGGATTATCTCTCATGAGTTGGACGACCACGTCGAGCTCGGCGCCGGATTCGGGTTTGAGGTCATATCGGTTGGGGTCGAAGAAGATGTTGCGCAGTATGGCCACGGCGTTCGCGGCCAGGGGCTGCAGGGGGATATCGATATGATAGACCGTATCGCCGTCCCCGCGGGTAAGGGAAAAGTTCTCTGAAAAGAACAGGTATCCTTTTCGTTTGACATCGAAGGCATAGTCGCGCCCTTCGGCTAAGGTGATCAGATAGTTCCCGGTCTCGTCGGTCTGAAGGTTGCTGATGACCTGACGCGTGGCGAGGTCGGTAAGGACAACACTCGAAGGGAGGCCTTTTCGGGTGGCTGAGTCAAAGACCTTGCCCTTTACCCAACGAGTCCGCGCGGGCCGGATATCCTGGCGAAGCTCAAAGGTATACAGGTCGAGGCCGCCGCGGCTGTCGGCCCGGTCGCTGGCATAGTACGCGGTCTTTCCGTCGGCCGCAACGATCAGGCTTCCTTCATTTTCGATGGTATTGATGGGATAACCGAGGTTTTCGGGTTTGCTCCACGTCCCGTCGGCCTGTTTGCGGGTGACGAAGAGGTCGTCGTTGCCGTAGCCGGGATGGCCATTGGAGGTAAAGTAAAGCGTTAAGTTGTCGGCGTGGATAAAGGGTGCGGCTTCGTCGCCGATGGTGTTGATCGTGGGGCCGAGGTTTTCGGGTATGCCCCACTGTCCGTTGGTGTGGCGGTGGCTGACATAGAGATCACTGCCGCCGTAGCCGTCGGGTTGCTTGCTGGCGAAATAGAGATCCTTTTTGTCCGGTGACAGCGACGGCGATGATTCCCAAAATTCGGTGTTGATGCTGTCGCCGAGATTTTCGGGTGTGCTCCAGCCGTCGGGGGTTAGGTAGGAGATGTAGAGGTCGCAGTTGCCATGGCCATCGGGGAAGTTGCAGCCGGTAAAGAGAAGCCATTGGCCGTCCTGGGAAATGTTTTGGGCCCCTTCGTTATTATTTGTATTGATATTGCCCGGAAGGCTTTTGGCTTTACTCCATACGCCGTCCACCCTTCGGGATTCATAAAAATCCTCATTGATATGGTTGACCCGCCGGGTGAAGATGAGGGTGCTTCCGTCGATGGTGATGGTAGGAAAATATTCGGAAACATCGGTATTGATACTGTCGCCGAGGTTGCGCGGTTCAAATTTGTAGTTGCCGACCGGGTGAGCAGCGGCGTAGTCGAGGGCGAATTGATAGCATGCGCGGCGGTATTCGCCGGATTTCCGGCTGACCTCGTTGAGGTTGGTGTCGGAGAGAAAGATGTTGATGGCATGCAGGGCTCCCGCAAAATCTCCTGTTCCGGCCAGGGAGATCGAATAGGGAAGATTAAAGGGTCTGAAGTAGGCGGTGTCGATGGGCCGGCCTTTCTCATAGTTCTCGATCGAGCGCGGATAATCTTTGAGTTCCGCGTACAAGGCGCCGATGGAAAGCCACGCGCTTTCGTAGTTCGGGTCGATCCGGACGGCTTGCTGGAGGTAGCGGATGGCAGCGAGGGTATCGTCGTCCGCCACATCCATTGCCTTGGAGTTGAGGGCGGCGGCTTTTTTGTTGACGCTGTCGGGGTCGTATTTTTTGTGGACGCTTTGGGGGTATGATCTCTTATTGACGCTATCGGGACCGGATTGGGCGCGGGCGGAAAGGCGGGTCACAGATAGTAGGAAGACAAGGGCAAAAAGAAGCTGGTTTTTCATCAATCTAAATTACAAATTTTTGGGGAGCCCGGCAATTGGATGGCTGGGACGGTGACAGTGGCCGGTCAGGGGACGTGGATGTACTTGTGAAGCTGAAGGGAGAAGCGCCACCGGGGATGCGCCTCGATATAGTCAATGATGAGGGGGGTGACGGTCGCTGATCTGCTCCATTCAGGCTGAAGAAAAAGCAGACAGTCGGGGCTGACGAGAGCAGCCCATTTTTCGGCCCAATCGAAGTCGGATCTATTGAAGATGACAACTTTCAGCTCATTGGCAGCCGGCGCAATGCCGGGGAGCGGGGCCTTGAATTTTTTTGGGGACAGACAGATCCAATCCCATTCGCCGCTGAGCGGCCAGGCGCCGGAGGTTTCGATATGGGTTGTAAAACCGGCCTGCCGCAGTCCATGGGTGAGCGGTGCGCAGTCGTGCATAAGCGGCTCGCCGCCGGTAATAACTGCCAGCCGGCCCGGATGGGCGGAAGCGGATTGCACCAGTTCGGGTATGGTATGGCGGGGGTGGCGACCGGCATCCCACGACTCTTTTACATCGCACCAGACGCAGCCGACGTCGCAACCGCCCAGGCGAATGAAATAGGCAGCCTTGCCCTGGTGGAAGCCTTCACCCTGAAGGGTATAGAACTGTTGCATGACCGGCAGCGTGGATTCTTTATATTCCATTTCGTTGTTCGCAGGCTATGAGCGTATTCTTCATGAGGGCGGCGATCGTCATGGGGCCTACGCCGCCGGGCACGGGGGTAATATAGCTGCATTTTGGTGCAACGTCGGCAAAGTTGACATCGCCTTTCAGCGCAAATCCGCTTTTCTTTGACACATCGGCAATCCGCGTAATGCCGACATCGACGACGATGGCCCCGGGTTTGACCATCGAGGCGTCGACAAATTCGGGTTTTCCGAGCGCGGCCACCAGCAGGTCCCCCTGCAGGCAAATTTCCCGAAGGTTGCGGGTCTGGGAGTGACAGGTGGTTACCGTACAGTTCCCGGGTTGGGTGTTCGCGCTGAGCAGGATGCTCATGGGCCGGCCGACGATATTGCTGCGGCCGATCACGATGGCGTGCATTCCCCGGGTCTGGATCTTGTAGTGCCCGAGCAAGAGCAGGATGCCGTGCGGGGTTGCGGGGATAAAAGTGGGCAGGCCCTGCACCATTTTTCCGACATTGACGGGGTGGAAGCCGTCCACATCTTTTGAGGGATGGATGGCGTTGATCACTTTTTCGTCCGAAATATGTTTGGGGAGCGGGAGCTGGACGAGAATACCGTCGACGTCTGCATCGTTGTTCAACTCGTCAATCAGCTGCAGGAGCCGGTTTTCACTAACCGTGGCTTCCAGCCGGAGGAGGGTCGACTTATACCCGATCTCCGCGCAGGCCTTGACCTTTGCTCCGACATATGTCTCGCTGGCGCCGTCGTTGCCGACCAGGACGGCCGTAAGATGTGGGATCTTTTTACCTTCTGTCTTCAATTGGGCAACGTTTAGCTGAAGCATATCCAGGATGGCCCGCGAAGCGAGCTTGCCGTCGAGTAATTCCATGGTGCAAAGGTAGGATTCGACGGCAGAATTGATCTTCTTTTTGGCTGTCGGCAGTTTGCGTCGGAATGGGGGCGGGCGCCGCGTCCGTTCTTCTGTTAACAAATATTTAACAAATCAAAATTGAAGCGACAAAAATTTTCATATGTCTAATTTTTCCGTATTTTCGTTTTTCTTTAACATATATTTAAATGTTCGAACCAAACGAACATGTCACAGTCACAATAAAATGAGAGTCATGAGAAAACTAACAGCTAACCAACCGGACACATTAAATTTGTCCTTTTCCCGTTCGGGTTAATGGTATCAGTATCAAATTCTTGTAATCATTATTTGTCTCAGTTCATTGCTTCGGGCGAAATTGAAAGCTAAGCTCTCAATTTCATCAAAAGTTCGCATCATTTACAGTTAAACTAAAACTATCACTCACATGAGAAAATTTCTCACGCTGCTGACGGCGTTAGTATGCTTTTCAATATTGACGCTGGCTCAAACAAAGGAAATTACTGGCAGGGTAGTCGACCCCCAAGGGGCCCCGGTGGCATTTGCTACCATCCGGATCAAGGGCGTCAAGGGAGGATCTGCCGCCGATGCTGACGGGAATTTCGTCATAAAGGCAAAAGTCGGCGAAGTGCTCGTCGTTAGCGGGACGGGCCTGACAGAAAAAGAGGTCCAGATCACGTCAACAAGCGGGGTACTCACCATTGAGGTTCCCCGCAAGGAATCCAATTTAACGGAAGTCGTTGTTACGGCCCTTGGCATCAAGAGAGAAAGTAAGGCGTTGGGGTACAGTTCCGCGACCATCAATACCGAAGCGCTCAATGTCGCCAAACCCGTCAATGTGGCACAGGGTCTGATGGGGCAGGTTTCCGGCGCGCAGGTTAGCGTCATTAATAATGGGGTCGACCCGCAGATCCGGGTACAATTCCGGGGAGAGCGGCATATCTCCTCCGATAACCAGCCGTTGTTTATCGTGGATGGGATGGAGGTGAGGAGTGATTATATCATCACCCTCAATCCGGAAGACATTGAAAATATAACCACGCTGAAAGGCGCCAGCGGCGCCGCGCTGTATGGCTCGGAAGCCACCAACGGCGTGTTGATCATTACCACCAAAAAGGGCAGCCGCAACGGCAAGGCGACCGTAACCGTGCAGCAGACCGGTACTTTGGAAAAGCTGGCCTACTTCCCGGCGCTGCAAACCACCTTTTCGGGCTATGGCGGTGAGGCAGGCGTATTCTTCGCAGGGACACCCTACCAGTTCAACGCCATCAACCCCTATACGGGCTACACGAATTACATCCCATTTGAGAATCAGCAATATGGTCCCCCATTCGACGGAAATCCGTACGATGGTTGGATCGGCATCCCCAATCAATACGGTAAAGTGGATTCGGTGCCGTTCAGACCGCAAAATCCCGATCCCCGGAAGCAATTCTTTACGACCGGAAAGACGAGTCAGACAGATGTTTCCATTTCCTCGGGGGACAGCAAGAATTCGAATTTTATCGGTTTACAGTTCGTGAATGTCAACGGCACGGTGCCCAAGGACCAGTCGCAACGGGCCAGTGTCCGGATCGGCGGAAGAAGGACATACGGTATCTTCTCCTACGACTATTCCATGAACTACGCGTATAAGTACAGCAACACGGTTGGTAACGATATTACCGCAGGCTGGCCCATTTACTGGACCCTCCTGAATACTCCGGCCAATATCCCGGTCGCCCAGTTGAAAGACTGGCAGGATCCGAATTCCTGGGGCAACCTGAGCAATTATTACAACGCATATTATATAAACCCGTGGTGGCAGGTGGACAATTCCCGCAACATAAGCAAGGCCGATAACTTCCAGGGTGTATTTTCCGCGAATCTGCACCCGACGGACTGGTTCACGGCGACCTACCGGCTGTCGGCCCAGGTGACCAGCACCGTAGCCAAATTCTACCGGAATCAGGCAACGTTCACCCCCTACGCGATTGCGGCTTATGGTCCTCCCGTATATGGTACTCCGGCCAGCGGGAATATCGCCGGCGCCCTGGAGGACGATGCCATCACCCAGCGGCGTATCCAGCAGGATATCATGGTCACCCTCCAGCGTCAGTTCGGAGATTTCAGCGGAACGTTGATCCTGGGTAATACGATCTGGGACCGCTATCTCAACGAGCAGACCCAGGCGGTCGGAAGCAGCGTCGGCAATAGCTTAAATGGCGGCGGCCCCCAGAGTCAGACCAGCGGTCTTATTCTTCCGGGTATTTATAATATCAATTATTCCTTCGGGATACCAGGCACCGGCCAGCCCATTACCGCCTCGGGCGGGATCCAGGGTATATCGGATACCCGTCTTATCAGCGGATACGGTGACCTGACCGTCGGGTTCAGGGATTTCCTCTTCCTGCACGGCAACTACAGGAAGGACTATTCCTCCCTTCTCGCTCCCGGGCACAATAGTTACCCGGTATGGGCAACCGATGTGTCCTTTATCTTCTCGGATGTTATCCCCGCTATCAAGGCCAGCAATGTGATCTCTTATGGTAAGATCCGGGCGGCGTACAGCCAGACGGGTCAGATCACGCTGAGCCCGTATGGAACGGTAAATACCTTTAGCGTTCCCTCGCCCTATCCGTATGGTGGATTGGCTACGCTGGCGCTCAACAGCAACTACAACAACCCGGCAAATGTGCCTGAAGCAACCAAGGAAAAGGAGGCCGGTATCGAATTGGGCTTCTTCAAGCAACGGGTTACAGCAGGCTTCTCCTATTATTATGACGACAACTCCAATCAGTTGTTCCGTGTTGGGTTGACGACCGCTACCGGTTTTTCCAGCGCGTTTGTCAACGCAGCAAGGACTACGTCGACCGGCGAGGAATTCGATGTGAAAGTGACGCCGATCCGGACGAAGGATCTCCGGTGGGACGTCCAGGGCAACCTGGCTATCCAGACTACCACGGTAAAATCACTCTACGGTAGCGGCGCAAATAAAGTTACGGAGACATCGATCGGCAATGACAACGAGGCGATCGTCGGGATGTCGATGCCGCAGATGTATGTTTCCGATTTTATCCGTGATTCGGCCAATGGCAAGGTGGTGGTTAACTCTCAGGGTTATCCGCAATTGTCCAGCAATCTCGTTGCGGCGGGTCGTACTACGCCCAAGTATATCCTTGGCCTGACCAGCGGAGTGACCTACAAGGATTTCACCCTGAATGTCATCGCAGATTATCGCGGCGGGTATGTATTCTACAACAATGCGGAGCTCAACCTCGATTTCACCGGCGCATCCGCCCACTCGGCTTCAAACGGTCGTCAGAATTTCCTTTATCCGAATTCTGAAGTGCTTGTCAACGGCAAGTATGTTCCGAACACCAGCACCTATACACAGGACGGCAACCTCGGCTTCTGGGTTTCTTCCGACTATCGCAAGGCAGGCACCGCTTATGTGGAAAATGCCGCTGCCTGGAAAATCCGGACCATTAGCGTGACGTATGATTTCATGCACCTGGTTGGAACCAGTCAAAAGTTATTTAAAGGGCTTAAGCTGACGGTGTTGTGTAACAACGTCGCCATGTTCCGGCCGAAACAAAATGACTTTACCGATCCCGAGTTCAATTACAGCAACTCGAATGGTCTGGGGTACAACACCTATTATCAGCTGCCGCCGACAAGACAATTCACCGCCGTTGTGGGGATTACTTTTTAACGGCGCGAACGTTTGAACCAATTAGTTGAAAACTCAAAAAAAAAGCATGAAAAAAATACTCATTATAGTTGTCGTGATCGGAGTCATCGCCGGCAGTTGCAAAAAGGGGTTCCTGAGCAGTCTGCAGAATGACCCCAACTCACCTACGAGTTCCGCTGCGACACCGCAGTTGGTGCTTCCGGGTTGTCTCACCAGTCTGGTCAATATTGTTAACAGCACCAGCTATCAAACCGAAGCCTCGTGGATGGGCTACTGGATGTATTCCCCCGGCTATTCGTTCAATTCTACGGTTGAGAATTATGTCATGACGTCCAGCAGTCCCCAGCACTGGGATGACTACTATGGCGTCCTTGCTAATTTGAACTTTATCGCCGGTGAGACCACCACGCCGGATCTGGCCAACTATCACGATATCTCCACGATCCTGGAAGCCGTTTGCTATAAGAACCTCGCCGATCTGTACGACAAGATACCCTTTACCCAGGCTTTGAAGGGGTCCGGTGATTTCAATCCTACTTATGACGATGGCAGCGTTGTCTATGACAGCCTGGTTGCCCGTCTGGACGCAGCGATCGCGGATATCCAGGCAAACCTTGGCAATTCCGCCGTCGCCCGGCCTGCTTCCGATGATATCGCTTTCGGCGGGGATATGACCCAGTGGATGCTGTTCGCCAATACGGTCAAGTTGAAATTGTTGGTGCAGCAGTCGGCTGTTTCATCGAAGGCTGCCACGTTGTCCGCGGAAGCCACCAAGACGGCGTCGGTGGGCTTTCTTACACAGGACGCATTGGTGAACCCCGGTTATACCCAGTCACAACCCAGTCCCATGTGGGGAGCTTTTGGTGTGAGCCCCTCGGGCGCCCTCAATGGGTCATATACCTTTATCGTTTCCAACCAGACCATCATTGACTTTTATACCAAGACCAATGATCAGCGCCTGGCCTATTTCTGTGGTCAGAATAAGGTAAATCCTACCATGGACAGCTTCTGGACCCCCAAATTGCCCGTTAACCCGGCTAACTATTCCGGCAACTACCTGGGCATCCAGAATTCATTGCCAAATGGCGGTTCCGGCATCGGCCCCGGCATCGTCCAGTCGCCCAATCAGTCGGCAGTTCTTATGCTGGCTGCCGAAAGCTATTTCGTGCAGGCCGAGGCTACTATTCTCGGATGGCTGTCAGGTGGTCTGCCAGCGGCCCAGGCCTTATATCAAAAGGGGATTATCGCTTCGTACGAATACCTGAATGTCGGTGGCAGCACCGCTGCCGCGGATACGTACGCCGCGGCGTATATTGGTCAGCCGAATGTAGGATATGTCACTTTCGCCACAGACGGGAGCGCAAGCAACGACAGCCTGATGCATACGGTGATCACCCAGAAATGGGCGGCGTTGAACAGTATCAGCAATGTGGAGGCCTACAACGATTGGCGGCGAACATATAACCCCGCCCTGAATTCGGGCTATCCGATCGTTCCGGTGTCCAAGTCAACCTCCAACGTGAACCCGCATGCTCCTTTCCGGTATTTTTATCCCACCGAGGAAGCGACTTCCAACGGCGCCTCCTGGCAGGCCGCCGGCGGCCCATCGGTTGATGTATTCAATAACAAAATATTTTGGATGCCCTAGTTCCACGAGCATAGTTATCATAGGATTGTGCATCGGAATTATAAAAAAAACAGTATGAAAAAAGAAAAACGCATATATCAACCGATAATCCTGGTACTTCTCTTCGCGGGAGCTTTGAGCCTCAGCTCTTGTTTGAAGAATGGCCAATACGCTACCGATTTTTCAAAGGTCGCCGCGTCGGTGGACCTTTCACTGGCAGCCGCGAACAACAATGGCGTCGTCGCATTTTCTTATGACGCCACCGTCACGTCGACCAGTATACCGGTATATGTTGACGTCGCCTCGCCAAGCCTGCCGGGGACATCGACGTCCGTGACACTGGCGCTGGATACCGCCTACCTGAACGCGTACAATAATAACAACGGGACCGACTATTCGTTGATGCCTGACAGCATCTACACGACCTCGGGCTGGAACCTGACGGTTCCGAAGGGCCAACGGCTGGATAGTATGAACGTGACCTTTAATTTTGCCAAAATGGACCTCACGCAGAATTATATCCTTCCCATTACTATCTCGCAGTCTTCCCTTCCGATAGAACAATACAATCACCTGTTGCTTTATATTTCCGTCAAGAACAAATATGACGGGCACTACACGGTGACCGGGACCTTCACGGATGTGACGAATGCGAACTTCACCAACGACTATCCGATGGATATCGATCTGGTCACTTCCGGACCTAACAGTGTGGATGTCTTCAATACATTGCTGGGTGGGGTCGGTTACGTCTTCAAGAACGGCGGTACCGTGACGTATTATGGTAGCTTCGGGATCCGGATGTTCTTTGATGCCAATGACAATGTCACCAGCGTGATCAATACCTATGGCCAGCCCGCAGGAAATACCCGTTCGGCCCAATTGGATCCTTCCGGCACCAACGCTGAAGACGGGTCACATAATATCGACGTCAAGTATTTTATGATCCAACCGAGCGCTGTCCCGACACCGCCGAATATCCGGTCATATTTTAACGAACACTACGCGTACCTGGGACCCCGCTAGGAGCAGGTGAAGGTATAAATTGCAATGACCATGGCGCCCTTTCCGCAGGAAAGGGCGCTTTCTTTTGGCGGATGACCGGGATGATTATCGGATCAGCAGGACGGAGCCTTTTTCATCGAAGGCGCGGTGTCGGTAGTCCACTCCCGCTACTTCCCAGACATAGGCGCCGGCCGGCATCAGTTGTCCACGAAAGCGGCCGTCCCATCCCTGGAAAGGCTGGCTGGTCTCGAACAGCAACTGCCCCCACCGGTTGTAGACGCGGAAGAAACTAAAATGAGATACGCCTACCGGGATGGGCTTCAGGAGATCATTCCGGCCGTCACTGTTTGGGGTAAAGGCGTTCGGTACGTAAACCGTCGGGCCCGCATAGTATTTGACCCGGATCGAATCGGTCAACGTGCATCCATGTGCGTTGGTGATGGTCACGTAATAGGTGGTATCGATCGTACTGTTCAGGATGGGATCGGCGATCGAAGTGTCGCTCAGCCCGATGGAAGGTGACCAGGCGAAGGCGCCGCCATTGCCAAAATTACCATCGTTGGCCTCGAGTTGAAGGGTCGCCCCGATGCTCAGGATCGTATCATGGCTGGCCAGCGGCCGGGGGCTTTGATAGATGTTGACAAATTGCGTATCGATGGCCTGGCAGCCCTTATCGGTGCTTACGGTCAGCAGGACGGTGTAGGTCTGTGGTGCTTTCGCAAACGAAAAAGAGGCATTGTAGCTATTGATGGTAGTCAGTTGTTGGGTGTCCTTCAGGATGGTCCAGTGCGCGGAGTCGATCACTCCGCCGGTGGCTGACGAGGTATTGGTAAATTGAATAAGCTGGCTGGAGCAGGAATCCTGCCAGGTAAAACCGGGTGTCAGCGAAGGATACACCAGGGCATTGTTGTAGGCCGTATCGGCGCAATAAAGGCCCGGGAAGATGATCAGGCGCACGTGGTACGTCCCGGTATCCGCATAGGTATGAGCGGGATTCTGTTGCGAAGAGGTAGTGCCGTCCCCAAAATCCCATTGAAAAGTGGTATTGCTGAAATTAACATCCGTGTAGATGGGTCGGCTGTTATTGGCAAAATCGACCGTATAGCTGTCGCAACCTGTTTCGGATGGGAATGCGGCCACCGGCTTGGGCAGGACGCCGCAATTGTAGACATGGATGTTGAGGTTTTGAGTGATGGAATCCAGCAGCTTGCCATTTCGATATTCCACCGCTGCGACGGTAATGACATAGATACCCGTGTCGGCAATTGGGCCGTCGAGCTGACCGGTCACCGGATCCAGCGTCACGCCGGAACCGACGGGTTGCAGGGCCGAATATGGCGGCTTGTATTGAATAGAAGGAAAGGAGGTATGGTTCTTGACCAATGATCGGCCTGCCCCGTCATAACTGAAGGTTTTCGGATTCCCCAAATGGTAGGCGATAGAATCCTTGTCCGGGTCGACGGCAACGATCCGGTAGGAGAGAGGACGATTCTGGCAGACGTACAGGATGGTATCGATAGACGTGAAGACAGGGGTACTATTGATAAAATCGACCGTCACCGGAGGGATGGCAATGGCGTTGGACATGCCATTTCCCTGCGGGCCTTCGCCCGGCCACTCATCGCACGCTGCTGTTTCATTTGTGTAGTCCAGGTAATCGGGCAGAAAAACAAGGTTGGCTGCATTGATCGGCAGACAGCAATTGGTAACCGAGGCGAGGAATCCCATCTGGCTGCTGCCCAGTTCGACATCGGCATGATAATAATAAACGACAAAACTGGGAGCCGCAGGAAGAAAGATACACGGGTCGGCCACGCCGGTAACTTTCCGGATCGAATCCAAGGTCCAGCCAACGGAAGTTGCCGCATTCGGATTGCCATTCTGAACAATGTACAGGACGTCGAGATCAGGCTCGGGAGCATTGTTCGCTTCCAGGATTAGCTTGTAGTTGAACCGGAAGTTCGGGTTGGAAACGGGCGGGTAGCGGACATAGCTCAATGTACCGGATTTCAGCGCCGTAGGAAGCAGACAGGTACCGGGTTGGGCACGACACAATTGCGGGAACAGTGTGATGAACAGTAACAATGAAGACCATCTCTTCAACAAGTTCTCCTGTGTGTGCTCTAATCCAGCCATGCGTATTCTCGGAACAAGGTAACCAATTTGGCGAAATCTTTAAAATTCACAAATTTTCGGGATCGACAAAGGATCGATGCAGGGCTGAATACCGCGTTGGCCGGGGTTGATAGTTTTGCAAAAAGGACGTCTTTCGATGTCGTTTCGTATTTTTACGTAAACTCATTTTCATGCCCGAACAAGCGACCAATAACAACCAGTTGAATATAGAGATCAGTGAAGAAGTAGCCGAGGGTCAATATGCCAACCTGGTGATCATCACCCACTCTCATGCCGAATTTGTCATCGACTTCGTCAATGTCATGCCCGGAACGCCAAAGAGCAAGGTGAAATCCCGGCTGATCCTGACGCCACAGCACGCCAAACGATTTATGAAAGCGCTATCGGAGAATGTGGCGCGGTTCGAGGCGGCGAACGGGAAAATCCAGGATCTGGAAGAGGTTCAGCTTCCGCTGAATTTCGGGGGGCCGACGGCTCAGGCTTAAAGCATGATCATAAAAGCCCTTCGTCGGCAAAACTGAAAAAGCCTTGAGCGCCGACGATAATGTGGTCTAATAATTTAATATCCAAATAGTTAGCTCCTTCCTTGACGCGGTCGGTCAAGATCTGGTCGGCACGGCTGGGCCGCAGGCTGCCGGAAGGGTGGTTGTGGGCGAGAATAATGCTTACGGCTTCCTCGCGGAGGGCGATCTTGAAAATGACCCGCGGATCGACATATGTTGCCGTGATCCCTCCTTCGCTGATCTTCTCATGGTGGATGAGCGCATTGGCCTGGTCGAGGCAGAGGACCGTAAAAATCTCGCGTTTCAAATTGCAAAAGAGCGGTATGAGGTAGGGTGCGGCCGCCGCGGGATTTCTGAAGACCGGGCGCTCGAGCGAAGAAAGACGCGCGTGGTGGCGCCGGCCGAGTTCAAAGGCCGCTACGACGGCGCTGGCCTTGGCGTTCCCGAAGCCTTCCAGCTTTAGTTGTTCGAGTTCCCCGACACTCCGTCCGGCAAGGGTATGGAGGTCATCTCCGCTGGAAAAAAGGATCTCGCGGGCCAATTCGGCGACGGGCTTCCGCGGGGTGTTGCGGCCCAGGATAAGGCAGAGCAGCTCCCGATCCGAAAGCGCTTGTGGGCCATTGATTTTCAACCTTTCACGCGGGCCGTCATCCCGGCCCCAGTGGCTCGCGGCAGCCGTCTTTTTTTTGCGTAAAGGAGGCAGCAGGTGTTGCATATTTCAATATTAACTATTATTTTGTGATTTGAACGGGAAAACGAAATACCGAAGGCTTTTTCCCGTTTATCCGTACGAAATCTGATCATACTGAGCGGTAGCTCAGCCTTTGAAAACTTTAATCTAAGATCCAATGAAACGCTCAACCTTCAATGCAATCGGTGGCTGGCAGCCTTTGTTGTTTTGTGTTGGTATGTATGTGGTCGCCCTCTTCTTCTCCATCTTTGTGTGTTCTTCCATTTTCTATGCTGTCAATTCTAAGTCGGCCCCCAAGTCCGGAGAAAAGACCGCTGTCGCCAGCACTGCCAAGACCCAGCAGCTGGCTTCGGTTAACTAGCGGAAGTTCGCCGGACATCACCTTATTTGCAGGCCGTTCGCCCCGTGCGGACAGGCCTGTTTTTGCATTCAACGAATGATGGGAATAGCCAATTGCGGAAATGCCCGAATCCTTATCTTCGTGCGACATTTTACTATCTATCAGTTATGCAGCATACAGCCAAGATCTTTTCCGGGACTGGATCGCATTACTTGTCCGAAAAGATCGCCCACCAATTCGGTCACCCGCCAGGGAAGGTCACGATCCAGCGATTCAGCGACGGAGAAATCCAGCCGGTTTTTAATGAGAGCATTCGGGGGGACATGGTTTTCCTGGTGCAGAGTACGTTTGCACCCGCGGAGAACCTGCTGGAGTTGCTGCTGATGATCGATGCGGCACGGCGCGCATCCGCATATAAGGTGGTTGCGGTTATCCCCTACTATGGATATGCCCGGCAGGACCGGAAAGACAAGCCGCGGGTAGCAATTGGCAGTAAATTGATAGCCAATATGTTAGTATCGGCAGGAGCCGACCGCATCATCACGATGGACTTGCACGCCCCGCAAATCCAGGGGTATTTCGACATCCCGGTAGATCACCTCGATAGTTCCGCGATATTTATCCCCTACATTGAGCAACTTAAGATGGAAAATCTTACCTTTGCGGCCCCCGACGTGGGTAGTGCCAACCGGGTCCGGGAGATCGCCAGTTACTTCAATGCGGAAATGGTGATCTGCGACAAACACCGGAAGCGGGCAAACGAGATCGCCAGCATGGTGGTCATCGGCGATGTGACGGACAAGGATATCGTATTGGTGGATGACCTGGTGGATACCGGCGGCACGCTGGCTAAATCGGCGGGCCTGCTGAAGGAAAAGGGCGCGAGGAGTGTTCGGGCGCTGTGTACGCATCCCGTATTGAGCGGAAATGCCTATGCGAATATCGAGAGCAGCGTGCTGGAAGAATTGGTCGTATGCGATACGATCCCGCTGAAACAGCCGACGAGAAAGATAAAGGTCTTGAGTGTGGCGGAGTTGTTTGCGGTAGCGATCCGGAACGCGCACGAAAACCGGAGTATAACGGGGTTGTTCATTCACTCGCAGCTGCGGGGGAAATGAGCGGAAATGGGAAGGGCGCAAGCCGGAAAAGAGGTAATTTCTAAACAAACATACATGAAGACGATTACAATCGAAGGACAACTCAGGACCGAAATTGGCAAACAAGCCACCCGCCAACTTCGCTCTGAGGAAAAAGTGCCCGGTGTAATTTACGGGGGTGCGAAGGAGGTGAATTTTTCGGCTCCGGCGACTGCGTTCAAAGCACTGGTATACACACCCGATTTCCAATTGGCGGAAGTCAAGGTAGGCGGTAAAGCGTACAAATGCATCCTGAAGGATCTGCAATTCGACAAAGTGACCGATGATCTGATCCACGTGGACTTACTGGAACTGGTGGAAGACAAGAAAGTGATTGCGACGATCCCGATCAAGTTCACCGGCGCCGCAAAGGGGGTGAAAGACGGCGGAAAGCTCATCGCCAAAATGAAGGCGCTGAAAGTAAAGACATTTCCCAGGTTCCTGAAGGAAAATATCGAAGTTGACCTGACCGGGCTGGAGTTGAATGGTAATGTGCGGGTGGAGGATGTCAAGGCGGAGAATTATGAGATCCTCAATTCCCCGCGCATCCCGATCGCTTCGGTCGTGCTGACGCGTCAGTTGAAGCAGGAAGAAGCTGCTACGGCCGCGCCCGCCGCGGGCGCGGCCCCTGCTGCACCCGCTGCCGCCGGTGCCGCGAAGCCGGCTGCAGGCGCTCCTGCCGCCGCGGCCGCCGGCGCTGCTCCTGCGAAACCTGCTGGAAAGAAGTAAATTTATATTTAGCGGAAGCCCGGTTAGTAGTTAACCGGGTTTTTGCTATTTTGACGACGGATGCTGTGGCAACGAAATATCTGATAGCCGGTCTGGGAAACATTGGAGCCGAATATGCGGGCACCCGGCATAATATTGGTTTCGACGTGGTCGATGCGTTGGCGGCAAAGCATCAGCAGTTCTTTGTAGTGGAGCGGCTAGCCGAAAAAGCCGAGATCCGGTTGCGGGGGAACCTGTTGGTGTGTATCAAGCCCACAACGTATATGAATCTCAGCGGTCGTGCGGTAAAATATTGGCTGGACAAGGAGAAGATAGGACCGGATCATCTGCTTGTCATCCTTGACGAACTGGCATTGCCGTTGAGCAAGCTGAGATTACGCCCCGGAGGCAGCGACGCCGGTCACAACGGGTTGACGAGTATCCGGGAGGCGTTGGGGACGGATGCCTACCCGCGGTTGCGTTTTGGGGTCGGCAACAATTTCCCCAGGGGCAGACAGGTCGATTATGTCCTGGGAAAATGGAGGCCCGAAGAGCTTCCGCTCGTCCGGGCGAAGATCGAAAAGTCGGTCGAACTGATTGAAAGCTTTGTCAGCATTGGGATTGACCAGACAATGAACCTGTACAATAAATTGGAGTTTGAACTATGATTTTTTGACGGGAATCTTTATTTTCGCATAAATATTGCATTCATCCTTAATGAGTAAGTATTTTGATATTCAATATCCGTATGGATTCGCACCGCCGGTGTAAGCCAAGAATTAGAGATATTAACTTATTGCGGGAGATGTGTTGTTTGTCTGATGGCATATCTCCCGAAAATAAAACCCTGATTGAATATGAAAATATTCTGTGTTGGCCGTAACTATGTGGCTCATGCCAAGGAGTTAAACAACGAAGTCCCTGAGGAGCCTATCATATTTATGAAGCCAAAGAGCGCATTGCTTCAAGCCCATACTCCTTTCTACTATCCGGAGTTTACCAACGAGCTGCACTACGAATGTGAGCTGGTCCTTCGTATTTCGAAAAATGGCAAATATATCCAGGATCGCTTTGCAAGTAAGTATTATGATGCCGTGACGGTAGGCATCGACTTCACCGCGCGGGATATCCAAACCGAATTAAAAGAAAAAGGCCTTCCCTGGGAAAAGGCGAAGGCCTGGGACAATTCGGCGGCTATCGGCAAATGGATCCCGCTGCAAAACGTCAAGAATAAGAAGGATATCAATTTCTGCCTCTATAAGAATAAAGAGCTGGTGCAGCAGGGAAATTCCAACCTGATGATCAACAGCTTCGACAAGATCGTCGCATATATTTCCAATTATTTTTCTGTCAATATCGGCGACCTCGTCTTTACCGGAACGCCGGCGGGAGTTGGCGAATGCGTGGTAGGAGACGAACTGGAAGGCTTTATCGAAGATGACAGCCTGTTTACGATCGAGATCAAGTAATCTATAGCTCCCTTCTCATGATCACCATCGAGATCCTGCTCCGAGCCTACCGGCTGATGCGGACTGCTGTGGAGATGGCGGCCATGTATGAAAAGAACCGTTCGATCTGCAAGTATGTACACTCCACCTCCCGCGGCCACGAAGCCATTCAGCTGGCGACCGCATTTCATTTACAATCATGTGACTGGGTCAGCCCCTACTACCGGGACGAAAGTATGCTGCTGGGCATGGGCTTCGAGCCATATCAGCTGATGCTGCAGTTGCTGGCGAAGGGCGGCGATATGTTTTCCGGAGGGCGCGAATATTATTCTCATCCCAATTATCGGGGGGCGGACCGCCCCAACATGCTGCACCAGAGCAGCGCCACGGGTATGCAGGCGATCCCTTCGACCGGGCTGGCGCAGGGGCTGGCATTTTTAAATGGGATCGGTTCGCCGCTGCTGGTCCGCGGAAGCTCGGGGGAGATGCCGGTCGTTGTGTGTTCGCTGGGCGATGCAAGCGTAACGGAGGGCGAAGTGAGTGAAGCCTTTCAGTTCGCGGCGCTCAAGCAATTACCGATCGTCTATCTGGTGCAGGACAACGATTGGGGGATAAGCGTGCGCGCGGAAGAGGCCCGGGCCATGGATTCCTATGCGTATGCGGCGGGATTCAAGGGAATGGGGCGGCTGCGGATCGATGGAAGCGACTTTCCCGGCAGCTATGAGACCATGGGGCGGGTGATCGCCGAAGTGAGGGCCGGTGCGGGACCTTTTCTCGTTCAGGCGCAGGTGCCGTTGCTGGGGCATCATACCAGCGGAGTACGCCGGGAGTTCTATCGCGATGCGGCTGATCTGGCGGCCCATGCGGCGAGGGATCCGGTATTGCGATTGCGGGCGCAACTCCTGTATCACGGTGCATCGGAGCAAAAACTGGACGAGATCGAACAGGCGATGGCAGCCATGGTGGCGGAGCAGTTTCAACAAGCCGTGGATGCGGACGAGCCGGAGAAGGAAGAGGTCGGAACGGACGTTTTTGTCCCGACGGCCGTAGTTGCCGAGACGGGGCTGCGTGCGCCTGCGGATGGTGAAAAGGTGATGATGGTGGATGCGGCGTTGTATGCGATACGGGAGCTGATGGAGGAATATCCGGAATCATTGTTGTATGGCCAGGATGTGGGGCGGCGCCTGGGCGGCGTTTTCCGGGAGGCAGCCACGCTGGCGGAGCGATTCGGCGATCATCGCGTATTCAATACCGCTATACAGGAAGCCTATATTATCGGGTCCACGGTCGGGATGAGCGCCGTGGGGGCAAAGCCGATCGTCGAGATCCAGTTTGCCGACTATATTTATCCCGGGATGAATCAGCTGGTGACGGAGATTGCAAAGTCCTGCTATCTGTCGCGGGGAAAATTTCCCGTTCAAACGGTTATCCGTGTCCCGGTCGGCGCCTACGGCGGGGGCGGGCCCTACCATTCGGGCAGCATCGAGACGACCCTTTTGTCGATAAAGGGGATCAAGGTCGTTTATCCGTCGAATGCGGCGGATATGAAGGGCTTGATGAAGGCGGCATTCCTGGACCCTAACCCTGTCGTCATGCTGGAACATAAGGGACTGTATTGGAGCAAGGTGCCGGGCACCGAAGGAGCGCGGACGATCGAGCCGGCGCGGGATTATATCCTGCCGTTGGGAAAGGGGAATGTCGTGCTGGCCGCGGATGAGGCTTGCGTGACAGCGGGAGACAGCTGCTGCGTGATCACCTATGGAATGGGCGTATACTGGGCGCTGGCCGCGGCTTCCGCGCTGTTCCCGGGACAGGTGGAGGTAGTCGATCTGCGGACCTTATACCCTTTGGACGATGAGCTGGTCTACACGGTCGTTCGGCGGCATGGCAAGTGCCTGGTGTTGACAGAGGAGCAGCAGACGAACTCCTTTGCGGAAGCGCTGGCGGCCCGGATCGGCCGGAATTGCTGGGCCGCACTCGATGCGCCGGTGGAGGTGATGGGGGCGCTGGATTTGCCGGCAGTCCCGATGAATATAGGATTGGAGGCGGCGATGTTGCCCAACGCCTCAAAAGTGGCGGAGGCGTTAGGCCGGTTATTGAATAATTGAACAGCGCCGCGATCAGTATTTTGTCAACTCCGGTTGTACTTCATCGATATAGCTCAGGATACCACCCCTGAGGTTATAAAGGTTGGTAAAACCAAATTTCTCCTGGAGCTCACGAATGGCCCTGGCGCTTCGGCCGCCCATCTTGCAGTGGACGACGACCTTTTTGTCCCGCGCGAAGCGGTCGCTGTTCTCGCCGACCACGCCGAGGGGGATCAGTTCGCCGCCGATATTGACAATGTCGAACTCGTGCGGTTCGCGGACGTCGATCAGTTGAAATTTTTCCCCGCTCACCTGCCAGTCATATAGCTCCTTCGCGGTTATCTCTTTCACCGGGGCTTCTTCCACAGCCCGCATGCCGCAAAATTGCTCGTAGTCGATCAGCGCGGTGATCGTGGGATTCTTGCCATTGATCGGATTGTCTTCCCGACGGCGGATCGTAAAGGTCCTGCTTTCAAAACTTAATGCGTCAAATATATAAAAGCGGCCGGAGAGGGTTTCACCGACGCCGGTGATGACCTTAATGACTTCGAGCGCCTGAAGGCTGCCGATGATGCCCGGCAGTACGCCGAGTACACCGCCTTCGGCACAGGAAGGCACGAGGCCGGGGGGCGGGGGCGTTGGATAGAGGTCGCGGTAGTTGGGGCCGGGCTCGCCATCAGGATGGCGATAATTGAAGACGGAGACCTGCCCTTCGAACTGGAAGATGGAGGCGTATACATTGGGCTTGCCAAGGAGAACGGAGGCGTCATTGACAAGATAACGGGTCGGGAAGTTATCGGTTCCATCCGCGATCACGTCATAGTCTTTCAGGATGTCGAGTGCGTTTTGTGAATTGAGATGCGTGTTGTACACGTTGAGCCGGATATACGGATTGAGGGTTTCGAGCCTCCGGCGCGCGGCCTCCACCTTGGGTTTACCGATCTCATTGACGCCGAAGAGTACCTGGCGCTGGAGGTTGCTGTCGTCGACGACGTCAAAGTCGACGATGCCAATGGTCCCGACCCCGGCCGCGGCGAGATAGAGCAGGACCGGGCTGCCCAGCCCGCCCGAGCCGATGACCAGGACTTTCGCCGCTTTCAGTTTCTGCTGGGCTTCCATCCCGAAGCCGGGGATGATGATGTGGCGATTGTAACGTGCAAGTTCTTCTTTTGTGAAAGTCGGTGGGGTGGGTTGCGGTTGCGGGCTAATTTTGGCGAATTCGCCAAAATCAGATGGGGGGATAGGGTCCGCACCCCCGGCGATCGCCGGAATAATACTGATAACGGTGTCTTCTTTTACGGGCGTCTTTTCTCGCTGCAGGTCACGGATATCGTCATTGCCGATAAATATATTGACGTAGGAGCGGATATTCCCGCCTTCATCGAGGAGATGCTTCTTCAGATCGGGAAAATTGCGGGTCAGCTCTTCCACGGTGCTATGGATGGTACCGGCGCCGACCTGAAGACGGGCGGTATTGTTGGTGAACTTCCGCAAGGGAGTGGGAATGATAACGGTTGCCATTTGCTTGATTCTTTGATTTTACTATTTGTTGATTATACTATAATCGGAGATGTTCTCTTCTTCGAATTGCCGATCGTCATTCAACAACCAGGATCGGAAATTGATCGCGTCATGGTTTATCTTGTCCGGAATGGATATGATCACATAGGAAAAATAGGGTTGCGCGGCGACCCGGTCGTGTTCGGACGGGATCGCGGGATGTTTGGGATGACTGTGATAGATGCCCAGTAAGGTCCAGTCATGATCGAGCGCATGTTGTTCGGCGGTCAGATAGTCGGAAGGGGAGATCTCGAACCGGCGACTTTTGTCACCGGCTTTGGAATTGTCGACGACGAGGATGTCGATGACGATCCGCGTTCCGTCATGCTCTTCCCTGCCGAACAGGAAACCGCAGCATTCGTCGGGGAAGGTGTCGAGTGCGTCGTCGATCAGGAGCTGTTTGACCCGGGGTTCGATTATGATCATAGCGAGGTATATTGAATGCGGTTTATAATATTTTTTTTATGACGTCGCCGTATTTATCCGCGTTGTCCGGAAGAATGGTGACAATGGTTCCCTGATCCAGCCGTTGGCCGATGCGAATGGCGCCGGCGAGATTGGCCGCTGACGACGGGCTTAGCAGGAGCCCTTCGGTCAACCAGGCTTCTTTGATCAACGCGTACGCTTCTTCGGTACTGACCTCTTCGTTGGCGTCTGCCAGCGTCGGGTCATAGATCGATGGAACCACTGCGGTTTCGAGATGTTTCCAGCCTTCGAGGCCATGCAAGGCAAAGTCGGGCTGCAATGAGATCAGCCGGATCGACGGCCGCAATTCCCGGAGCCGGCGGCCCGTCCCGACAAAAGTGCCCGTGGTTCCCAGTCCCGCAATAAAATGAGTGATGTTCGGCAGGTGGGCCACGATCTCGGGCGCGGTGCCATGATAATGCGCCAGCCAATTATATTTATTCTTATACTGGTCCGCGTAATAATATCTGTCAGGATCTTTGGCGGCAAGCGTTGCGGCGACCTCCTGAGCGCCGTCGGTTCCTTCAAAAGGAGAGGTGAGAATGAGTTCGACGCCCAGGGACTGAAGGATATCTTTTCGTTCCCGGGAGGCATTCTCCGGAAGACAGAGGGCAACGGGGATATGCAGCCGGCGGGCGATATGAGCATAGGCGATGCCCGTGTTGCCGCTGGTGGCATCGAGCAGGGTACGACGGCGATCGAGCGCCCCGGTTTCTATCGCATGACGAATAATATGGTACGCGGCACGGGCCTTGACGCTGCCCGAAAGCTGGCGCCACTCCTGCTTGGCGTAGATTTCCACACCCGGTTTTTGGAAAAGCCCGCTAATACGGTATAGCGGCGTGTGCCCGATTTCGTTCTCGAGCGCCCTGATCCCGGTGACAAGGACAGGGTCGGAAGGAAAGAAGGTGGTTGTCATCATGATCGGTAATTCAACAAATTAAAAAAGCCCCACTTGATGGTGGAGCTTCTACTATATTTATTGCTTGTGAGCAGTTTTATATCAGCTTATAAGAGGTCATCCTCCACCCAATAACCTTGGATCGGCTACAACAGCAACAACAACAATTCGTATACTTCTTTACCGGGTTCATGATGACTACAACAATGGTTGTCGGGATAAAGTTAAGACAATCGGGCTATATTTCCCACCGGTGCGCCGGGAAATTAACAAAACCCCTATTTTTAACGGACTAAAGGCTCGCTGCGCGGGGCTCGCCCGCACCGGGTCATGGTCCGGCGCAGCCGTTAAAAGTCATGAGTTTATGGAGAATTCAGCGCTACAAGGCAAAAAGTTGGCGGCGGCTAAGGCCGTCGAATATATAAAAAGCGGAATGACGATCGGTCTGGGGACGGGATCGACGGCGTACTGGGCGATACATGGGATCGGAGAACGAGTGAAAAACGGGCTTTCGGTACGGGCCATCGCTACGTCCCTGCAGTCGGATAGTCTCGCCCGTGAGTTGGGTATCCCTATCGTGCCCTTCTCGGAGATCGATCATTTGGATATCACAATTGACGGGGCGGATGAAGTGGACGAAGGACTGAATTTGATCAAGGGAGGAGGTGGTGCGCTGTTACGGGAAAAGATCGTGGCATCCGCGACCCGATACTATATTATTATAGTCGATGGAAGCAAACTGGTACGGCAGCTGGGAATGTTTCCCCTGCCGGTGGAGGTGGCGCCATTTGGCTGGGAGCTGACGTTCCGGCGCCTGCGGGAATTGGGCGGTGCGCCACGGATGCGCATGGCCGCGAGCGGAGAACCTTTTCTCACGGACAATCAACATTATATTCTGGACACTTCGTTCGGGGTCATTGCCGATCCGGCCAAGTTGCACGAGCAGGTCAGCGGCATTACCGGGGTGATGGAGGATGGATTTTTCATCGGGATGGCGGACCTGGTCATCGCGGGGCTGCCGAATGGGGAAATCTGTGTCCTGGAGCGGGCTCGTCTTCGCTGAAGCTCCCGCCTTCGCCGAAGCTCCCGCCTTCGCTTAAGCTCCGGCGGGCAAGCCGGCGGGCAAGTCGGCGGCCGAAGCTGGCGTGAGATCGCGGGTGAAGGCAACGCCGGCTGGCGTGAGATCGGGGGTGAAGGCAACGCCGGCTGGCGTGACCCTTGCAAGCTAAGTTATCATGGATTCGCTTACGCATATTGCGCTGGGTGCAGTTATCGCTGAAGTGGTGGCGGGGCGGAAGCTGGGAAAGAAGGCGATGATTATCGGGGCGGTAGTCAACAGCCTTCCGGATATCGATTTCCTGGGCGCATTTTGGCTGGGCACAACCCGGGATCTGATATTCCATCGCGGGATCACGCATTCATTTCTTTTTGTGGCCGTTATGGCCGTGGTGCTCGGCGCTATCGGCCGGCGGATCTGGCGGTCTGCCGGGATGGGACCCGGGGCGTGGATCGGGTTCATGGGTCTCGAACTGTTCACCCATATCTTTATCGATGCCTTCAATGCCTACGGCACCGGCTGGTTTGAACCATTCAGCCATTATCGGGTATCCTTTAACGTTCTATTCGTTGCCGATCCCCTCTATTCGCTCTGGCTCGGGTTGGCGGCATTGGCGCTGGTCATATTGCGTCGGAACAGGCCCGCGCGCCGCAAGTGGGCGTGGATGGGGTTGGTGATCAGCAGCGGGTACCTGGCATATGCGCTGTACAGCAAGTGGAGTGTTGACCTGGATGTCGAACAACGATTGCAGACAGAAAGGGTTCACGTACAGTCGTATTTCACCACTCCCACTCCATTCAATTCCTGGCTGTGGTATGTCGTGGCGGCAGATAGCGCAGGTTACTACACCGGGTACCGGTCATTGTTCGACACGGACGATCGTCCGTTGGATCTTCGTTGGCGGCCAAAGAATGTACAGGGGCTGAAGCCATACCGGGACCGGCAAGATGTCGCCGATCTATTGCGGTTTGCACAGGGATATTATACCATCGGTAAATTTGAGGGCAGACCCGTCCTCAATATCGTCCGGTTCGGCGAAATTCAGGGATGGCGGGACACGGCGGCGCAATTCGTGTTCCATTATTTTCTGGATGAGCCGGCGGGCAACCAGTTGGTGCTCCAGCGGGGGCGATGGATGGGTTGGAGCGGTGAGGCATGGAGGGCTTTTCTGCAGCGGATAGAAGGCGATTAGGGTGGAAGCCGCCCCGCAATTCGCGATCCGCTACCGCGTTTTTGACTCCTTTTCCTGTTTGAAATAAAAGGTAAAAAGAAAGAAAAGTACCCGGACGGTCTGGAAGGCGAACCATTGGCGAAGGCGCTGCAACCAGTGGTGGCGGTGGTAGTAGTCTTTTGGGTCGACCCGGATGCTATGCCGGCTGATGATCTCTTCAAGGTCTGCTTCCGCCTGGGCGGCAAAGGCATTGTTGCGCACATCCATGTTCAATTCCACACTGGCGTAGGCGCTGATCCGGTTTACATTATACGATCCGTTGGTCATCCAGATCCCGTCATAGGCTGCCATCTTGCCGTGCAGCACGGTTCCCTGATATTCGTATACCTCTATCCGGTTGGCGAACAACCAGCGATACATATACTGCTCGGCAAGCCGGGCAATTTTCACGTCGGATACCGCGCCGACTATAATGCGGATACGGACACCGCGCCGGGCCGCCAGGGTCATCTGTTTGCGAAGGATAGAGCCGGGCATGAAGTATGCGGATAATACGGTTACGTGAGAATGGGCCTGACGAAACATTTCGACATAGCTGCGCGAGATCTGGTTAAGTCCCTGGACCCAATCGTTGCGGCGAACGCGCACCATGCATTCCTGGTCGGGCGTGACACCCGGGAGCCGGGGCATGTCGCGGTCCTTATCCGGACGGTCGGGTCGCCAATATGCCTTGGTCCACATGTCGCGGCAGACGATGTGCAATTTGAGCGCAGCCTGTCCTTCTACCATGAGCGCACGATCCAGCCAGGCAGGTTGCCCGCCGATGTCGTTGTACCGGTCGCTGATATTGATCCCGCCCGCCATGCCAAAGGCGGCATCGATGACGACGACTTTATGGTGCATCCGGCGTCCAAGGTAGAAGTGACGGCTTTTCAAAAGCGGCCAGAACCAGCGGAAATGAATACCGGCGGCCTTCCACTCCCTGATGATCTCGTGCGGGAGGTGTTGCGATGCGTAGCCGTCCAGCAGGATATATATCCGGATGCCGCGCGCGGCCGCGCGCAGAAGGGCGGCGGATACGAGTTGACCGGTTTCGTCGTCGTCGAAAATATACGTCTGAAGATGGATGGTATTTTTTGCTCCATCGATCAGTTGAACAAGCGTGTTGAAGTAGTCGGCGCCGCCGCGCACGAGGCGGACCTTGTTGTGATGCGTGTATCCGGCGAGCAGTCTTGGCGTTCGTTGTCTGGACATAGGTCATTCCATCGAAACGGGTAAAGATCGGGAATTTCCGACCCGCGATACTAAGAAGAAGGGAAAAATCGTTCAAGTTAGGGCAAGTTTTTTTTGCCCGCGTATTAAGTAATTGTTAACTTTAGCAGACCGCCAATATTCGACGGACTTACTTACTAAACGGTTGTCACTATGAATTCTCGTTTAATCCGCCCCCTGATCCTGGGGGTTTTTGCGTTTCCGCTTTTGGTGGCGGGTCAGGTAACCAGGACGGCGATCGTTCCGGGTATTCCCGCGATCTCCGGCATCCCCGCAAAGGAGCGTGCGACGGTCTACAGCGATCCGGGGAATAACTTTTTCAGCAATGTCCCGATCAATGAGCTGAGTGCCAAAGCGTATCGGCGGTTCCACCGGCGATTCCGGGAAGTCCCGGCCGGCGAGTATTGGTGCAAATATGCCGAAGGCTACCAGGTATCGTTCACCATGCAGCAGCATCACGAATTTGCCTATTTCAACCCGGGCGGAACTTTTCTCTATTCCCTACGGTATTACGATGCCGCCGAGCTGTCAAAGGACATGCGCGAGTTTGTCCACCGGAGATTTCCGGACTATACCGTGGATGTCGTGACGGAGGTAAATGACGGGATGAAAACATTCTATATGCTCCAGATTATGAATCCGGACCACATAAAATTGGTAACCATCTCCGAAGGGCGGATAGACGTCGTGAAGGAGCTTACAAACGGAAGCGCCAAAATCGGTCCGGCCGAGGCGGCACGGTAGCGGAGCACAGCGAGCGGCCGACATGACCTGCTTCGCGGCCGACATGACCTGCTTTGCGGCCGACACGACCTACTTTGCGGCCGACACGACCTACTTCGCCTCCGAAACCGTTCTGCCCCTGAGTGTCCTGCTTTTCCGTTCAATTTTGTCCAGCTCGCTTTTGCGGATAACGAGGGTCGCGGCAGCGACATCCGAACAGGTGCCGCAACGCGCCCGGAATTTATTGGAATCGTAGGTTACCGCCGCGGTGCCATTCTTCCACTCCGTGCCATAAAGGACAAATTCATTGAACGTATACCCGCTGCCGGGTCCAAAGGCGAGATCGTTATTTCCTTTCTCAAAGCTGATCATCAGCCTGTCGTTATCGGTCGAATTGCAGATACCCGGGGTAAACGCGGGGATGATCACGTCATTGGTATACTTTCCGTTCTCCAGTTTTACAATACCCGATTTGACTTCTACCTTCTGTTCGCCGAGGTTCCGGGAAAGGATCAATTTCTGGTCGACATAGAACTGGACCTGGCGAAGGTCGATATTCTCTTTATCCAGTTTGGCGCGGAGGTCCCGGGTGAAAGGGACGAAGTTTTTACGCGAACCGGTGCAGCTAAACAATAGGGCCGATCCGACAAAACAAAGGATCACGGAGAAGATTCGTCTCATAAATTTAATTTAGTACGTGGTTAGACCTTTTGAAAACGCAATAGTTATATCGGGCCGTTTAATAATCTGTTATAGAAATGTTAAAAGGGAAGGTGCCCGGGTTTGCCGAAAATGGCGCCGCCCGGTCCTTGGGTGCAACATTTTTGCTGTTCGTGCGTCCAGATAGTGTCACAAACTCAGCGCTATGATAAAGAACTTTTTCAAGGTCGCATTCCGCAGCCTCCGGAAGCAAAAAGGATATAGCTTTTTGAACATCTTCGGTCTGGCTATCGGGATGGCCTGCGGCCTGCTCATCCTCTTGTGGATCAGAGATGAAGAGGCGGTGGACAATTTTCACGCCAACGGCGACAGGCTGTACAGCGTATATGAAAAGCAACACTATGACGGAAAGATCGAATCGGGGCACTATACCCCGGGGCTCTTGCCCGAGACGATGAAGAAGGTGTTGCCGGAGGTAGAGATGTCATCCGGGTATGATGGCGGGGAACGGATGACCTTCCAGGTAGGAGATAAGATCCTTAAGGAGGACGGGTCATTTGCCGGCGCCGATTTCTTCCGGATGTTCAGCTATCCGTTGCTGCGGGGAAGCGCGGAATCCGCACTGGCCGCGCCGGCGAGCATGGCGATCAGCCGCAAGATGGCGATCGCATTCTTCGGAAGCCCGGAAGCCGCGATGGGGCAGACGATCCGAAATGAGAACCGGCGGGACCTTAAGGTGATGGCTGTTTTCGAGGATCTTCCGTCGACGACCTCCGGGAAATTCGATTTCGTCATCAATTGGTTCGCGTACCTCGAGGACAATGACTGGGCAAAGGATTGGGGCAATAACGGGCCGCAAACGCTTGTCCTGCTCAGAAAAGACGCCAACCCGGTCCGATTCGACCACGAGATCGCCAATTTCCTGGCAAAGTATAACAAGTACATGTCGAAGAGCTTCTTTATCGAGCTCGGCATCCAACGCTTCGGAGACCGGTATCTTCACGGGCAGATCGTCGACGGCAAGATCGCGGGCGGCCGGATAGAGTATGTACGGTTATTCAGT
>Ga0335085_10000867_pt1 | contig 74775 bp, 67 predicted proteins | sample Lox_Sample_45_FD_206712 | JGI IMG/M metagenome (GOLD analysis project Ga0335085, IMG submission 206712) | Soil microbial communities from Loxahatchee National Wildlife Refuge, Florida, United States - Lox_Sample_4.5 | ecosystem: Environmental > Terrestrial > Soil > Wetlands | place: USA... | reverse complement strand
ACCCACTGTATGCGGTCTGATAAACGCCGCCCGGTAGTGACGTCGTCGTGACCAAGAGGGTCGGCGCGGTGATCGTCAGCGACAGAGTGGCGTTGGCCGTCTCCATTTGCGAGTCGGTGACGGTCACCGTGACGCTGAACGTACCGACCGCAGTGGGCGATCCGGAGATCACTCCTTTGAACATGTCCACGGTAAGTCCGCCCGGCAGGCCCGATGCGGCCCAGGTATACCCCCCGGTGCCGCCGGTTGCCGCGAGGCCGGCACTATACGCCGTTTGATAGGCTCCGCCCGGTAGTGACGTCGTCGTGACCGAAAGGGTCGGCGCGGTGATGGTCAACGACAGGGTGGCATTCGCCACTTCGCCCGGCGCGTCATGCACTGTCACCTGTACGCTGAAAGTGCCGATTTGCGTCGGCGTTCCAACGATCCCACCCTTTACGCTGTCGATCGTGAGTCCGGAAGGCAGGCCGGTGGCGCTCCAGGTATAAGGAGGGCTTCCGAACTGCGCGTTCAGACTGGCGGTGTATGCGGTGTTATAAGTACCGTCCGGGAGGGAAGTCGTGGTAATTTTAAGCGGCGATTGCGCCCGCGAAAGAGCGGCTGCCACAAGTGCGATGAGCACCAGATTGCGAAACACCCCGCGGTCTCCTTTCCGGCAAACCGTTCCCGCAGGCGTTCCTGCGAGGTTCGCCGTTGCCGAAGCAGTTTCCTTTACCTCCTCCTGCGACATTTGCAGAAGAATTTTTTGGCTGCTCGTCGAATCGTTCGGAGATCCGTATCTTTTCCGACAAGCGTGCGCTGCAGTCGGCAACAAGCGTGCGCCGCAGTTGACATATCTTCGGAAACCCGCATAATAATGACTCGGAGGGCGCAATGCGATATCTCACTTTTCTGATGGCCGGCCTACTCTGCATGACCTGCGCCCAGGGTGAGCAGAATGGACCCAAGTTAAATCTGGTGATCGTGCAGGGCGATGGCGCTATCAACAATATCCGCCAGCGCACCGCGCGCGAGCCCGTCGTTCAGGTGGAAGACGAAAACCATAAGCCGGTAGCCGGTGCAACCGTCGTCTTTCTTCTGCCGACTCGCGGCGCCGGCGGCACGTTCGCCAACGGCTCCCATACGCTAACGGTGGTGACCGATGATCAGGGCCGTGCCGTAGCTCGTGGCCTGCAGGCCAACCGCGCTCAGGGGCAGTTTCAGATCCACGTGAATGCCTCGTATCGCGGCCAGACCGCCAACACGGTTATCGCGCAGACGAATGTGGCAGCCGCCGGGGCGGGTGCTGCCGCCGCTGCGGGAATCTCGGCCAAACTCATCGTTATCATCGCCGCGGCAGCAGCGGCCGGAACGGTGGGCGGCCTTTATGCCAGCCACACCATCGGAGGCGGAGGCGGCAACACCAGCGCCACCATTCCCTCCGGGTTGACCATCACGCCCGGCAGCGGCAGCGTCGGGCCCCCGAGGTGAAAATCATGGCACGCCGAATCTGTTTGACTCTTGGGATCTTGAGCCTGGCCGCCTTCACGGCGCCGGCGCAACAGGGCAACATCGCGGGACCGGTAGCCGGGTTCACGTTCGATTCCGCCGGGCGCGTGCTGAGGCCCATTCAGGGTATTCCCGGCGCGTCCCTGCTGGGCGACCCCATCGATCTGGGAATGGATTCCATAAGCGCCGTGGTCTCTCCAAGGCTCGATTCCGCGCTTGCCGTGGCTGCCGATCAGTCCGTTCACGCCTTCCTGTTGCGATCCGGCGCCGCGACGCCGGTGACCCTGAATGGCGTCCTGACGGCGCCGGAGCGTATCGTGTTCAGCCCGTCGGGCTCGGCCGCGGCATTGTACGGCAACGGCCGCGTGCAGACCATCACCGGCTTTCCAGCCTCTCCCGCAATTTCCGGAGCATTCGACTTCACTCCCGGAGGCGGCGGCGGACATGCCGGGTCTGACGCGCGCGCCCATCGCCCCTTCACGGGCTCCATGGCGGTGAGTGACGACGGCACGTTGGTGCTGATCGCCGATGGCGGCTCCGTGCAGCTCTACCAGAGCGGGGCAGAGCGGCCGGTCGCTACCGCGCGGAACGCGCTGGTGGCTTTTGCTCCCGGCGGTTCCGATGCCGCACTCGTCGATCCCGGCGGCGCTGGAGTAATCTGGCTGCGCAACCTCGCCGGTTCCTCTACGCGGCAGGTTCTGGGCGCGAGCAACAGTGCGTCCGGCGTAGCGTTCTCCGCCGATGGCAAGACTCTCTATGTCGCCAACGCTTCCGTGACGGCCTACGATCTCACCGGCGGTCCGGTGAGCTCCGTCACCTGCGATTGCACGCCCACGGGTCTCACTCCGATGGGTGCATTCTTCCGCCTCAACGAAGTCGGGCAGGGCCCGCTGTGGATTCTCGATCCCACCGGTGCCAAGCCGCGCATCGTGTTCGTCCCGGCGCGCACGGATTAGCTATCCAGGGGACAAAACCGTAACCGTATCGCCGTTCGCGGTAGCCAGAATTGTACCTGCAGCCGCCTGCGCGGTTCGTACATAAGCCATCGCGGCCACACGACCCGATTCGGGCGATTGAACTGCGGACGTCACTTCTCCCACCTCCGCCCCATCGGCGAGCAGTTTTGTGCCGGCCGCCGCGGGTTCCGCGCAATCGATCGCCAACCGCACCAGCAGCTCATTGACGTGACCCTGTGCGCGAATCCGCTCCACGATCTCCTGCCCCAGGTAGCAGCCTTTTGTGAAACTCACCGCATGCATCTGCTGCGTCTCCTGCGGAAGCGAGTTTTCGCGGATATCTTCCCCGTAGCGAGGCTTGCCGTTTTCAATGCGCACGGTGCGCGCGTCTTCGGCCTCTGCCCGAACCGCTCCCGCGGCTTCCAGCTTGCGTGCGAGTTCCGCGCGTGCTTCGGCCGCGCAATAAATGCGGAAGCCGGGCTGCCCGGTGAGCGTAACTGCCGCGATGGTGGCATCGGCCCACGGCAGATGGCTATAATCGGCGCCCGGCGTCGGCGCGCCCAACGCCGCCAGCGTCGCTGCCGCGCCGGGGCCTTCCAATGCCAGCGCCGCCGTGGCCGCGGTGACGTCCTCCAGTTCCACCTGGTCGGCGATGATGTACCGGCGAATCGACTGCGGCACCTTCTCGCGCAGATCCTCCTGGGTGTCGATGAGAAAATGGTCCGCGAAGCAGAACAGGCACAGGTCCGCCTGAATGCGCCCCTGCGGCGTCAACAAAAACGCGTAGCAGCCGGCGCCGGGAACCATTATCTTCACGTCGTTGGTGGTGAGATTGTGCAGCAGGCGCACGCGGTCGCGCCCGCGCGCCACAATGCGCCCATGGGAAGAAAGGTCCAGCCACGCGGCGCCGCGACGCAGCGCTTCATATCCGGGAGTCATCGGTTTCAGTGTAGCGCCAGGGCCCTGCGGCGCCGTTCCGTTTCACCGGCCGAACCGCAGCGCAATCTGCGTCTCGACTTCGACCGGCCGGCCGTTCAGCAACAGCGGGCGGTACGCCCAGTGGCGCACCGTTTCCAGCGCGCAAGCGGCCAGCAGCGGATTGCCGCTTCGCACCGCGAGACTGCGGATGGTTCCATCCTTGCCGATAACGGCGTCGAGCACGACCTCGCCCGCGATGCCTCTCGCCGCGCCAAGCGGCGGACAGGCAGGTTCGGCATAGGCAATGCGGAAAGCCTCCTGGTAGCTTTCGGCAGTCAGCGTCCGCAGCCCCTCGGAGGCGCGGGGACACCGGATCCGGTTGATTTGCATTCCCCTCGCTTGCATGACCACCTCTACTTCATGTTTTCGATATCCCGCAGGATCGCGCGTGCCTCGGCCTCGCGGGCGCGCGGCACCCGCACGCTCCACCACCCCAGGATGTTCCCGCTATCCTGCCGGGCGGTTACGTTCTGGTCCATCACAAAAAATGGAATTCCGGCTTCCTCCAGCAGACTCCGCGCCAGCCCGATTCCCACCGGATCGTGCAGCCCGGTTCGAATCAGCACATCGAGATCGCTCATGCATCCATTATCTAACGGCCTGAGCATCCCTTCACGATTTGCGCGGCACGCTCCAGTTCGGCGATATCGAGCTTCATCATCCCCAGCATGGCCAGCATCGCAGCGCACGACGAACGCTGGGAAAGCTCTCAAAACCGCTCATGTGGTATCACTCTAATCTCCGCGCGCGATCCAGCCGATAGCCCGTCAGGAGTTTTTATGACCGAAGCCTTCGTCCGTCCCCAGGCCCCCTGGGCGCTCCGGCTGCTGCCGCCCTTTCCTGCGATCGCCCATCGCATCCTGGCCATGGCCAGCCGCGAGGATGTAGATATCCATGAGCTCGGCGAGGTAGTCCGCATGGATCCCTCCTTCTCCGCCGAGTTGCTGCGTTTTGCCAACTCCGCCCTGTTCGGTGTGCGCCGCGAGGTCACCAGCCTCGCCCAGGCCATCTGGATGGTCGGGACCGAGCGGGTGAAAACGATCGCCACATTGGTTGCGGTCAATCGCATGGTGCGCTCCTCGGTGCGTATCGGCGCGCTGCGCAAAGTCTGGCTGCACAGCCTGGTGACCGCCATCATCGCCGAAGAGGCCGCCCCGCTGTTCCGCATGGAGCGCGAAACCGCCTACACGTCCGGGCTGCTCCATAACCTGGGTGTGCTGGGACTGATGTCCGCCTACCCGGATGAATACTCGCGGATGCTCTCGGTCTCTGACGATTACGGGTTCGATCTGCTCGAAACCGAGCGCGACCTCTTCGAGATCGACCACTGCGCCGCCGGAGCCTACCTGGCACAGGACTGGAACTTCCCCGACGAACTGGCCGCGGTCCTCGCCACCCACCACGATCCGCCGGTACCGGGCGGGTTGAGCCCCTATAACCTGGTCCGCATCAGTTGGCGCCTGAGCGACACCCTCGGCTACGCCGCTTTTTCACCCGACCGCCTGTGGCCCTGGGAGGAACTCGTCGCCTTCATTCCGCATGCCGACTGTTCGTGGCTGGGAGAATCGCCCGAAGCTGCCCAAGCCGAACTCGGCAAACGGGTCTCCGCGGCTGGGCTGTAGTCACTCGGCCGCCTTGTCCCGCCCGATTCAATAAATCCGGCTCAGCCAGGCCGAGATCAGGATGATCGCCAGCCCCGAGATCAGCACTCCGGTCATCTGCCGCACGCGGCGTGGATTGTGGGGGCGCGCGATCAGCACAACCGCTGCGAAAACGTGCAGCGCCAGCAGCATCTTGACGCCGAAAAGCATCTCGTAGAACATCGAGTGGCCGCGCGCGATGAAGATCCGATAGATCCCGGAAACGATCAGGCAGATAATCGCGGCAGTAACATAAGGACGGTACGCCGAGGCGGCGCTGTCGGCCACCGATTCGCGAACATCCGGTGCAAGCTTGGCAAGTGCCGGCGTTTCCACCAGGCGGGCGTAGAGGATGCTGCCCACCAGCGTCGCGACGGAAGAAATGTGCAGCCAACGCATGAAGATGGTCAGTATGTCGGGCATCCCCTAGAGTATACAATCGCCGTATGATCCACGAGATTTTGCCGGTCGGAATTCTGCAGTGCAATTGCTCGGTGCTGGGCGATGAAGCCACGCGAGAAGCCATCGTCGTCGATCCCGGCGATGATATCGGGCAGATCCTCGAAATCCTGCGCCGCCACGATCTGCGTGTCACCGCCATCGTCATCACCCACGCGCACATTGATCACATCGGCGGCGCGCAGAAACTCAAGGTCGCCACCGGCGCGCCTGTCTTCATGAACCCCAACGACCGCGGACTGCAAAAGATCATGAGTGAGCAGGCCGCCTGGCTGGGTGTGGAAACTCCGGAAGCGGTCGAAATCGATGCGGCCGCACTCGATGGGGACAAGCTCGCGGTCGGAACGACTGAAGTTCACGTTTTGCACACACCGGGTCACACGCCGGGAAGCATCAGCCTGTGGATGCCGTCAGAGAACAAACTGGTGGCGGGCGATACGCTCTTCCGCGGCAGCATCGGGCGCACCGATCTTCCCGGCGGCGATGGGCGCCAGATCCTGCGGTCGATTCACGCGAAATTGTTGCCGCTGCCCGAGGAGACGGTCGTCATCCCCGGCCACGGCCAGAACACCACGATCGGGCTGGAGAAGCGTGCCAATCCGTTTCTCCTCGGGATGTGACCATGCGCGCGATTCATACGCGGGCTGCGGTGTTGGGGCAGGCACGAGGAACCGTGGCCATCGAATCCATCTACCTGGGCGAGCCCGGCCCGGGCGAGGCTCTCGTCCGCATGGAGGCTTGCGGCATCTGCCATTCGGATCTCTTCGTTTCGGGTCTCGAGAAACTGCCGCTGGCGCCTCTCACGCTCGGACACGAAGGCATCGGACGGGTCGAGGCCGCAGGCGAGGGCGTAACGGAATGGGCCGCGGGAGATCGCGTCGGCATCACCTTTCTGGGAACGACCTGCGGCAACTGCGACTGGTGCGTTACCGGCCGCGATCGCTTCTGTCCGAAGCAGACCAACTTCGGCTATACCCTGCAAGGCGCGCTGGCCGATTTCGCGCTTGCTCCCGCCTCGGCGCTGGTGCGGGTTCCTACCGGGTTGGCCGCCGCGGAAGCGGCTCCGCTCTGCTGCGCCGGCTGGACTGCCCGCGGCGCACTGCGCGAAGCGGGACTGCAAAAAGGGCAGTCCGTGGCCCTCTTCGGACTCGGTGGGCTGGGACATTTGGCGCTGCAGATTGCGCGAATCAGCGATTTGACGGTTGCCGCGGTAGACGTCAATGACGAAAAACTCGACATGGCTCGCGAGGCGGGCGCCGAAATCGGCGTGCGCGGCGAGACTGCCGGCCGCACGTTGCAAAAGGAGTTCGGCGGCGTGGATGCTGCCCTCGTTCTCACCCCTTCGCCGGCTGCCATCCAACAGGCATTTCGCTCTCTGAAGCGCACCGGAACCCTTGTGCTTGTGGGCCTTTCCACGAATTCGTACGAGCTCCCGCTCGTCGATACCGTGCTGAAGGGCGTCACCGTGAAGGGCAGCTACCTGGGTACTCCCGCAGACCTGGCGGAAGTCTTCGCGTGGGCGCGCGCCGGGGCGCTGCGGGCTCATGTCCATTCCCATTCCCTCGAGGAAACGCCGGGTATATTGACGCAGATGCAACGCGGCGACCTGTTCGGCCGTGCCGTTGTTGCATTTTGATACCATGCTGGGCATGGCCAATGCGAATGTCTACGCTCCCGGTGCGGAGTTCGTAGAAAAGGCCCACGTGCAGGGCATGAACGGTTACAGTGAGCTGTATAGGAAGGCTGCGGAAAAGCCCGAGGAATTTTGGGGTGAACTGGCGGAAAAGGAGCTCTCCTGGTTTGAGAAGTGGTCTCACGTCTTCGAGTGGAATCCGCCTTTCGCCAAGTGGTTCGCCGGTGGAAAAATCAACGCATCATACAACTGCCTGGACCGCCATCTGGCGACCCATCGCAAAAACAAAGTCGCCATTCTTTGGGAGGGTGAGCCGGGCGATCAGCGGATGATCACCTATCAGGAACTGCACCGCCTGGTGTGCCGCTTCGCCAACGTTCTCAAAAGCCGAGGGCTGCAGACAGGCGACCGCGCCATCATCTACATGGGAATGGTGCCTGAGCTTCCCGTCGCTCTTCTGGCCTGCGCGCGTCTGGGCGTCATTCACAGCGTGGTATTCGGGGGATTTTCCGCGGAAGCATTGAAAGCCCGGATTCAGGACCTGGAGGCACAGGTCGTCATCACTTGCGATGGCGCCTGGCGCCGCGGCAAGGAAGTGGCGCTCAAGGCGGCCGTAGATGAATCGCTCGCCGAATGCCCCACCGTGAAAGACGTCATCGTCTATCGCCGCACCGGCGGAGCCGTAAACATGCAGGAGGGCCGCGATCACTGGTGGCACGAACTCGACGAAGGCGCCAGCGAAAACTGCCCGGCCGAGCACCTCGATAGCGAACAACCGCTTTACGTGCTCTACACGTCCGGGACCACCGGCAAGCCGAAAGGCATCGTGCATACCACCGCCGGCTATCTGTTGCAGGCCACCATGACCATGAAGTGGGTTTTCGATCTCAAAGACGACGATACCTACTGGTGCACGGCCGATATCGGCTGGGTCACCGGCCACAGCTACATCGTTTACGGCCCGCTGTGCGCGGGCGCGACCAGCATGATGTACGAAGGCGCGCCCGATTTTCCGCAACCCGACCGCTTCTGGCGGCTGATCGAAAAATACCGCGTCAATATCTTCTACACTTCGCCCACAGCCATTCGCGCCTTCATCAAGCAGGGCGATCAGTGGCCTAATGGGCACGATATGTCGAGCCTGCGCCTGATGGGAAGCGTGGGCGAGCCCATCAACCCGGCCGCCTGGGAGTGGTATTACAAGACCATCGGGAAGGAACGCTGTCCCATCGTTGACACCTGGTGGCAGACCGAGACCGGCGCGATCATGATTGCGCCCATGCCCGGCGCCGTGCCGCTCAAACCGGGCTCTGGCTCGCTGCCGCTACCGGGAGTGCTCGCCGAAGTGGTGGACCTGCAGGGCAAGCCGGTGGAAGCGAACCACGAAGGCTTCCTCATCATCAAGCGCCCGTGGCCCAGCATGGCGCGCACGCTCTGGAAAGACCCGGATCGCTATCGCACCAACTACTGGGAGCGCATCCCCGGCGTCTACATGACCGGCGACGCGGCGCGTTGCGACGAAGACGGCTACTTCTGGATCCTGGGCCGCGTGGACGATGTGATGAACGTCAGCGGCCATCGTCTCAGCACCATGGAGCTGGAGTCGGCGCTCGTGCGCCATCCCGCCGTGGCGGAAGCGGCGGTGGTCGGGAAGCCGCATGAGATAACCGGCCAGGCCGTAGCCTGCTTCGTCACCCTGAAGAAGGGCAACTGGAACCACGAACAGCTCTCCGAAGACCTGCGCAAGTGGGTGGCGCACGAAATCGGCGCCTTCGCGCGTCCGGAACAAATCCGGTTTACCGACGCGCTGCCCAAAACACGCAGCGGCAAAATCATGCGCCGCCTGCTGCGGGAGATCGTGACCTCCAACTCGGTCACCGGCGATGTCACTACCCTGGAAGATCTCTCGGTGGTGACGCGGCTCGCCTCGCAGCACGACGACGATTAGCGGCGTTCCTGCGGTTGATCCGGATGCGGCGGAAACCGTACCGGCGCCGGCTTCAAGGGACGCCGAGCCCTACGCAGCGAAACTCCGCAGAGCCTCTCAACCATGCGGATTAAAAGCATTTAACGGCAGCGACCGAAACTCTGGCACGCTGGATGCACTCCAACTCATTGGAGGGTGCAGTGCATGTTTCGTAAATTCTTAATCACTTCAATATTCGGCGCCGCGCTGGCCGTGATGCCGGCGGCGGCGCAGGTTTATGTACGAATCGGTCCACCGCGGCCGCTTGTGGAACGGCCCGTGCCGCGGCCGGGTCCACGATACGTGTGGACGCCGGGATACTATCGCTGGGGCGGCCGCGCCTACGCCTGGGTACCGGGCGCCTGGGTACTTCCCCCGCGTCCGCACGCGCATTGGGTTCGGGGCCGTTGGGCGCATCGGCCGGGCGGCTGGTTCTTTGTGGAAGGACATTGGCGTTAACTGCCGCTGCAATCCGGCGGGAGAAATCGGGCAGCCTTACCGGCTGCCCTTTTTCTTGGTCTATACTGCTGCCAGGGATCCCGGACTCACAAGGAGACTGCCATGAAGTGGATATTACTGGTGTTGGGGGCACTGGTTCTGGTGGTGGCTGTAGCCGCGGTTGTCGGGGCCATGCTGCCGGAGCGGCATAAGGCATCGCGCGCCGGGCGGCTGCGCGCTACGCCCGAGGCGGTATACGCGGTGCTTGCGGGGGCGCCCGACTGGCGGACAGGCGTGAAGTCCTTCGGCGTTCTGCCCGAGCAAAACGGAAGAAAACGCTGGTGGGAAGAGGACGATCATGGACAGAAGATCACTTACGAGTTGATGGAGCAATCCCCGCCCGCCCGGATGGTGACTCGCATCGCCGACGAAACCCTGCCCTTCGGGGGAACCTGGACGTACGAACTTTCCCTTGCGGAGGGCGGCGGTACCGATTTGCGCATTACCGAAGACGGCGTGATCCACAATGTTCTCTTTCGCTTCCTGGCGCGCTTTGTGTTTGGGTATACCCAGAATATGGAACAGGTTTTGCGAGACCTGGCGGTGAAGTTCAGCTAGACCTCAGCTAGACCGTTCCGGGTCGCCTGTTTGACGGCCGCGGAAGGTTCCAAATAAAACCGCGGGGCCAACGGGAAGGCCCGCTTTTTGTTACCATCTAAGGTGCCGAAAGGCGGTTTTCCACTACAAGTTGTTTTATGCCTTCTAGTTTGCCGTTCGCGCTTTTCGTCACCCGGTCTGCCGGACAAAGGTTGGTCCAGGGTCTCTTCGATAACTCCTTTGCCGGAATCCACCAGCTCGCGTGGTTCGATTGGGCGATGCTCATCCCTTATTTCACCGTCCTGGTGATTCTTTCGATTTACGGGCTGCACCGCTACGAAACCATACGCGTCTATTTCAAGCACCGCCGCAATGCCATGAAAGAGCCGCCGCGGCGCTTTGAAACGCTGCCTCCGGTCACCATCCAGCTCCCGCTTTACAATGAGCGCTATGTGGTCGAGCGGCTGATCGAAGAGGTGCTGAAGATCGAATACCCGAAGGAACTGCTGCAGATTCAGGTGCTGGACGATTCCACCGACGACACCGCTCCCTTCGCCGAAGCCCTCGTCGAACGCTATCGCACCATCGGGTACCCCATCGAGTATCACCACCGCACGAACCGCCACGGATTCAAGGCGGGCGCGCTTCAGGAAGGGCTCAAAACGGCCACCGGTGAACTGGTTGCCGTCTTTGACGCGGACTTCTGCCCGCCCGCGGAATTCCTCACCAAGACCGTGCATTATTTCGCCGATCCGAAAATCGGGGTGGTGCAGACCCGCTGGAGTTACATCAACCGCGATTACAACTTCCTGACCGAAGTGGAAGCCATGATGCTCGACGGCCACTTCATTCTCGAGCATGGAGCCCGTTCGCGCGCCGGCTACTTTTTCAATTTTAACGGCACGGCCGGAATTCTGCGCAAACGCATGATCGACGATGCCGGCGGCTGGCAGCACGATACCCTGACCGAAGATTCCGACCTCAGCTATCGCGCCCAACTGAAGGGCTGGCGTTTTGTCTACCTGCCGGGACTGGACTGCCCATCCGAGCTGCCGGTCGAAATGCACGGCTTCCAGGTGCAGCAATCGCGTTGGGCCAAGGGACTGACGCAGGTGGCCAAAAAGCTGCTTCCGGCGATTCTGCGATCCGACGCACCCAAGCGCGTCAAAGCCGAAGCCTTCATGCACCTGACGCCGAACATTTCCTATCCGCTGATGGTGGTGGTTTCCGCGCTCATGCTGCCGGTAATGATCGTGCGCTTCTACATGGGCGTGTGGCAGATGCTGTTTATCGACATGCCGCTCATTGCGGCCTCCTTCTGGTCGATCTCGCTGTTTTACGTGGTGGCGCAGCGCGAACTCTATCCCAAAAGCTGGAAGCGCTCGGTTCTGATGCTGCCCATGCTGATGGCGGTCGGGGTTGGGCTGACCATTATCAACACCCGCGCGGTGCTCGAGGCGCTGCTCGGAATCCAGACGGCCTTCGCGCGCACTCCGAAATACGCCATCGGCGACAAGCCGGTGCGGCTCGAAGCCAAAAAATACCGCCGCCGCAGCGGCTGGCTGCCTTACGCGGAGATTGCGGTCGGCACATACTTCGTGGGGATGATCGTTTTCGCCGCGCAGACCTATAACTTCTTCGCCATCCCGTTCCTGCTGCTGTTCGTGGTGGGCTATTATTGGGCCGGATTCGCCACACTCCTGCAGGAGCACCAGTCGCGCCTGGTATGGCTCAAGCAGCGGAAACTGGAACTGGCAAGGCAGGCGTAACGCCGGCGCTATACCACGACTTCCACAATCCGGCCATCGCGCATGTGGACGGTGCGGTGCCCGTACGCGGCCGCATCGGGGTTATGAGTGATCATCAGAATGGTCTGGCCGAGGCGGTTGTTGAGATCCCGCAGCACACTGAGGACGGCCTGCGAGTTCGCGGTATCGAGATTTCCGGTAGGCTCGTCAGCCAGCAGAATCGACGGATGGTTGACCACGGCGCGCGCGATCGCCACGCGCTGCTGCTCGCCGCCTGAAAGGGCGCTCGGCTTGTGATCGAGACGTTCGGAGATCCCCAGCAGGCGCAGCAACTCTTTGAATTCCGCGTTCCCTTCTGAGGGACCTCCGCCGATGTGCCTGGCCACCGCGATGTTCTGGCGCGCCGTGAGATTGGGCAGCAGGTTGAACTTCTGAAACACGAAGGAGACGGTTCGCTTGCGCAGCCGAGTGCGCTCGGCATCGGTGAGCTGCGAAAGATCGTTGCCCGCGACGAAGACCTTCCCCGAGGTCGGCGGCGTGAGCGCCCCGATAATGTGAAAGAGCGTCGATTTTCCTGAGCCTGACGGCCCCACGATCGAAAGAAACTCGCCCTGCTTCACACACAGATCGACGCCGCGCAGCGCCGGGACATCCACCTCTCCCACGCGATACACCTTGCGCAGTTCGTGCGTTTCGATGATATGGGGGTTACTCATACGCCAGCGCCTCGATAGGATCGTGGCTCGCGGCCGTGAATCCCGGGTACAGCGCGCCCAGCAGCGCCGCGACCAGCGTAATCCCGCCGGCGTTCGGCCACCACGAGGGAACCACAACCATCTGGATGGAAGCCGGCACCAGCACGCGGATCAGCCAGCAGACGCCGAAGCTCAGAAGGATTCCCAGGATGGTGCCGCCGAGCGCCACCAGCACAGCCTCCGCCTCGACGATGAAAAGGATAAACGTCTTGGAAGCGCCAAGGGATTTCAGAATGCCGATTTCGCGCGTGCGCTGCAGGACCGACATGTACATGGAAAGCGCGATCACGAGAAAACCGATCACCACGCCCAGCACCATGATCACGATCGTGAACTCCTTGAGCGCCGGAATGTTGTTGGCGTCGTAAGCGGCCGTGAATTCGGCCATGGTTTGCACGTGGGTATCGGGAAGGAGTTTGGCCAGTTCCTGAGCTACCGCGTCGGCGTATGCCGGGTTATCCGCCTGAACGAAGATCTGGCTTACGTGATTCGGAGCGGCGTCCAATTCCTGCAGCGTAGAGAGCGGCACGGCGATGCGCGCCAGTTTGCCGCTCCGAATGATCCCGGCAACGTGCCATTTGTGGCCCATGAGAGGGAGGGTCTGTCCTACTTTGACGTGGTTTTGTTTGGCATAAAGCTGATCCACCAGGACGTCGTCCGGCCCCTCGAACGAGTGCCCTTCCAGGTAGGTGAAACCGCCGTTCATGGCGTCGAACTTCTTCATATCGATCCCGAGAATGACGAGCGGCAGTTCGATGTTGTGAGTCATCACCCCCATGGCCATCTTGACGTGCGGCTGTTTTTGGATGACATCCACGTATCCCTGAGGCAGCGGCGCGCCGGTGAAACTGATGGCGGAAGTGGCGGCGGACCCGCGTACCACGACATCGGCGCCCACGGCTCTCTGGCGGCTGCGGGCATCCTCCAGCATGCCGTTCGACAACCCGACAAGGGCCAGGATCAGTGTCACCGGCACGCCCATGAGCAGGATGCTGATCAGGCTGCGAATGGGTCGGTATTTCAGATTGGCGAGGACGAGCGTTCCGGTCACTGCCGCGGTCCTTCATTCGAGGAGATCGTTCCGCCGATGACCTTGTGAGTCGTTCCTTCGGGTTGCGTCAACACAAATTTATCATCCGATACAGCCTTGTTAATGTCCATCTTCACGATGTCGATGACCACGCCGTATTCGTCGCGCGGCCGGCTGATCTCGATGTGTTTGGGGAAGGGCACATTGTCGTAGGGGCGCCACTGGCTGTAGCGGGCGTCGGTGAGGATGTTGCCGTCCCTATCGAAAATCAACTGCCGGGAAAGCTGGAGATCGAGCCGGTTGAACCAGATGCTGCGCGCGAGGTGAAGATTTCCGCCGGCGTCTTCGCGGATGCAGAGCATGATGTAATAGGCGTTGTTCTCATCGGTCTGGTTGATCATGAGAACTTTGTCTTCGCGGGTGTCTACAGGCCGCACGATCAGGGCATCGACGAAATGCTGCGGCCGGAGATTTTCGAGCTTGTTCTTGGACGGTTGCTCGACGTTGTTGGGCCCGGTGATGAACAGATTCTTCGACGGAATGTAGAGTTCGAAGTTCGTGCCGTTGGACGCCATGTCGAAGGCGGTATTGCGCAGGATCGGGACCAGCCCGATCAGGCGGAGTTCAGCCGGCTTGCGGAAGAGGATGTACGCCCGAATGTCTTTGTATTCGGTGATCTCGTTCTTCTCCACGCTGCCGACAGAGGGCACCATATCGACGGTAGCGTTGAAATCACGGATGGCATTGTATTCGCGCGTGATGGCATCGAGAAGGGCCGGTTCATTGGCCACCAGCAGTTTCTGCGCGGGGTTGGCCCCGCCGCGATTGAAAGGCCGGTGCCGGACCAGGCACGAAGAAAGCGCGGACGCGGCAAGACACACGTAGAGAGCGGAGATGCGACTACGCCGAAGCGGCATCGTTTCATTGTAGGCAGCCCGCAAAGCGGCATGTCAATTCAAGCGTTCGCGGATGTATGATATATTGAAAACGCACGTCCCGTGGGCCTGTGGCGCAGTTGGGAGCGCGCTTCCATGGCATGGAAGAGGTCGTGAGTTCGAATCTCACCAGGTCCACCAAAACATCCCAAAGACTTACAGGCAACCACAACATCGGAACCATGCCCTTGGTGCCAGTTTGGTGTCCAAAACGCACGGGGCGGCGTGGGCACCAGCCACTTCGCACCACGCCCAACCGGACCACGCGCCAGTAGCAGCCTCGGGCAGCACAGCAGGATGAGCAGCATCAAAGCCGCGTTCCTCTCCGCGAGAAAAACTGACGTCCCTATACAAGAGGACGCCCACCAAGACGCGCGTTAAAGGCCTAGGTACTTCCGGGCGCGCGGCAGCGGCGCAGGTCAAAACCGCGCGGCTTCGGCAGCGTTTCGCGAAAAAAGAGGTGGCCATGGTGGCCAGCCACTGATAACCGATGGCAACGCAGTGGCCGATTCAAGGCCGCCCTGGTCCGCGATATCCTGGAATAGGCGGCCAAGGTGGCTCGGCCCCTCACGAGAGCGGTTGACGCTGGCCCTTCAGCCAGCATACAATCAACGTCAACCGTGAAACATCTATAGTGGACTATGTTTTGAAAGGACAGAGCACGGTGTCGCACGGTTCAGAACGTTTGCCGGAGTTCGACGACCCGCCAGTTGTCGAAACAGTTCTGTCGGCTCAGTTTGAAGCGTTGCCGTTGCTTCAGACAGCCCAGCTCGGGCTGCTCTGGGGCGAGTACCGGGCATCGTTCCCGAAAACCGGGGAGAACGTTTCTCTCGACCCGGTGATTGAACAGTTTCCAGAGCGGCCAATTGGCCGGATCGGGCTGAAGCTTCAGGCTTTAGAAAACCCGCCTATACCGAGGCTGTCTTTTGCCAATGAACAGGGCAACGAGATGATCCAGGTGCAGAACGATCGCTTCATCAAGAACTGGCGCAAGGAAGGCGACGGGGAGCAGTATCCTCGCTACGACAAGACCATCCGGCCCAACTTCGACCGCGACTTCCGCATCTTCCTCGCTTTCCTTGAAAAGAACCGATTCGGCACGCCGCGCGTCAATCAGTGTGAAGTGACCTACGTGAACCACATCCTGACCGGCAAGGGATGGGAGCACTACGGGGAAGTGGACAAGTTGTTCACCTTCTGGCGCTCTCCCGACTCCGCCCCGCCCGGCCCCCCAGAGGATCTACGACTTCACGCGCGATTTATCATACCGGGCGAGAGTGGTAAGCCAATAGGCCGTCTGCATGTGGATTTGCAGCCGGCGATCAGGGTTTCAGACAACCTCCCGATGTACGTCTTGCACCTGACGGCTCGGGGGCAGGTTGGCGATGGACTTGCATTCTTCGACGTCGGCCGGGAATGGATCGTGAAGACGTTCAAGAAACTGACAACCCAGTCGATGCACAACATTTGGAGGATAAAAAAATAATGCCGGCTGTGGCGACTGCTGAACTGACGCTTCCGGAGCGTGCAATCTTGGCCTCCAGTGCTTCCGCTGCATACCTGGATCACTTCTCCAGTGTGGATCGCGTTCTGGTGTCTGCTTTGCAGCAGCCGATGCAAGTCACGCGCAAGCGGACCTACTACTCCCGCGGGCAGGCGTACACCATCGAGTGGAGGGATTTTGGACAGCCACTTCCCGCATGGTTCGATCCGCTTGTTCAGGGCTTTGTCGATGTGCTGACTCTGCCACCCAACTGGAACAGCTATCAGGCGGGCACAATCGATTCCCAGATCGTTCATGACGCGATGAACTTTATCAATGGCGTCCTCGGGCCTACGAGCCCCGCCCCGCGCATCGTACCTCTCTCCAGTGGCGGGCTCCAGCTTGAGTGGCACCGGAAAAGCATCGATCTGGAAGTCGTTTTCGACCGGGGCGAACAGCCTTTTTTCTATTTTAGGAATCGAGTGAGCGGTGACGAGTCGGAGCATCCTCTCCCCGAAGACAACTCCCTGCTCAGTTCCATAATCGCCAATCTGGAGTAGCCGTACACCAGGATCAATGTCAGACCGCGCCTTTGAAGATGATCCAAGCATCGCGGATGAGGAAAGGCTGTTTCGTCGTATCCCACGCACGTGGATCGATTGGGATGATGACGGCAACGCCGCCATCTCCTCAGCTGCCTTCAAAGACGAGGAACTCTCGATAAACATCGAGTCCGTCATGATCCGAGACGGGCGCCCACCGGCCGACGCCGTTCGCCAGTACCCTGGCTACGGCTTGGCAGCGATCACAGCAGCGCACGCCCGCTCGCTGAACCAACTTGTGGCGAGAGATCCCATCGAGGAAGAACCGGCGCATGGTGTCGTGTACGGGCAGAAGAAGCGCGGCGGAATCGCCGGAAAGCTTCGCGATGGCGCATCCTGGGTCATCACGCCGCCACCAAACGGATAACCCCTACTTGCTGTAACCGCAAAAAAGCCGCCACCCAAGCGGGCGGCGGCGGTGAGCGCGACGGCTGGCTGGTGCGACTATTTGACCCGGTACAGACGCTCCCCCTGCTCATTGCGGGTGGACTCGACGGTGAGCTTCATCTTCTTCGAGACGGTTCCGGAGATAAAGCCTCGGATCGTGTGCGGCTGCCACTTCGTCAACTTGGCGATCTCGGCAGCCGTCGCCCCCTCCTTGCGTCGGAGCAACTGGATCACGGCGGCCTTCTTCGATCCATCCCGCGCCTGCGATTTGCCGGCGGCCTTGGCCGGTTTCGTGGCCGTTTCCTTTCGGGGCGTTGGGGCCGCCTTCTTACCCGTTTTGGCCTTGGGCGCGGCCTTCTTCTGGGTGGCCTTGTTGGTCGCCTTGGCGGGTACGGGCGTAACGGCGGTGCCCTGTGGCGTAATGGCGGCGGCTCCTGCGGCGGTGGTCGTATCTGCGTTGGTCATTTGGTCTTCCTCTCGTTCTGCTCCCGTTTGGAGCACCTCATTCATCGAGCGGGGGCCGTCGAAAGGCAAGCGGAAATCTGCTTATACCAAAAACAAATTTGTATAAAAATGATTTATAATAATATTAGGTTTCGTTATGGGCAATGTGCCAGCCGAAGTCAGCGCGTACCTCAGCAGAATCGCGAAGAACGCGGCTCAGAATCTGTCGCCGGAAGCCCGGTATCTGCGTGCTCGGGGTGCAGCCGAAGCACGTTGGGCGCGGGTGCGCGCTCAAGCCGGTCATGTCGGGATGACGCGCCATTGGCCCGGTGACGGAGAAGGAGAACCAGCTAAATGAGAGGACATGATGCGGTAGCGGCTACCGCGCACCGCGAATCCGCAAAGGTTGCGGACAGGCCCATCAGCACCACGGAATGGCGTCAGCGGATCATCGGCCTGCACGGCGAACTTGAGGACACGGTGAGGTCGCTCGAAGAGAAGGTCGCCGCCCGCCGCGCCGCCGCGGGCCAGTTGCATTTGGGTGTTGGCAGCTCTCCGGCAGAAGTCGAAAAACTGGAGGCCGAAGAGCGCAAACTGGAGCACCATGCCGACGCGCTGCGCTCCGCAGTGGAATACGGCGAGGCCGAAATCCGCCGCACCGAAAGCGAGGAACGCCACGCGCTGTTGGAGGCGCAGAGGCAGCGCCGTCAGGCGGTGGCAGAGCAAATCCAGACGGAAGCCGTCGCCGCCGACCGGCTGCTGGTCGAACTCGCCTCGCGGTTGCAGGCCATCAAGGGTCTGATCAGGCAGTATCAGGGTGAAGGCGGGGCCTTCCACCGCTCCCTGCCGAGTTGTTCGGCGCGCGCTGCCCTCTACGCCGGGCTTCACGATCTGCTGGAATTGGGGCTCGTCGGCGGCACCACGCAGCATTGGGCACCGCTGAGCCAGCAGCTTGCTGGCCTGGCGGTGGTGCGGGGCGCGGAACTGGAGGCGGTTCCCCAAGCACCGACTGCTGCGTGAACCACCTCACGCACGTCGCCTCTCGGTTCGTCAACACGCCTCTGATGATCCACCCGCCCAAGCTGGACGTGATCATCAAGGCGCTCGGGCCGCGCCTCGGCATCAACCCGGAGGCGGTGCAGGGAGAGCACATCACCACGGACGGCACGGCGACGCTCATGTCCCGATACGGCAGTGCCGGTGAGGAGCGCGACTATTCCGTGATCGACGGGATCGCCGTGATCCCGGTGCAGGGAACTTTGCTCAAGCGGGCGTCGTTCCTGTCGGCATGGAGCGGGAGCAGATCCTACGAGCAGATCCGGAGTCAGGTCGCGAACGCGGTTGCCGACGCGGCGGTCTCCGCGATCCTGCTCGATATCGACTCGCCTGGTGGCGAGACTGCCGGGTGCTTCGATCTGGCCGACTACATCTTCTCGGCGCGGAACCAGAAGCCAATCTGGGCCGTGGCCAACGACATTGCCTTGTCGGCGGCGTATGCCATCGCCAGTTCGGCCAGCAGGATCTACCTCAACCGAACGGGCGCGGTGGGCTCCATCGGTGTGTACGCGCTGCACATGGACCAGTCGGGCTTCAATAAGAACCTAGGTGTCAGCTACACCTATGTGTTCGCCGGGGAGCGCAAGGTGTGCGAGATCCGGCCCGATGAGGTGCAGCAGTTGGCTCTTCGAAACCTGCGATAGCTGGTGGATGATGCACGATCTGAAGGGCCTGCTCTCCACGATCTACGCCAAGGCGCGGGATTGGGGCTACTGGCCGGAGGACAAGCGTGACCCCATCTCGAAAGTCGATATCGGGCGGAAGTGGGCAGTCCGGCCACAGCGTATCCTCTCGCCCGAGATGACGGCGGCGGTGCTGGCCCGGCTCGACGATCCGAACCGCCTCATCTGTGAGACGTGCATCGACACCGGCACGCGCATCTCCGAGGTTACCGGCCTGAAGCTGAAGCACGTGGACCTCGAGCGTGGCTGCATCCACATCGAGCAGCGCAACTGGCGCGGCGATATCGACTCTCCCAAGACGATGAGCAGCAAGAGGACGTTGGCGCTGGGGAATCTCGTGACGCGCTACAAGGCTTGGATCGCGGGGCTGAAAACGACCAACCCGGAGGCGTGGATGTTTCCCAAGCGCGGCGACCGCAGTTCCCCGATGTGGGATTCGGGCGTCCGGCAGGCGCTCAAGAACGCCGCCGAGGGCGAGAAATGCGATTTCGAGGGTTTCGGGCCGCACTCGCTCCGGCGCGCCAGCATCACCTTGCGGCAGGAGGTGGGCGGCAGCGCGATTGAGGCCTCGAAGGTGGCTGGCCACTCGAAGGTCAACATGACCGGCGAGTACACCTTCATCCAGTTGAAGCGCCAGGACGAGTTGACGCGCAAGATGCAGGGCCTGCGCGGCGCGGGGTCCAGTGATCAGGCCGCCGCCGAGACCAGCGCGGAGGATCTGGCCGCCGAACCCGCCGCGTAAGCTACCGAGGCCCGCGTCATCCCCGGCGCGGGCCTCTTCCCTCCTCCCTCCATCTCATCCACATCCAGAACTGGAAACCGGGCTGCGCTCGGAGCCTGGCCACACCGACGCGGGGGAAGTGACCACCTGGCGCTCAGAGGTGACCACCTGAGTTCAGATGCTGGCGGGTAGCATCCTGTATAGCGGAGTCGAAATTCTCTCCGCAGGAGGAAATCCACATGGCGGTGACGACCGCGCGTGAAGGCACGTGGAAGACCAGATCGTCTACCTGACTCATCCAACGCAGCAATGCCTTACAATATCTCGTGGTGCCAATGTCCAGGCTGCTTTCATTCGGAAGCTACGCATTCGGAACGGCCCTAATGGGCTTCGGCTGGCTTTGTGCCTTGGCTCAAGCCGATGCGCCCGAAGGCGAGCCTAGAATCGCCGGAATGATCGCCATTTTCGTCATGGCATTAGCGTCCTTAGTATACTCAGCGATGCGCTTGCGTCGAGAAGAACGGCTGCGAAAATGGGTGATGCTCCCACTGATCGGCTTGCAATCGGCGTTGTGCCTGCACGCCCTTGTTGCCGAATTTGCCCTCTAAGTGCTTCGAGATTATGCCAGTCTTGGTGTCGGCACGGTGTCCCCGTGGTGTCCAAGGGCGTTTTGGCGTCCATTGGCGTCCAAGTCTTCGTCGCGTAAGTCTTGTGTTTCTGGCGCGATTGTCTATAAGTGATTGAAAAGTCTTACATGGCATGGAAGAGGTCGTGAGTTCGAATCTCACCAGGTCCACCAAAATAAACCCCAAAAGTCGCCCCAGCTGTTTTCCGACGCGGTGAAATCGTCGTCCATGGCGAGACCTATGCCGAACGCTGGATCGGCACAAAACGAATCTCGACCCGCTGATTCAACGCGCCCGCTATCCTGCGCAGCATCGCCAGGGAGTGTCCGTCGTAATCGGCATCCTCTAGGCGGCAGATGACCGATGCAGTGGTGCCGATGAGCTTGGCAAGTTGAGTCTGGGTGAGGGCAGCCGCTGCCCTCAGTTCCTGGATTTTGCGGGCGATCTCTTCGTTCGCGCACGCTTCTTCCAGGTTCTTAAGCCGGGCCGGTTTGCCTTCGTAGAACCGGCGGTGAAGGATCTCGACCGCATCGCTGGTCGGTTTCCGGGTCTTTGCTCTGTTAGCTGGCATGCTCAAGCCCCCTCATGAGTGTGCTTCACCGGATTCGTCTCAAACCGCTTCTTACGCTCGACGGCATGATTGATCTCTCTCGGCGGCACCACCCGCTCTTTCACAAGACCATGAGAGACCACCGCCGCAATCGCGCCGTAAAAGAAATACAAGATCCGGTGGTGAACGCCTCCCAGGCTGACGCGCAGTTCGTAGATGCCGTCGCGCAGGACTCGATGAACGGGCATGATCCGTCTTCCTCCCGGTAGAGGACCACTCTGCTCTTTGGCGCTCGATCTCAGTGTATTCGCAATATTGCGAAATAGCAAATAGCGCGCGAAGCCTCCAGTGGTGGCTCGGGCGCGCCGGTGCCGCCTTCCATGGCCGTATTCGGTTCCCCACCGACATCATGGCGCTGCACAGACCCCATGCTCCGCTCGACACGCCGAAGATTGTGGTGGGCACCAGCCGCCCGTCTCTATGTCAATTCTCCGTCGGAATCCGCTCAGCGTGATCGACCACGAGTATCTCCACCGGGGCCCTTCCGGGTTCCAGTCTTAATCCGAGCTGCTCCTGGATTGCGGTGAAGAGGCTCGGGCCGGTGCCGTTACTGTTGTCGGGAGTCCATTTCAAGTCGATATCGAACGCCCCGGCGATGCCGGTTCGATCCACAACCTGATATCCGGCGGGACCGGCCAATACTGCCGCGAGCTGTTGCATGGGCATGGCATGGCCGACGATACGATTCCGCAAGACCGAGACCGGGAGGCGGTCCCCGCGAACCTGCTGGACATCGGGGTTTTCGGCTCCCGGCTTTTGCGCCTGTTTCAGCCGGGGTCCCTTTTTTCCAACCAGCAGAAAGTACACGCGCTGGTCCTTGGTTTCGCGGTGCACAGCCAGTTGGAATCTCGCGGCCAGGAGCGTCTGCAGCATCGCAGGAACGCGATCTTTCGAGCTGCCGGCCGGGAGCTTCGCGGCCAGATCGTAGAGTTGATCATCCAGCCAGGCCGGGCCTCCCTGGATCAGCCTGCTATCGAACCGATACGCGATCGCGATCAGAATTTTGAGGCTGATGTTCGAATACCGCACCGTTGCTGGATCTGTGTCCATAGCGGTGAAGCCCGCCGTCCCCGCACGCGGCGGCGCCGGTTTGACGGACGCCACTTCGAATGCCGGCGCACGCTGCTCCTGCGCTGACAGGGTGGCCGTTCCGAGTACGACCATGGCAAAAACGGCTGTCTTCGTCGCCTTCATCCAGGACTCTGACAATTCAATTCTAGATCATGGAATTCCCGCGGACCCGAAAACCGCCGCACGACGCATTCGCGCTGGCAGACGGCGCCCCCGTTCCGCGCGCATGGCCTGTGCCTCCGGGCCGGCTTGCGGATCCACGATCCGTTAATCTGTTTTGGACCTGCAGAGCCTGCAACGTACGGTGTGGAAACATGCTTCGAAACGCTGGACTCGGTAGGCTGACGAATCAGTACAACCCGGCCGATGCCGGCGCACTCGTTGGGGCAGTGGTTGACCGCTGTCCAGTCCATGACGGGCGAATCAGACGCGATGCCAGTAGCACAGCGATCGAGATGATCCGCGCCACCCCGCCAGAGCGGCGAAGCAGATTTGCCACGGAAATCTGTCGGCGCCGCCGCGCCAGGTACGGCCCGAGCGGGCGCAGCGACGGCGTACCGTTTTTAACTGCCATCGGGCAGCAAACGCTACACGGGAACACGATCCTTTCGCTACGGCTGTTGGTTGAAGGTTAGCAGGACAACGCCTGTTTGGGCTTGGACAAAAGAGCTCAGATTGTAAAAATACTGGTACGAACCGGAGTAGCTGCTTGTGCTCTGAAAAACATCGACAGTGCTGTTACTGAAAAACTGGTAATAGCCGATGCTCACGTTCGTGCCTCCGACGGGCACGACGCAATTACACCGATCTCAGCCACCAGACCGAAATTTACGTCCATCAACAGCGGTACACCCGTAGCGTTTGTAATCACGGGAGCGAAATACTGCTGGTTGCCGATCTGGTTATTGATCGTGAAGGTATAAGCGCCCGTGGGGTTGTTGATTGTATTCCAAAGCCCGCTCATGGGATCACCGATCGCTACGCCGCCGACCGTAGGACGGACCAACGCATAGGAAACGCTGAGATTCTGGGGTGCCGGAATCGTGAACGAACCCCTTCCCGAGGCGCCCACTGTACCGATTACACTGCCGTTGACGGATACGGTTGTTGGGTAGATAAGGTAATTGGTGAACTGCAAGGTGACGTTGGCCACGGCGGACTGCGAAACCGTGAACTGCTGGTTTGCAGCCACCATGGTTCCGGTCCTTGCTTGCCCCGGATTCACCGCGACGAGAAAGGTTACAGTACCGGAACCGGTCCCCGTTGCAGCGCTCAAAATCGTTATCCAGTTGGCGCTGCTCGCCACACTCCATGAGCACCCGGCTTGTGTTTGGACCGTGAACGAGCCCGCGCCGCCGACGGCCGGGAACTGTCCCGCAGGATTTGATAACGTATAGCTGCATGCCGTTGCCGCAATCGTGACCGGTCCCGAGTCGGCAAAATGGATGCTCTGGTTTTGGTTATATTCAATGACCTGATTCAGGATGTCGGCGACAGCAACGAGGTAGTACTTGCCGGGCTGCACGTTCGGGACGGTGACGAGCCCAGAGCAGGTCGTGGTGGCGCCAGAGGCCAAGCCCGAAAAATCACAATATGCAAACAGGAGCGCGCTGGACACCAAAGTTGGGGAAGTCGAAAAGTATTGTCCGATGCGGAAGGCACCCGCGTTTGCCGCGCCCTTATTGGCGACTGTAATGCTGACGTTTATCTTGCCAGCAGGCGAAACGGTAGTGTCCGAAGCCACCGCCGTTATCGTGAGAAAGGGCAGCGCCGTCCAATTGGTGACGAGGTTTGCAGCGTCAACAGATCCTAACCCGGTCACCTGATCGTAATTTGGACCGGCCGTATAGCCCATTGAGCCATTTGGGCAATTCGGAGACCCAACCTCGCACGGGACAATATTGCTACCCGTGGTTACGTCATGGAAAATTCCGGTTGCGCCCTGCGCCAACGCGTAGAGATTCAAATTGATGTTTCCCAGCCCTGTAGTACCCCAATACTGGTTCAGCAGTGTGACCATGGCTGCGAAGGTGGGTGCTGCGGCTGACGTGCCCCCGGCCCAGGCAAACTGACCTCCGGTAACGAAAAAGTAGGGGTCGTGGCCTCCGGATGCAGTTAAGGCAACATCGGGAACGTCTCTCTGCGCATCGCTCGGAACTCCCGATCCGTTCTGCCACCATGGCTTCGAGTAGACGACGCTGACACCGCCCCCGCTGGCAGCAAATCCCTGCGTAAGAAAGGCTGAATCGTTCCATGCGGTTTCCGGGATATAGCCCAATGCTGAACCCCATGTGGAATTATTCGTGCCCCAGTAGACCCCGATTCCTTCTGCAAATTCGGTACCGCCAACGCCGGTCACTTCAGGAACGCTGGCAGGAATGTTTACGCTGAGCCCAGTGGTAGCTTGAGTCGCGGTTCCGTTTTGGTCCTCGCAGGCGGCCGCGCCTGCATCACCGGACGAAGCAATCCATGTGATACCTTCCGCGTTGGCCTTTTGAGCATCCGATGCGACTATTGATAGCGTGTTCGCTGGGGCGCTTGCCTCGCACGCGCCGAAGCTAAAGCTGATCACCGGCCCCAGAGTATTATCGATTGCCTACTCAGCAGACAAGAACGCGCTTTTCGAATAGACGAATACTATATTTGCCTTCGGCGCAATCGCGCCGGACCATTCAAGGTCCAGGTCCGCCTCTATCAGGTCGTCTGGCACAACGCCCGGATCGGAAGTACCAGGGACAAGGAGCACTTGCGGATCATTCGCAGGCAGGCTGAACGCCTGGCGAAAAGCTCTGATATCGGCGAGATCCACGTTACTCTGCCCGACGACAACAAGTGTTTGTCCGCTGCCGTCGAAGTGGTTTTGATAGAGCGGCAGAATATCGTATATTGCTGCAACGTCGGAAGGGGCCAGTAAGCTCATTCCCGATTGCAGATCCGTGTAGTTCGGTCGCGCTCCCCGCTGAAAGCCTGGCAGAGGATGCACCCTGTTCCGGGGGGTGAATTGGTCGAAAATCGTCCAGCCCGAGGAAACCGGCGGCCACTTGAGCGATCGCTTCCGGCAGGAACGGCTCGGATACGTTCGCGTAATGCTGTTCGCCTTCCACCAAGTAGCGATGAACAGGGGTCCTCAGCACGCCTTCTACTTGCAGGGCTGTGCCACTGAACGTGATGAAATCACGCCCGCGTGCGGGCTGAACAGACGCGAACCCACTTGACTGGAGCCACTCGACAATCTTACCGATATCGCCCTGATTGAGGCCGAATGCGTTCGCATACACCTCCGGAGAGAGCCATTTGCGAAAAAGGGGTGAAGATGGGTCTTGCTGCGCCCGCAAGAGTTGGTCCAGAGCTGATTGCTGGGCCGGCGACTTTTTCAGTGCCAGTGTGATCCTCAGCCGCAGGCTCGGGTCCACCGGACCTTGATCGTACTCGGTGCGCGCCTTCGGATGGATATTTCCCCGAAGAGCTACTAGGCGGCTGGCGTTCACGTCGCCAATGATCCGCGTTTCTTGGGCTGCGAGATTTGGACAGAGGTACGCGCCGACGCATGAGGTGACGGCGACAAACCACAAAGCGCGGCGAGCCCCTCGCTGGATCGAATCCGACAACAGAACCTTGCTCCTCAATCGTGCCGCCCTTTCTTTCAAGAAATGAGCCGGAAACCTCAATTCTCGATTTGTGGGGGCCGGGAATTCGCGTTGTCGTTGGATAACGGGGCTTGGTTATCCTCGCGCGAAGCCGTCGAAACGCCAGACCACTACCACGTCAAAGGCGCCACGGCGGGCGTCTGCCATCAGAGCATCGAGGCCTGGGCGGCGTTCCTTGCCACCGCTGGCGCGATCGGAATACACGCGAGTGATCGCCCATCCTCGCTGTGCGATCAACTCTCGTAGGGGCTGCTCCTGTACGGCGGGGTCCTGGTCAAAGGTGCTTCCGCCTTGGTGGGTTGGTCCGGCTGCTCGTGCTCACCCGCAGATATAGAAAGGCGCGTTTTTCACGCCTTGCGTTCGCTGTCGGTTGCTACATGGGCGCTTTGGTTCCCTCTTCAGGTTCCGTGTGCCAATGGCGTGCCACGGCCCTGCTGATTGTGCAGGAACGGCAGATACAGGGAGACGAAAACAAACAACCTACGTCTTCTCAGAACTGTCTTTTCGAATCTCACCAGGTCCATCAACACCTTTCAGATACTTACAGCCAACCGACAACGTCACAACCACGCCCGTGGTGCCAGTTTGGTGTCCAAAACGCGCCGGGCGGCCTGGACACGAGCCACTTCGCATCACGCCCAACCGGACCACGCGCCAGTAGCGGCCTTGGGCAGCACGGCAGCGTCGGCGGAACCAAAGCGGCGTTTTTCTCTGCGAGAAGAATCGCTGTAACGCGGCAACACTTCTCTCTTGTCGGCGGGCGCGACGTTCGCCGGATCGGCCCTGCCGCCGGATCGGGTACTTCCTTGCGCCCGCCCGGGGCGCGTGGTAAACAATCATGCATGCGTCTCCGAATCCTGACTCTGTCCTTCACGCTCTCCGCGGCACTGTGCGTGAGCGTCTTTCCTCCGCCCGCGCCTGCGGCGGACACAGCGGGTTCGCCCATGTTGAAAGTGCTGGAGCGGTTTGTTGGCCCGGGAATCCCGGCACGCGGGCCGGCCGAAGTCGATACGCCGCGCAGCTGGCCGGAGCCGGAGTCCCTTCCCGAACGGCCCGGGCGCGGCCTGGCGCAGCACGCCATGCTCTACGCGGGTGAAGGCCTCAACACCATCTTCCTGGTCAATCACGGCAAGGTGGTCTGGACATACTCCACCGGCAAAGGCGGCGAGATTGACGACGTCTGGCTCATGACCAACGGCCACGTGCTGTTCGCGCGGCAATTCCACGTCGAAGAGGTCACGCCGCAGAAGGAAGTCGTCTGGCACTACGACCCGCCGGCGGGCACCGAGGTGCACACCTGCCAGCCGATCGGCCTCGACCGCGTCATGCTGGTGCAGAACGGTCTGCCGCCGAAGCTCATGATCATCAACAAGAAGACCGGCAAGGTGGAAGTGGAGCACGCCCTCCCGGCGGAGAGCGAGACCGACCCCAAAACCGTGCATCCGCAGTTCCGCCGCGCGCGCATGACGGCAAAGGGCACCTATCTGCTGCCGTTCCTGCGCATGCACCGGGTGGCGGAGTACGACAAGCACTTCCACGAAATCTGGAGCTGCGAGATTCCTACGCCGTGGTCCGCCATCCGCCTGCACAACGGCAACACCCTGATCGCCGACGAACACGACCGGCTGGTTCGCGAAGTCAACCCGAAGTGCGAAACCGTCTGGCAGTTCCAGCAGAGCGACCTGCCTGCGGATATCGTCTTCCATAACATTCAGACGGCCGACCGCCTGGCCAACGGCGACACCGTGATCTTCAGTTCCACCGGCGGAACGAAGGCGGCGGACCGTCCCAACATCATTCAAGCCGTAGAAGTCACGCCCGACAAGAAAGTGGTCTGGGTGCTGCAGGACTGGAAAGACCTGGGTCCTGCGACCACGGCGCAATTCCTGGATCAACCCGGAATTCCCGAAAAGCCCGGCGACGTACAGCACTAGCCCTCCGGAGGCTTGCACGCCGGGGCGTTTCCTGCGTCTAATGATCGGGGGGAAACTGAGGATGTTACGCATCGCCGCCACCGGGATCCTCTTGTTTTTTGCCAACAGCGCAGGCGCGCAGAACGACGCGCCGCCCACCGAATTTGAAGTCGCTTCCATCAAGCCGTTTGTGCGCCCCACGCCGGGTGCGGGACGCGCCATGGTGTTCGGCGGTCGCAGAGGCGGCCCCGGCAACGGCGACCCTGGCCAAATCAACTGGAACGGCGCCACCGTGAAAAACATGATCATGACCGCCTACGGTGTGAAGAACTACCAGGTCTCCGGCCCTTCCTGGCTCGATGAAGATCGGTACACCATTGCCGCCAAAGTGCCCGCGGGCGCAACCAAGGAGCAGGTGCCGCTGATGTGGCAGAACCTGCTGGCAGACCGTTTCGGACTGAAAGTGCACCGTGAAACGCGCGAGATTCCCATCTACGAGGTGACGGTTGCGAAGAACGGGCCAAAGCTGAAGGAATCCGATCCCGAACCGCCGCCCCCTAAAGTCGCCCCCGACGGTCCCCCGCCCCCGCCGCTCGGCAGGCTCAAAATGGACGCCGACGGCTGTCCCGAATTTCCCGGCGGCCGCGGCGGCACATCGATGATGATGATGCCCGGCCGCTTTCGCATGTGCGCCAAGGATATGACCATCGCGAACCTGGCCCAAATGCTGACGAACCAACTGAGCCGACCCGTCATCGACAAAACCGGCCTCACCGGCAAGTACGATTTCAAGCTGGAATTCGAGCCTGAAGGCCAGGCGGCAATGATGATGGGGCCCGGCGGCCGCGGCGGAATCGCCAGCGCAGCACAAAGCGGCCCTCCTGCGGAGGGCGGCGCGCCGGGACCCGGCATGAACACGGAACCGGCCCCGCCGATTACCGAAGCGTTTCAGAAACAGCTCGGATTGAAGATGGAAGCCAGGAAGGCTCCGGCAGATATTGTCGTGGTCGAAAAGATCGAGCGCTCGCCGGTAGACAACTGACGTTCCGCCTCGGCAACTACTGGCCCGCGCGAGGCTCGGGTGCGGTCTTCGGTTCGGCTTCGCCGCGATGGCAGGTGTAGCAGGAGACGTGCATCTTGCCATCGGGGAATTCGGCGTTGATCTTCTGCATCATGACGATCATGTGGCGCGCGGTCTCCTTTTTCGGATTCTCGTCGCTCGCGAAATTCCCCTGGATGTGACAGTAGGTGCACTGCACGCCAAGGCCGGCGGTAAAGGTCCGCATGATCTGGCCGACTTCTGCGCCGCTCGTTACCTTCAGCACTTTGAGATTGGTCGGGTCGGGCGCCGGGCGCTTCTTCTGCGCGTCCTGTTTTTCCTGCGCGGCGAGGGGCAGGAGAACCAACGCCATGATTGCCAGAAATCGCATTCGCATATCATATACCGGAACGAAACCACGCGGGCAGATTCGGCTTGGTGTCGCGCAGGATCTCCAGAATATCGCGCCGGCCTTTCAACCCTTCGTAGAGCCGATGGTAAATGCGGTCGCGCACCGCGTCCGGCAGCGCATCGAACTGCGCGCTGTAGATCATGTAGCTCAGCGGATAGCGAAACAGGCGCGTATGCAGGTCGAAATCGCGCAGGCTCCGGCCCTGCCGGTCGCACGGGCCGCGCTGGGGAAACGTCTTCGTGAATGTCGAAACGCCTTCGATGGGTTCGGCGAGCGGCGCTTCGTCCTGAAACAGCATGTAGCGCACCAGGGTCTCGAGATCGGCATCGTAATTCCGGCCCATGCGCGCCTCCCAGCCCACGCGCGTCAGATAGTTGGTCATCTGGGTCTGGTGTTCGAACGTCATGAGCGCCACGATATCGCTGACCGGCGTGAGGTAGCCCGCGGTGTTGAACTCGCGCGTGAGAGTGGCGAGATTCTGATGCGAATTCAGGTGGTGCGGTTCGGCGGGGTCGCGCGCTACGCCATTGGCGCGGTCGGGTTGCTCGCCATGCGTCGCGTTGACATACCAGCCGCCCCAACGATCGCGGAACGCGGTGCGATCGTCGGTGATGATGGCGCCGGTGCGGTCGGCCCCGCCGTCCATTCCGGGAAAGACCGAGCCCACGAACATGCCCGGCACGCCCTGGGTGGCCGCGCCCACATGACAGCGCAGGCAGACGGTCTGGCGATGGAAGCCTTCGGAATCGAAGCTGTAAAAAACGACTCCCTGGCGCGGATCGACCGCCGCCACTTCCATCGCCGCGCCGCCGCGCACCCAGCCCACCGCCGCATCGTCATTGAAATAGATGGCGCGCGGATTCCGCGGTGAGATACGCTCGGCCTGGAAACTGGTTTTGGAAAAGACCAGGGCCTGCGAATCGGCGTTGATCCCGAGAGCCGCCAGCACACCCGACAGATAGCCCAGGCCATCGCCGCGAAATTGCGGCTTGAATTTCCGGTGGATCAGGCGCGCTACGGCGTCGTTGGTATCGCCCGCGGAATACTGGATGGCCGGGTGGTCCAGCGGAAGGTTCGCAAGATACTGCTGCGAGTAAGCCAGTACGCAGACGAAGACAAAACCTCCGCCGCATCCGAGCCGCGACCAAAGGGAGCGTTGCCTTTTTCCGATCTTACTTACCACCGGGGAACACGCGCCCCGCGGGAACATCCGCAAGGTACACAGCCGACTGGAATCCGAGCGCCACCGCAAATTGATCCATCGCATCCTTCTGGGCCTGTTCCGCGGGCGTCAGCGGACGCTCATAGACCGATGCGCGCGGCGCCACAACGCACTGGTCCGACCGGCAGTTGTGCGAGTTGGCCGAACCCAGTTTTTCGAGCAGCGCAACCGTTTCCAGATGCGGCTGGCCGAAGCGCGTGGGGCCGTTGGCCATATCGGCCACGGTATCGCCGGCCTTGCTCTTTACATCGACGCGCGCGCCTTTCGAGACCAGGTAGTTGACCATGTCGTCGTTACCCAGATACGCGGCTCCGTGCAGCGCGGTATAGCCGCGATTGTCCGCGGCGTTGACGTCATCGCCCAGTTCGACGCAATACTTGACGGCGTCAATGAGCGGCTCGGGAGCGTTCACGCTCCAGTTGGCGGCCCACCCGATGCCGGCCGCAGCCATGAGCGGTGTTTCTCCGGATTTTGTAGCCAGCTTGGGATCGGCTCCGTGCTCCACCAGAAGCTTCATCGCCGCCACGTCGCTGGACTGCGCGGCGCGCCAGAACGCGGTCGCACCCGCGGGATCGACCCACGTGTAATCGTTCGTGAAGGAGCGGAACCAGAGCTTTTCGCCCAATTGCGCGTTCACCTGCGCCTTGTGGTCGAGCAGCGCCTTCATCAGGTCCAGATAGCCGGTCTTCTCCTGGTCGATATTCGGCTGCGGGAACCAGGCGTGCGGCGCCCATTGCGTATCCACCGCGGCATACAGCGGCGTGAGGCCGGAGAGCGCGGCCAGGTTCGGATCGGCGCCGTGATCGAGCAGGTACATCGCCAGATCGAAGTGGCCGTTAGCGATCGCCATCACCAGCGGCGTGAATTTATCGGCGTTGGTGGCGTTGATATCGGCGCCGCCTTCCACCAGGGCGCGCGCGGCCTCCATGTGGCCTTCGCGCGTGGCGTAAAGCAGTGCGGTCATGCCGCCCATGTATTCCGCGCCCACGCGCCGCGGTGCGCGTGCGGCAACATCGCCCGCGCGGGCCTTGGGCTTCGCCAGAAGGTACTCCGCTGATTTCAGTTGCAATGCGTGGGCCAGGGCGTTGAGTTGAGCCTCCGCGGCCGCATTTGCCGTTTTGGCGGCGGCTGCCGCGTCTTCCGCATCCGCCGCTTCATCGGCTTTCTGCTGGGCCGCTGCGCTCCGCCCACCCCGGCCGCCGCCCGGACGATCCGGCACCACGTTGCCATCCTGGTCGAAGCGCACACGCTCCACCTTGGTCACTTTGCTGGTCACGTTGGCGTCCGCGCCGTGCGCCAGCAGAAGCCGGATCACGGCATCGCGGTTCAGAGCCGCGGCGAACATCAGGGCGGTCTGGCCGTGGGCGGTTTCCGCGGCCTTCACGTTGGCGCCGTGCTCGACCAGCACGCGAACGGCATCGACGCTCCCGGCCGCCGCCGCGGTCATCAGCGCCGTGGTGCCGTTGGCGTTGGTGGCATTGGCGTCGGCGCCCGCCGCCAGCAGCGCGGAGACGATCGCGGCATCGCCATTCTGGCAGGCCATGAAGAGCGGCGTGAGAGCCTCTTCGCTGGTCGTAACCTTCACGTTCGCGCCCGCGGCGAGCAGCAGCTTGACCATGTCGAGATCGTCGTGCATTGCCGCCCAGTGGAGAGCGGTCGATCCATCGCCCTGCGCGCCATCCACGTCCACGTGCTCTTTGAGCAGTTGGCGGACCAGGTCTTTGTTGCCCTGCATGGCCGCTTCAGAAAGCCGCGTGTCGGTGGCGGCGAAGCCGAGAGCGCTCAACACGCACACGCCGATGAGGAGTTTCCGCATAGCCGTACTCTAGATGTCCACTTCGCCGTTGCTGTCGCCGAACGTTTCCACGTCGACCCCCAGCTTGTGCAGCATGGTAAGCAGAATGTTCGCCATCGGCGTCCCGTCCTTGGTGCGCACGTGCAGATTCCCCTTGAGCTGCCCGTTGGCATGTCCCAACAGGACGACGGGCAGGCGCTTGTGGTTGTGCACGTTCGAATCGCCCATGGGGCTGCCGTAGAGCACCATGGAGTGGTCCAGCAGGTTGCCGTCGCCATCCGGAGTGTCCTTCAGCTTCTGGAAAAAGTAAGGCAGCAGGCTCACGTGATAGCGATTCAGCTTGGCGAACTCGGCAATTCTCGCGGGGCTTTCGCCATGATGCGAGCACGGGTGGAACGGCGTCTTCACGCCGCTCAAAGGCCACACGCGCCCGCTCACATCGCGGCTCATCTTGAACGCCGATACGCGCGTGGTATCCGTCATGAAGGCCAGGGCCTGCAGGTCGAACATGAGGCGCAGGTGATCTTCGTAATTATCCGGCACGCCGAGCGGCGCGGCGGGAAGGGCGCGAGCCGCCGCGTTGGTCGAGTTGTACTGCTCGATGCGCTGGATGCGCCGCTCGATCTCGCGCACATCCTCCAGGTAGGCGCCCAGCCGCTGCCGGTCGCTCGCACCGAGGTTCTTCTCCAGGCGCGTCACATCGTGGGAAATCCAGTCCAGAATGCTGCGGTTGATCTCCTGGCGCGCGGCGCGCTCCTGCGGCGTTCCGCCTTCGCCGAACAGGTTCTCGAAGGCCATCCGCGGATCGAGCGTCATGGGCAGCGGCTGCGTGGGGGAAGCCCAACTGATGGTATCGGCGTACACGCAGGCGTAGCCGTAATCGCAGGCGCCCGAGGCATCCACCATCTCGATGCAGAGCTGGATCGAAGGCAGCGGCGTATCCTGCCCGCACTGCTGTGCGTACAACTGATCGATGCTCGTTCCGACGAAATAATCCGAGCCCTCGGTCATCTTGGGGTGCGCCGCGGTGAGGTACACGGCGCTGGACCGGAAATGGTCGGCGCCCTCCTCGGCGGCGCTCCACGCGGTGGCCGGGTGCAGGTCGGTGTCGCTGACGATCGTCATGTAATCGCGGAAATCCTTCAGCGGCTCAAGCGTCTGGCTCCATTCGAAATCGCGGCCCTCTTTTTCGGGCGACCAATAGTGTTTGTTCGTGCCCTCGCCGGTCGCGCCGGCCGAGCCGTGCACCATCTCGATGCAACACAACCGTGTCTTGGTGGCCGCCGCCGTTTTTCCCAGTGCCGTCTGCGCCGGAACCATCGCATCCAGCAGCGGCAGTCCCATCGCCACCCCCATGCCGCGCAGCATCGTCCGCCGCGAAAGATGCTTCTTCGTGATGTATTGCACCCTTTACCCTCCCTTAGTGCAGGTTCATGACCGTGGTGGATGCGCCGCCCCTCGGGTCTGCCTCTTCGGCGCGCCGCATCTGAAACGCCGGGCTCTTGACCACGCCCAGCACGAATGACGAAAACCGCTCGTTATTGCGCGCCGCTTCGTGCTCGATGGCGCGCACTCCCGGCATATCCCGGTAATCCGGCACGCGGCCCACACCGTATGCCAGCAGATTTTCCGTGAATGTCCCGATGAATGCATCGACGTGCCGCAACAGCGCTTCCCGCAGGCCGATCGGTCCATCGAGCTTCGAGCCATCGAACATCTGGCCCTTGGGATCGATCGGAAAGCCGCTATCCTTGGTGCGCCACACGCCCACCGCGTCGAAATTCTCCAGCGCGAACCCAATGGGATCCATCAGCTTGTGGCAGGCGGCGCAGGTCGGGTTGGCGCGGTGCTCCTCCATGCGTTCGCGCACCGAGAGCGGCTTGGCCACGTGCGCGGTGCGCAGTTCCGCGTTTTCCGGCAGCGCCGGCACGTTGGGCGGCGGCGGAGGAGGCGGCGTGCCCAGCAACACTTCCATCACGTACTTGCCGCGCTGCACCGGGGAGGTCCGAATCGCCGTCGATGTCAGCGTCAGAATGCTCGCCTGTCCCAGCAGCCCGTAGCGATTCGGATCCGTCAGCGGCACGCGGCGGAAGCGGTTGCCCATCACATCCGGAATGCCATAGTGCTTCGCCAGTCGCTCGTCCACAAACGTGTAGTTCGCCGTCAGGAGATCTACAATATTGCGGTCTTCGTGCACGATGCTGTCGAACAGCAGTTCGGTCTCGCGGCGCATGGATTGCGCCAGGCTGCGATCGAAATTCGGAAACAGGTAAAGGTCCGGGACCGCGATATCGAGGTTCTGCAGGTGCAGCCACTCGCTCGCGAAATTGGTAGCCAGCGCCTCCGATTTCGGATCGGCCAGCATGCGCCGCACCTCTTTTTCCAGAACGGCAGGTTCATGCAGCTTGTTCTCGCTGGCCAGCGTAATCAATTGATCGTCGGGCTCGCTGCTCCATAAAAAGTAGGAAAGCCGCGACGCCAGTTCGAGATCGGTGACGCGGTAATTCGTCCCCGGCGGAACGCCAGGCGGCGTCTTCTCGAAGCGGAAGACAAACTCGGGGCTGGCGATCATGGCCTGGATGGCGGTGCGGATACCGGCGTCGAAATTGGCGCCGTTGCGGCCGCGCTGGTAGAAGCTCAGCAGGTCTTCCAGGTCGTTGGCGTTTACCGGCCGGCGGTAGGCCTGGCGCGCGAGCCCCGCGATGATCCGTTTCGCGCACGCAATCTCGTCTTCCGCGCCGGACGGACGGCACACGAAAATCTTGCGGCGGCTGGGCGTGTCCGAAACTCCTTCCGGCTTGAGCGGCCCGGTAACGCCCAGTTCGTGCAGGTGCGGTAGCGTAGTCATGCCCGGCAGAGCCCCTACGCTGACATCCACCAGGCTCTGCTCCACCATCTGGTATTCGTCTTCGATGGGTCCGTCAAACCTGCGCGGGAAGGATGCGGAAATCCGCTGCGGGCCGGCGCGCACGTGGATAGGCGGCGTCTTGATGCCGTCCTTGGCGAGCGTCATCGCCGGGTTGATCTCGAGCAGCGCCACCTGCTCGCCGTTCACCGCGACTTCAATCGTCTGCCCCTTGCCCTGGTTCATGCCGAACAGCGGGCCGGTCGGCGAATAGTAGAAGCCCAGCTTGAAAACGTAGTCGCCATCGGCGGGGAAATCGTGCACCACGGCGATGCCGCCGCGCGTTCCCAATGGCGTGCCATCCACGTGACGCACCTGCGAGAGCACGCGCGGAATGGAATAAGTATGGGTGAGCGGCAGCGCGTCGGGGTCGCCCACGGCTTCACGGCTGATCTTGCCGGCGGCGCGAATATAGCCTTCCATCAGAGCCGGCGAAAGGGTCAGCACGTCGGCCATGTTGTCGAACCCGTGGCTCATGTCGTCGGTGGGAAGCAGTTCGGAGACATCTACCGTGACATTGAGAAGGTCGCGAATCGAATTCGCATACTCGGTGCGATTGAGGCGGTGCAGCGCCGGCCGGCCCGGATTGGGATGCTGCGCCGCGGCCTGATCGATGCCGTTTTCGAGATACGTGACGAACGCCTTGACCGCTTCCGGCCTGGGCCGCGGCAGTCCCGGCGGCGGCATCATCCCGGCATTCAGCATACGGATGACTTTTTCGCCCAGCTCCGCGCTTTGCGCCGGATGGACGAGGTCGAGCCGCGTGAGTGTCATGCCGCCCGATTTCAGCTTTTCGTTGTGACAGAAGGTGCAGTACTGATTGACCAGCGCAGGCGGCTGCGGAACGGTCGATATCTTATGCGGAGCCTGGCCCCAGACACTGGAAGCCGCGAACAGGGCGGCACAAATGCCAACTGCAACGCGATGCATGATTTCCGGCCCCTCACCGGAATGTAACAGGCTATAACCCGCTGGGAATTATATTGATTCGAAGCGCCGAAGTCAATCCAGCACAAGAATATACGTGCTAAACTTGCCGCAACATGGCGCGGCCGCCCGATCGCCTCCTGCTGAGCTATCTCGCGTCCTACGATCCGCACATTTCGAGCCTGGCTCTGGCGGTGCGCGCGGCAGTTCTGGAAGAGGCCCCCGATGCCGTGGAATCCATCTCGAAAGGGTATGCCGTGGCGATCGGCTTTTCATTCACCGGAAAGCCGCTCAAGGACGGGTTTTGCCACATCGCAACCTACAGCACCCACGTGAACCTCGGCTTCAACCGCGGCGCACAGCTTCCCGATCCCAATCAGGTACTGGCCGGCGGCGGCAAATCCATCCGCCACATCACCATCCACAGACAGGAGGAGTTGGACCGTCCATACATCCGCCGTTATTTGAGGGCTGCCATCGAACAGGTCGGAGGGCCGCCGTCCCGGTGACGGCAAATCGAGGCTCAGCCGAACGCCGCCTCCGTGCTTCCGCACACGCTCACCGCGGCTGGCACATGGCGATGCCGATTGTCGATCGTGTTTGTGCGGTGGCCGGCGTCCGCACCACAGCCCCCCGGTGTTCGAGGCAAACCGCGACGGTATCCACCGTCGCCTGAGCCGCCGCCGCGGCCAAATGGCTGTTGCCGCTCCCCGGCGTTAGCTCGACGGCCGTCATCGCGGCCGCGCTGATCCGCCGGAGTTGGTTCAGCTTGCCGTAACCGGAGGCCCTCCGAACCCGGGCGCTAATCCTTGCCGGCCGCTTTCGCCGCGGCTTTCTTCTGTTCCCTGACCAGGGCCCAGCGCTTTTTGGTCGCCTCGATGATCCTTTTCCGCCCCGCGGCGCTGAGTCTCCGCTTGGGCTTCGCCGCCGAGGCGCCTCCAGCCTGTCCCTTCGTTTTAGTGGCGGCCCACCGTTTCCGCTGCGCTTCCGCGATGGCTCTGCGCCCGGCAGCGCTCATTTTTCTTCGTGGCTTCCCCGCGGCGGCATGTGCCACCGAAACAGGGCTCAGCAGTCTTCGGAGCTCGCCGATTTGCTCATCGATCTTTCGCTTTTGGAATTCGAACCCTTCGATCGCGGCGTTGATGACATCGGCACTGAGCGTTTGTGCGGCCATATCTTCTCCACGTGGGTGATCTGCACACCCACCGCAAACTTATAAGCTGGATATCCTTAACCAGGGAATCATGCAGTCCCGATCGGCTTGTCGATACTGCACGGCGACAAGTGTAGCACAGAGCCATGATGAGCCAAAATCCAACAAATGCCTATTATTTATTTGGAGGTTTTTCGTGAAAAATACAGTTTCAGAGCACTGAAGATGAGCCAAAACCACTCAGCGGGGCTGTTGAGAAGTGCCCTTCTCCGCCTTGTAAGCGCGTTCTGGTACCGCTTATGAAAACTGAGTAGGCGCCCATAGTTAATTCTGATGACACCGGTCTTTTGTCCCAGGCGTATGATCACCGTGCTCATGGTTTCCCCAGCAACATCTCGCCAGGAACGTCTAAAACGGCCGGCAGGACGGCCGACCCGCCCGGTTGAGCCGGGTTTGATCCAGTCTCTTCGCAAACGCGGACTCAGTTTCCGCGCAATTGCCCGGGCCACCGGCTTGGGCTACGGAACGGTCCGCCGGGCTTTCTACGCCCGGCCGCCGTATGCTCTTTCGCCGGACCGGGCCCCTCAGGAACCGGAGGATACCCAGTGACCGCCCGCCCGGCATCGGGGCCGCTGAAGCGCCCGTACCGCGTGTCCGGGCGGCTCCAACAAAACACTTCATCAATTTCTGTCATCTCACGATCGTCAGAATGGAGGATGCAGCCGTGGTTGGCCAGACTCCAAACTATGGAACATGGGGGTCACCGCAAACTCCTGTGACTAGCCGGATTCTTCTGGCCGACGATGATCCGCAGGTGCGCAGACTCTTCGCCAGACGCCTGCGAAATGCAGGTTACAGCGTACACGAAGCCAAGAGTGGTTCGGAAGCGCTTTCACTATTGAAAAACATGCGCGTTCATCTCCTTATACTGGACCTCGCCATGCCCGATAAGGACGGCTTCGAAGTTCTCAAGGTGGTGAAAGAGGAGCACCCCAGCGTTCCCGTACTGGTGATCTCCGGATACATGGACGGCGCTCTGCTCGAAGCCGCCGAATGTCTGGGCGCCGCCGTGAGCCTCGATAAAGCCCGCGCCGGCCGGATGCTCCTTCCGACGGTTCGTAAGATTTTGGAATAAGTTCCCCCTCCGGAGCTATCCGGAAAACGTGAATTCTGCGGGAAGGTTGCGGTAGGATTCTCTCATAGAAAGACATACGGCGATTCCATTGCCACGGGAGCCTCGATGACAGATGCTAAGACGGTGACCGTCGTCATCGTGGATGACCATCCGGTTGTACGGGACGGTCTCTGCGCCATGATCTCGGCGGAAACCGATATTCAAGTGATCGGCGAGGCCGGCACCGGCGCCGAAGCGCTCGACATCATTCCAAAGTTGCGGCCGGCCGTCGTCCTGATGGATCTGCTCCTGCCCGATATCGTCGGTTCCGATGTGATCCAACGAATTTCCGCCGCATCCGCCGATACGGCGTTTATTGTATTAACCACGGTGGCCGGCGATGAAGAGATCTATCGCGCGCTGGAAGCCGGAGCCCGCGGCTATCTTTTCAAAGATATGGCCCGCAAGGATCTCATCTTTGCGATCCGCATGGTGGCCAAGGGCCAGCGATTCATCCCCGACAAAGTCGGAAGCCGCATCGCCGAAAATCTCCCGCGGCCCGGACTGACCGCCCGCGAAATCGAAGTATTACAATTCGTCGCAGGCGGACTCCGGAACAAAGAAATCGCCTATCAACTCGGGCTCTCGGAAGCGACCGTCAACGCCCACGTCAAACATATTCTGGAAAAACTCAACGCTTCCGATCGCACTCATGCAGTCACCACGGCTCTGCGCCGCGGCATCATCCGGCTGTGACTATTTTGTGAGTTGACTGTCGCCGTCGTCGGCGTATTCGAAACCGTCGAACATATAGTTCATATCGATGTCGGTGCCGGAGGGCACTACACCGAGGATCACGTCTTCGGCCACACCAACACGGTTGAGTTCGGGCTTTTCGTACATATTCGTCTCTCTTTCTTTTGTTCGGTCGGTTAACAGTGACGGGTTACAGGCGCTCCAGCACCAGTAATCGTTTTTGATAGACGGGTGAGTCGTTCGACACACGTCCACCTACTTCCACCCAGGCATGGCTGAAGAACGGCATGGCACGGTAGCCGATGACAGCCTCCGCCGGGATCCCATACGCTCGCATCATGCGCACTGTGACGATCGAGCGCTGCAAGCAGCGAATCGGTTTCCAGTAGAACGGGACAACCGCACTCACTGCGTCGCAAATCGACGCTTCCAGGGTTGCGTCTTCCGCTGCCGGATCGGGCTTCCGCCGTCCCGGAGCAGGGCGCACACCGCGCATTCCGCGGCATGCAAACAGCACGTCGTACCGGATCAATTCCGCGAACGCCCGTGCGTACAGCAGACTTCTGGACGCCATACTAAGTCGGGTCGGGAATCAGTAAACCCTCGGCTTCCAGTTGCGACAGGAACGCCGCCGTATCTTGCTGCGCGGTCTGCGGAGAAATCTGAAAGCGGTTGCTGATGGATTCGGTGAGCTTCTGAATGCTCCACCGCTCCAAAGCCCCGTTCCAGATCATCGCGCCCACCAGGTTCGCGGAGAATACCGTACCGCGGCCATGGTGAATGAGCACAACTCCTTCGGGATGCAGCGATGCCTTGACATCGGGCGAGACTCGGAATCCCAACCCGCCATTCTCCGCTGGGTTCGCCACGTTCCTGTGATACCTGTTTCTGAGAAGCCGCAGCATGTCCTGATTCCCCAATCTCTGGAGAGGTTTTCTCTCTGCTAGAGTTCTAAAATAGTCTCTTGCCGGCTTTTGGCACAGATGAATCCGAATACCGCCGTCGTACCCTTTCGTGATAACCACAAGATCCTCAGAATCGATGTGGCTGGCCGTCGCGGCGGACTTCACTCCCCGCCGGCTGCGGCGGGCCGCATCCGGTCCCGTGCTGCGACTGTTTTCGCCGCCCTGCTGACCCTTGCCTTCGCACTCGCTTCTCCGCTCCTGGCGTTGAATCCGGATCTCGCGATCAAACAGTATCTGCACACAAGCTGGACGCAGGAGGAAGGAAGCGCGCTGCCTCCCGTGCAGGCGCTCGCCCAGACCGCCGACGGATATCTCTGGCTCGGCACGGGCACCGGCCTGATCCGCTTCGACGGCCTGCGGTTTTCGGAGTGGACTCCTCCTTCCGGTTCCTCTCTACCGAATGCGGACATCCGGTGTCTGCGCGCCGCTGCGCGCGGCGGTCTCTGGGTCGGGACCACCGGAGGGCTATGCCGCATCGACCACGGCCGGATCGTTCGCTACCCCTCTTTGGACCGCCTGCCCTGCCGGTTGATCATTTCCATGGTGGAAGACCCCAGGCAGGGTCTCTGGATGGTGAACGCCTGCTCGAACGGCACGACCCTGGCGCTGCTCTCCCCCAATGGAGAACTGCGCACCTTCGGACGTCGGGACGGGCTTCCTGCCGAAGAGATTCGCGCGTTGGTTCAGGATCCCGCTGCGAACCTCTGGATTGTTACTACCGACAGCATCTGCCGCTGGTCACCGGGGCGCGCTCCTTGCGTGGAAGGCCCGTCCCTGGGCCTCGATTCCCTTGTGCGCGCCGCCAACGGCGAATTGCCGACTGCCCGAAGCGCCTTAATTCCGGATCGCGGCGCCGGCGGCGCTTCCGGCAGCGGAAATCCGCGCGTACCCCGTTCCGTGTTCCTGCCGGGCACCGTGCTTCGCGACCGCGACGGAAGTGTCTGGCTCGGCACCGGCGGCGAGGGACTGCTGCGCTTCTCCCGCGGAGCCGTGGAACGGTTCACTCTCAATGACGGCCTCTCCGGCAACCTGGTGTCGGCTCTTCTTCAAGATCACGAAGGCGACCTGTGGGTCGCCACCGCGCGGGGAATCGATCGCTTTCGCGACCCGAACGTGGTGCATCTCTCGACTCTCGACGGCCTCTCCGGCGACCTCATCGATGCCACGCTGGGCGCCGGCGACGGAGCCGTCTGGATCGGCACTGCCGGTGGAGGCCTCGACCGCGTCATGGGCCGTGAAGTAAGCCGCTTCTCCGTCACTTCCGGCCTGCCCAGCCAGAATGTCACTGCTCTCTACCAGGATGCCTCGCAGCGCCTCTGGGTCGGCACGGCCGCCGGGTTGTGTGTTCAGTCCGGCCGCCGGTTCCTCGAGGTTCTGACCGCGGCCGGGCGTCGCCTCGACCGCGTCTTCAACATCAGCGGCAACCAGAGCGGCGCGGTTTGGCTGGCCGACAGCAGCCAGGGTCTCTTTAGCGTGAACGGCCGCATCGCCACGCCCGTATCGCCCCCGGAATTGCGGGGCCGCGATATCTATCGGCTGCTGGTCGCGCGCGACGGGGCCGTCTGGATGGGCCATTTCCGCGGCGGCGTTTCGGTGTGGAAGAACGGCTCCGTCCGATCCTTCGACACGCGTGACGGTTTGGGCAAACCACCGGTCGAGGCGCTGTACGAAGATCGCGAAGGCGTCGTTTGGGCCGGCACCGGCGACGGCTTGAGCCGGTTTCACGACGGTCGCTGGACCACCTGGAGCGCGGCGCAAGGCCTGCCCGAGGCAGGCGTGCAGAGCATTACCGAAGACGAAACCGGAGGCTTCTGGCTGATGACCGCCCTCGGCGTGCTGCGCGTGCCGCGCGCGAGCCTCGATGGGCCGGTGAAGATGCTTTCGTATGTCCTTTACGGCCGCACCGAAGGCCTGCGCCTGTTGAGCAAGGGAGCCATGAGCAGTCCGCGCCTCACCACCGATCGTCGAGGCCGGCTCTGGTTGTGCACCGAGGATGGTGTGGCCGTGATTGATCCGGCCCGCGTCCGCAGCAACCCGATCCCTCCGCCGGTAGTGATCGAGCAGGTGTCGCTGGACGGAAAAGCTCTGGACGCGGCTTCCGGCCGGGAACTGGCAATCCACGGTCACGATCTGCAAATCGGCTACACCGGAATCAGCCTGATGGTGCCGGAAAGGGTCCGGTTTCAATACCGTCTGGCTAACCTCGACCGCAACTGGACCGATGCCGGCACGCGGCGCAATGTTGCCTACGTCAATCTGCCTCCCGGCCACTACCGCTTCGAAGTCAAGGCTGCCAATAGCGACGGTGTGTGGGATACCCGCGCTACGGAGTTGCCGCTGCGTGTGATCCCATCGTTCTATCAAACCGCCTGGTTCCTGCCCGCCTGTGCGATTTCCGCGCTGCTGGTGGTGTGGTGTCTGCACAGGCTCCGCACGCGGCGGTTGGTTGAGCGCTACCGGCTGATCGCCGCCGAACGCGCCCGTTTCGGCCGGGAGCTGCACGATTCCCTGCTGCAGGGCTTCTCCGGCGTCGTCTTCCAGTTGGAAGCCGCGGCCCGCCAGTTCGATACGGCGCCGGATCTCTGCAAAGAGCGCCTCGAACGGGCCCTCAACCGCGCGGACGAATCGCTGCGCGAAGCGCGGCAGATGATTGTCAGCATGCGCATTCCCGCGCTCGAAAACAGCACCCTGCCCGAAGCTCTGAAAACGGTCATGGACCAGATTGTTTCCGGAGTCGATTTTCAATTCGAGATCAAAGGACGGGTGCGCCAGGGACCGTATGACCTGGAGGCCAACATTTTTCTGATCGCGCGCGAAGCGGTGAATAACGCCTTGAACCACGCCTCGGCATCCCGCATCCGGCTGGAATTGAATTACACGCCGAAAGAACTGATGTTGACGATTGCCGATGACGGAGCCGGGTTCGATCCCCAGATGGCGCTCACCAAAAACGGGCATTGGGGATTTCGCGGCATGCAGGAGCGCACCCGGCAGATGGGCGGCCAATTCACCGTAAACACGGCTCCCGGCCGGGGCGCCAGAATTACCGTCACCGCACCATGGAAAAAGTGATCTCCCGGCCCGGCAAGACTACCCCGGACGCGATCCGGCGGCCGTCGCCGGCGCCCCGGACTCTGCCGCGGAAGCTCCCCCAGCGGCCTCCCGGTTGCGCAGCCAGAACTCCAGGACGAGCACCTGGCGAAGCTGGCTTTCGTTGCAGTCCACGCCGTTTTTGAACCGTTCCAGGCGGTTGATCAGGCTCTTCCTGTCCAGATACCCGCGCTCGACCAGCTGGATCTTGTCCGGCTCCCGCAGCAGAATCGCCGCCAGCCGCAAGAGCGCGTCCATGTAGACCGAGGTATATGCCGCCTTCGACTTTCGATTCAAGACCAGCGGCGGGAGAAGACCGCTAAATGCGCTCTTCATCAGGCGTCGCGGCTCGTTCGGCGCGCATACCAGGCGCGCCGGAACGGCCAGCATGAATTCCATCAAGGGCCGGTGCGCATACGGGTGCGTGAAGGAGACGTGCTGCAGGGCTTCCGGCGCCTGCAGCGAGCGCGATTGCAGCATTTCGTGCACTGCGCGGAACCGGCGCCGCCGGCCGGGAGGCGCCTCCCGCCAGGGTCCATCGGCAGTCCGCTGCCGCTGGTCGGCAGCCCATTGCGCCAGCAGACCGGGAGCGAGCGAATCCTCTGTGCTCGTCCGGATCGCCCCCACTCCGGCCCGCGGGCTCACCGGCGGAATCCATCCGGTACAGGACTGTCGCAGGCTTCGCCACAGGATCGGGTAGATCGGTACCCGCAGGCACCTCGCCCACGCGTATGCGCTTCGCGCCGCTGTCGCCAGATTGCCGCGCGCCAATTCCTCAGCCACCTGGTCGGTATCGTCGTGCGAATTCCCCATGATCAGGTCGCCGAACTGGCCCGTCAGAAGAACCCCGGAACCGATTGCGCCCATGCGGCGCGAAAGCTCCTCGAAGCGTGGCACCCACCAGGTGGGAGCTGCGCCGCCCGACTGCGCGTCGACGGCCGGGAACAGCGGTAGTTCCAGGTGGTGTGGCGAGACGCGGCACACGCTCTCGATTTCCCGGAAATACCGCTCGTCCGGACAATTCTCATGCGTATAGCTGAACGTGTGCAGACCGTTTTCCGCGCGCTCCGCCAGCACGCGGTGCGCCATGCAAACCACCGACGAGGAGTCCAGCCCGCCGCTGAGTTCCGCGCAGGTTGGGGCGCCGGCTGCCAGCCGCACCTGCACCGCTTCCCGGAAAAGCTCCAGCAGATGCTCTTCGTAGGAGCGCTCGCTGGGATAGCGGATTTCCCGGTCCCACGGCAGTGACCAGAAAGGGCCGCTTGCAACTCCGTTCTCGTCGGCGCACACGGCGTGACCCGGCGGCACGAACGAGATCCCTGCATAAGGCGTTCGCGGCGCGGAACTGCCGCCCATCAGGAATGTCGCGAGATAGACCGGATCGAGCTCCGTGCTGCCCCTCCACCGGACCACGTCGGCGAGACTCGTCGACCAACAAAGCCGGCCGCCGTCCAGACGGTAGTAAAGGGGGCGAATCCCCGCATGATCGCTGGCCAGTATGATTTTCCGCCGTCCGGCGTCCCGGATGCACAGGCTCCAGTCGCCAAGCAGTTCGCGCAGCCCGCTGATGCCCTTCGACTGATAGAACGCCAGGGCCATCGCGCCCGCACTCGAATCCGGCGGGAGGGCCGTCTGTCGCAAAATCTCTCTCCGATTGTCCAGACGGCCGTCCCACAGGCAGCAATCGCCGTTGTGCGATTGCCCACACTCCGATTCCCGGCCGGCATAGGTCATCCATAGTCCCGGCGCCTCATGATGCTGGGCAACGCCGCCCCGCGGATCGTCGAAAACATGGGCGAGGCGTACCGCCTCTTCTTGAGAGAGCGGCCCCGAATCGAGACGCCAGACACCAAAGAACCTGCTCACCAGGCCTCCCGCACAAGTTGCTCGTCGCGGTGCAGCGCCTGCAGTTTCCCCTGCGCAAACTGGCAGGAATGCCCGATGAGCTGCAAGAGGCAGGCGATCTCCTGGCAGTCGCGCGGCGCATATAGCGTCATCAGGGCGGGGGAAATTCCGGTGAGGGCGATGGGATGACGCTCGCCCCAGCCCAGCCGCACGACCTCATCCCGCAGGATTGCCGGCAGCGTCAGGTGAACACCGCCCTCCGGATGCAAATGGCAGAATTCGTGGTTGTCGATGAAAGCTTCGGGGGGACCGCAGGCGAATTCGTCCGTCAAGTACAGCGCGCTGCTTTCCGGAGCCGCCATGCGGCTCTGCCGGCTGCGGACATGGGGAATTTCCAGGCTGAGTTTCAACAACTTGTCCATAATCCCGGCAGGCGGCAGTTGATCGAGCTGGAGATGCGGGAGTGCCCGCGAGGTGCTGGGGCGCGGCCCCGGCCTCGAAGGCGGTAATGCAGCAATCCTCGTCAAATCCGCAATCAATTCCATGCCAGAACTCCGTTAGTCAAAAGCATACAGGTCGGGAACGTTTTGCGGATCACCTGTAACATGGATCAGTCCGTGGCCAGATCTGATGATTACCTAGGTCAAGTATCCATTCGGAACCGCAAAATCCGGTATTTTCCACGGGTTCCGTTCCCGGCGCTCCACCGCGCCGCTGCATCCCGGGGCTCGCGCCGCCGCCCGCCTCGCCGTTCGCCGGCCTTCTACCGGCCGGAACCCGCGCCCGGAGGAGATTTCGCGGCGAAATCGCCGCTTTTCTGTGCGGGTGATCTATGCTAACTTTTCTTGACGGCATTCTGGCCCGACAGCCGGTTCCGATGATCGATCTGGAGAACGTGCTTGAACAGCTCCGCCGAAGAAAAGAACTGGTTGAGCAGGCAATCGCTCAACTGGAAGGGCTGATTGCGGCTACAAAAGCCCCCGGCGATCGCGATCGGCGGGGCCGCAAGTCAATGGGGGAGGCCGAGCGGCAGCAGGTGTCGAGCCGGATGAAGACCTATTGGGCCAAGCGCCGCGACCGGCCGAGTCAATCGGAACCGTAACGCGTTCACTGGGCCGTCGACAGGTTTTTCACCAGCTCGTAAAGGAACGTCTGCGCTTCGTAAAACGAAGTCTGCAGCATGCGTTCGTCGCGGCCGTGTGCGCGGTTGTCGTCCCGCTCGACGAAAAGACCCTGCACGCCGTAGCACGGAATCCCGCTGTCGCGCAGCATGCGCCCATCGGTCGCTCCCGTGGCCATGTACGGCAGTACCGTCACCCCGGGCCACATCGAATCCGTAGTCCGCGCCATCGCCCGCAGGATATCGGGACGCAGCGGCGAGGGCGGCGCCTTCTCTTCCTGGTTGGTCACCGAGATCGCCACCTGGTTGTCGGCAATCGCATCGCGCAGCGTCCTGATGACGTAGTCCAGCGAATCGTCCGGATGCACGCGGCAGTTGATGTTGGCCGCGGCCAGTTGCGGCAGGGCATTTCGGGCGTGGCCGCCTTCGAGCATCGTGGCCACGCAGGTGGTGCGCAGCATGGAATTCCATGCCGGAGAACTGCGCGCCACGCGCTCCATCGCCGCCGGGTCGCCTTGCGCAGCCTGCTCCAGGTCGGTCTTCATGGGGGTCGTATCGATTTTGGCCAGGCCGCCGAAATACGCCCGCGTGACCTCGTTGGTTTTCAGGGGGAACGCCACCTGGCTGACGCGCACCAGCGCATTGGCGAGGTGGTAAATGGCGTTGTCCGGCACCGGCTGCGAGCTGTGCCCGCCCTTGTTGTGCACTTCGAGCCGCAGATCCAGATACCATTTTTCGGCCGCCTGCAGATCGTTCGAAACGCGTTTGCCGTTCACCATGGTTCCCTTGCCGCCCTCGTTCAGCGCAAATTCCGCGTCGATGAGCTCGCGATGGTTCTTCAAGAGCCACGTCACGCCGTTGTAAGGGCCGCCGCCCTCTTCGTCCGCCGTCAGCGCCACGATGATGTCGCGATCCGGCTGGAAGCCTTCGCGCTTCATGCGGATCAGGTTGGCCACCCACAAGGCAGCCTGGGCTTTGTCGTCCGCTGTCCCCCGCCCGTAGAAATAGCCGTCCTTTTCCGTGAAGACGAACGGATCCATGCTCCAGTCTTCGCGCCTGGCCTCCACCACGTCTTCGTGCGCCAGCAGCAGAATGGGCTTCCATCTGCCGCTGCCGCGATACCGCACCACGATGTTCTCCTTGCGGGGAATGGCTCCGCCCAGAAAGATGTCGGAGTCCGCAAACCCCGCGGCGCGCAGCCGCTTCGCCACGGCTTCGGCAACCGGGGTGGTCGCGCCCGTCGTGAAGCCGGACTTGATTTCGATCATCTCCTTATAAATGTCGTGAGCCAGCCGCTGATCGGCCTCGGGCGCCAGGTTGGAGGCGCCGAAGCAGACCGCCGGCACGATTGCAAGCAGCAGGGTACGCAGCATGGCGGACATTATGACACGGCGGCCGAAGCGCCTGCCGGCGTACTAGCGATGAGATCGTCTGTATCGGGCGGCTTGCTCCGGTGCGGTATCATGGGGGTACAGCCTCATGGCAGTACCCACTACACAAGCTGGAACCGACGAAGCCACTCTGGTTGCGCAGGCGCGCGAAGGCGATACTCTGGCCTTTGCCGAATTGGTGCGCCGCTACGAGGGCAAGATTTTTCGCCTTGCACAACACGTCACGAATAACCGCGAGGACGCCGAGGATGTACTGCAAGAAACATTCATGAAGGCCTACGAACACCTGGATCAGTTTCAGGGCAACTCCAAGTTTTATACCTGGATCGTTCGCATTGCCGTGAACCAGGCGCTGATGAAGTTGCGGCGCCGCAAAACCGACAAATCCGTATCGATGGACGAAACCATCGACACCGGCGAAGACACCATCGTGCGCGAAATTGCCGCCTGGGGCGAGGACCCCGAACAGCGCTTTTCGCGCGAAGAACTGGGCCGCATTCTGGATTCCGCGGTCCAAAGTCTGGAGCCGCCCTACCGCTCCGTTTTTGTCCTGCGCGATATCGATGAGCTTTCCACGGAAGAGACCGCCGAAGCGCTGAATCTCTCGGTCCCCGCCGTGAAAAGCCGCCTCCTCCGTGCGCGCCTTCAGTTGCGGGAAAAGCTCACCCGTTATTTCAAACGCAAGGGAGACGATGCCTTTGCTTACCTGTAAAGAATTCCTGAACGAATTGAGCGATTACCTCGATGAGTCGCTCGATGCAGAGATTCGTGCAAAGCTCGAAAAGCACATCACCGAATGCCCCAATTGCTGGGTGATCGCCGACACCACTCGCAAGACCATCCAGATTTACAAGGGCATGGAGCCCTACCCGATTCCCGATGATGTCCAAGGCCGGCTGATGAAAGCTCTCGAGCGAAAGATGGCGGCCCGCCATCGTTAGCGGCGCCGCCCCGGTCTACTTCACCGCCAGGGTCACTCCCGGCTGGCTGCGGCGGGCGCTTGCCGCGCTTCCAATCGAGATCGTAATGGGGATCGCCGCACCCGTCGATACTGTCGGCGGCACAATGGCGTTGATCTGTACGAGCCCCGCCACCGCACCCGGGGCCGCTCCCGCGTAACTGACCACCGCCGGCTGCCCGTTGATATCCACCCGCGCGGTTTGATCCGCAAGCAGGCCGGCTGCGGTCGCTACGGCTCCGTCCGGCACCTGCGTCGAAAGCTCTCCCATCCCCGTGGCATAGATCACGATCGTGGATCCGCGCGGCGCCGCATTCTTCGATGAGTTGATGGTGTACGCCGCGGTCGTGGCATCGTAATTCAGAATCGCCGCCTGGCCCTGGCCTAACCCTCCGAAGGTGAAAGCGCCCGGATTCGAAGCCACCACCATCAAGGGGTACGACGGGGTCGCGACCCCTCCGTTGTAAACCGTTGCCGTCACCGCGGGGTTGCCCGACTGCAGCACGGTTTCTACTTCGAACGGAACCACCGCGTTGATCTGGTTGCTCGAAACCATGATGATCGGCGCCCAGACCGCCGGTTGGCTGGGATCGATCTGAAATGCCACCTGGATCCCCGCCAGGATTGCCGGGTACAAAGCGGGCGACCCCGTGGGTGTTGCCGTGACCGCGGTACCCGGCCCCAGGTTCTGACCGAAAATCGAAATGATCTCCCGCGGCGCCACAGAAGTGATCCCCGTGGGCACCGGGTCTGGAAGAGTCCCGCTTTGCGTTGCCGTCGGCAGGTAGCTGGCCGCGTTGACGATCGACGAGATCGCCGGTTCGTTCGCCGGCAGCACGGTGAAGGTAGTGGTTGCCGGTTGCTGCCCCGGATTATTCGGCGGCGCGGGGTTGGTTACCGCCAGCGTCCACACTCCCGGGTTCGCCAGATAGGCCGCGTTCACCGTCGCCTGCAGCACCTTGGCGCTTTGCAGCGTCGAAGGCAGCGTAATTGGAGGATTCGCTCCCTGCTGCAAAGTGACCACCGAGGTGCTGAAGAAGTTCTGCCCATAAATCGTGATCACCGGGTTGACAGTCGGTCCGGCAATCACGCTCGCGGGGAAGATCGGCAGCATCGAATTCAACTGCGGCGCTCCCGCCGATACCACCAGGTTCACCAGAATGGTATAAGAGCCGTTGGTGGCGCTTGTCGCCGCGATCGTAACCACTCCGCCGTAGCTCCCCGGGTTCAGACCCGCCACGGTCGCCTGGTCCAGCGCGATGTAGATCGGCGTGAACGATCCGGAGAGCGCAACCCCGCTGGTTTGCAGCAGCGGCAGCTGCCCCGACTGATACACCCGCAGCCACACCGCCGTGCTGCTGCTGCCTCCCGAACCCGATCCGCCGGTGCTGGCGTTCGCCGTGGTGACATTGAACGGGATGATGTTCCCGTTGGACGCCACATCCATCACGCTGTAGGATGGCGCGACCGAGGGATCTCCCGTCGTGTAAGTAAAGGTCAGAACGGGAGAAGAGGAACTCGACGCCGCGGCCGTGTAATTGGTCGTCACCGGATCCGGCGTGACCACGATCTGCGAGGGCGGATTCGAAATCATGAGTGTGACCGCCACCGTCGTCGAGCCCGTTCCCGCCGTGATCGTGATGGTTCCGGCGTAGCTGTTCGGCGTCAGGCCGGTGGGATTGGCCGCCACCGTGAGAACCAGCGGAGCGTGGCCGGTATCCGGTGTGACGGCCAGCCAGCCGGCCGGCGTCGATGTCGTCGTGACGTTGATCGTGGTGGTGGAACTCGCCGAAGCGGGCAGGGAAACCGTCACTTTCTGCGATGCCGGATAGGTGGTGCTTCCCACCTGGTAGGAAAAGCTGAGCGACGTGGGGAGGGCCGTGGGAGTCTGCGCCGCAGCCGTTGCGGCCAGCATCGCGAACGCCGCCAGAGCGGCAGCGCCGGGAATCCAGTTCTTCATGCCCCGTATATCGGCGGACCCTCGAAAAAACTTGAGGGCCGCCGCCTGGAACCGGGCAGTACACTGAATTATGACTCTTTCCCGCCGCGATCTCGCAACCCTGTTACCCGTTCTGGCCGCCGCCGACGCCGCGGCTCAGACTTCGTCCAAACTCACCAGCCACGTCTACAAGTTCGAAGATCTCCCGGTGCGCACCAACGGCCAGAACCAGTCGCGCGCCATCCTGAAAGGCGAAACCTACACCGGCCTGCCGCTCGAAGTCCATATGACCGATCTGGCCGCCGGCATGGCTCCCCATCCCCCGCACCACCACGTACACGAGGAGATGGTGCTGCTCCTCGAAGGGCAGCTGGACGTCACCATCACCGGCCAGACTACCCGCGCCACCGCCGGGTCGGCCATCTATTTCGCCTCCGGCGACGAGCACGGTATGCGAAACCCCGGTCCGGGGCGCGCCCGCTATTTCGTCGTCGCGCTGGGCCGCGACTCCTAAAGCGCACCGTGCTATCCTGATTCCGGATGCTTGGCCGCCAGCGTAAAGCCCGTGTTTTGTTTGGACTATCGGATCTGGTCCTGGCCACCCTGGCCTTCGAAACGGCCTACGAGTTGCGCGCCTTCCTGCCCCTGTACTGGGAATTCTATATGACCGTCGAGCGCAAGGCGCTCGTGCTCGGTTTTACTCTCCTGGTCTGGGTCGCCATGGGGCTCTGGCTGCAGGTCTACGAAAAGCTCGATTCGGCTCATCCCGGCGTCATCCTGCGCGATGCCGCCCGCCAGTGCTGCTACGGCGCGCTCGCCCTGGTGGTTTTCGAATACAGCCTGAGGCTGGAACTGAGCCGCTTCTTCGTCATCTTTTTCGCCGCCTTCGCCTGGGTGCTGCTCGTCATCTTCCGCCTCACCGCGGGCCGCGTGGTGGGTGTGATCCGGCGCGAATTCGCGGCGCCCCACTTCGTTATGGTGGTCGGTACCGGCGAACGCGCCCTTCGCATCGCCCGCGCGCTCGAACAGTCCGCCGATTACGGCATCCGCCTGCTGGGCTTCCTGGCCGAACCCTCGACCCGCGACTCCGCGCCTGCGGAAATCTCCCTCAAAGCCGCACACAAGGTTTATCCCGCGGGCGAATTGCATGCCATTCTGCGCCGCCGCGTGGTGGATGAAATCGTCTTCGCCGTCGGCAGTGAAAGCCTGGCCGAATTGGAAGAGGTTTTTCTCCTGTGCGACGAAGAGGGCGTGCGCACCCGCGTGGCGGTGGATTTCTTCCCGCACGTCAATAGCACCGTCTCCCTCGACCGCCTCGGCGCCACCCCCCTGTTGACCTTTTCCGCCGTTCCCTACGACGAGGTCCGCCTGCTTCTCAAGCGCTGCATCGATATTCTGATCGGCGTCGCCGGCCTGCTTGTTCTTTCGCCGTTCATGCTCGTGATTGCGGTGCTCATCCGCCTGACGTCCCCGGGACCCGTGATTTTCCGCCAGGTGCGCTGCGGCCTGAACGGCCGCCGCTTCCTGTTCTACAAGTTCCGCTCCATGTGCCAGAACGCCGAGGAGCTGAAATCCAGCGTGGCCCACCTCAACGCCAAAGACGAGGTCGTGTTTAAGATCCCCCGCGATCCCCGGCTCACACCCATCGGCTATTACCTGCGCAAATTCTCCATCGACGAGTGGCCGCAGCTTTGGAACGTGCTGCGCGGCGATATGTCGCTGGTCGGGCCCCGCCCCGCCGTGCCCAGCGAGGTCGATCAATACCAGCGCTGGCAGCGGCGCCGCCTGCGCATGCGCCCCGGCCTCACCTGCCTGTGGGCCGTTTCCGGCCGCGACAAGCTGGATTTCGAAACCTGGATGAAAATGGATATGCAGTACATTGATAACTGGTCGCTGGCGCTTGATTGGAAGATCCTGCTGCGAACCATCCCGCGCGTCCTTACGGGCCACGGAGCCAACTGAGGGGACGGTACTGAACACATGCACCTGGTGCCAACCGAAGAAGAAGTCGTCGCCGTGTTGCGCGACACCGGCGCTCTACGAGAGGGCCATTTCGAATATCCCAGCGGGCTGCATTCCAACGAGTATCTGCAGGTGCCGCTGGCGCTGCGCTATTCCCAGCACCTGCGTATGCTCTCGGTGGGGCTGAGCCGCAAACTGCGCGCCCACCCGGAAATCCGAGCCATCGCCCACGAACTCTCGATCGTGGTTCCCATGACCGGCGGCCTCCCGGTGGCTTTCGGCGTGGCCGATGCCCTGCGCGCCAAACAGGTCTACTGGACCGAGCGCGAACACGATAGCGAACCGCTGCATTTCCGCCAGTTTCTCGAGCCTTGCAAAGGCGAGCCCGTCGTCCTGGTCGACGACATTCTGCGGACCGGCTCGAAGCTCGAGGAATGCAAGCGCCTGCTCGAATCCTATGGAGCGCTCGTCATGGGCCTGGCGGTCATCATCTACCAGCCCAATCCGGGTACCATCAGTTTCGGCGATCTGCCGTTGTATTACCTCGCCAAGCTGGATGCAAGCTACGCGGTGAATAGCCAGCAATGTAGCTGGTGCCAGAAAGGCGTGCCTCTGCAAAAGGCCTGGCTGTAGAGACGGAGAGGTCAATCCGGTAAACGTTAACTACCCCACAAAAACCTCCCGTTTCCGTTATTCAAGTCGAAATGGGTCAATCACTTGCGAATTTTGACGCGATTGCTGCTGAAACCCTGTGCAGATTGTGACAAATGCATTAAGTCATGGGCGGTTGGCTGTCTGCCAGACTACTTTCCCACAGCCTTTTCCACAGGCCGGTGGAAATCCGGCAGGCAGTATCAATAGGTCGAATGGGACGGGCGACCGAGCCTGCAAGATGGTAAATTGAAACCAAGACCGGGTCTCATGAGACGCGCCCCCCACCTTTGGATCGCATCCCTATTCTGCTGTGCCATTCTCTTTTCCCAGGACAACGCTGGAAAACTGGCCCCCTACTATCCGACTCCCCAGACAGTCGTCGAGAAAATGCTGCAGTTGGGGGGACTAAAAGCCGGAGAGAAGGTTTTCGACCTCGGTTCCGGCGATGGGCGCATTGTCATCATGGCCGCCCAGAAATTTCACGCCGACGCCGTCGGCATCGAGCTCGATAAAGACCTCTGCCGGCTAAGCATGGAGAGAATTCGCAAACTCGGGCTGGAGAAGACTGCCCGCATCATCAACGGCGACCTCCTGGCGCAGGATTACGCCTCCGCCGATCTCGTGACCGTCTATCTTCTTCCCGACTCCATCAACAATAAAGTACAGCCCATGCTGGATCACCAGCTAAAGAAAGGTGCGCGCGTTGTCGCGCACGACTTCGAGTTCAGGAACTGGACTCCCGATAAAGTGGAACAGATCGCTGACGATGGCGAAGGCCGGAGTCACACCCTGTTTTTATACCGAAAGTAACGCGTGTTGAAGTTCAGCTCGACTGATTACATCGCATGGGCCAGGGTTCTGCTGGCGGCCGCTGCTCCCGTTGTATTTCATTTCTATCTTCCCGACGCCCCCCTGCCTCTCCTGGGTCTGCTGGCGCTCTATTTCGTGTATGCCGTGGCCCTGGTCATTCGCTCCAGCGTGCAAAAAGGCATGCTGGGTCTGCTGGCGCTGTTTGGCGATACCGTCTTTTTTCTGATTCTCGCCGGCTACGGCACGGAGCGCTTTCTCTGGCTTTCCTCGCTGTTCCTGCTCTTCGTTCTCGCCGAGGCGCTGGTGTTTCACGGCGCCGTGCACGTGATCGTGGTCTCGGCCGCGTCCGCGATTTTCTGTGCCCTTCTGCCGAACCCGTCCCTCCTGCACCTGGAGCGGACCGTCGTTGTCGCGGGCGCGCTGGCCTGCGGCTTTGCCGTTGTCAAACGCAGGTACGGTTCCTCCACCGCCCGCCTGCAACAGGAATTGGGAGAACTCCGCCAGGCCGCCGAGAAAGCTCGCGAAGCCGAATGCCAGCGCATCGCTTCGGATTTCCACGATGGTCCCCTGCAAAGCTTCATCAGTCTGCAGATGCGCCTGGAGATCCTGCGCAAGATCTTCGAGCGCGATACGAACGCCGGCATGCACGACCTCCAGGAGCTGCAGGCGCTGGCGCAATCGCAGATCCGCGACCTGCGTACCTTCCTGCATGCCATGCGGCCGGTCGATGTGGACGGCAATAACCTGGTCTCCACGGCGCGCCGCACCGCCGAAAGCTTTCAGAAGGAGAGCGGAATCCCGGTCACCTTCCTCGGAACCACCGCGCCCGTCGGCCTGCCCCAGGAAATGAGCCTCGAGGTGCTGCAGATGATCCGCGAAGCGCTGCACAACGTGCAGAAGCACGCCGGCGCCACCCGCGTCGCCCTGGCCATCGAAAAAAACGACCGCGCGCTCGAAATCTCCATCGACGATAACGGCCACGGCTTCAGTTTCGCCGGCACGTACAACCTGGAGGAACTCGAACTTCTCCGCCTTGGCCCCGCCAGCCTCAAGCGCCGCGCGCGCTCTCTCAATGCCGACCTGCTTCTCGAATCGCGCCCTGGCCGCGGCGCCGGTCTGAAGGTGCGGATTCCCCTGCAATGAAAGCCCTCTGCGTGGCGTTGCCGCTGCTCCTGCTCACCGCGTGCGGCCGCTATGCCGACTTCACCCTGCCTGCACTTTCCGGAGGCAACCCCAACCAGACCTTCGTCTTCGATGAGCACCCCGCTCCCGTTTTGTCCCGCGACGCATCGAGCGACGTTCTGAATCCCTCCGTAGTGCAGTCTCCTTCCGGCCTGCTGAATTTTTACTCCGCGTTCGATGGCCGGGCGTGGCACACCGCGCTCGCCTCCAGCCGCGATGGCTTTTCCTGGAAAACGCAAGCCGTCATCCTGTCCCCCGACCCCCGCACCTGGGAAGACTCTTACATCGCGGCCAATGGCTCGGCGCTGTTCTCCGGCGGCCTCTATCGCTATTGGTATCAGGCCGGTCCCAAGTCCTCTCCGCGCATCGGGCTGGCCACCAGCAGCAACGGCCGCGCCTGGCGAATGCGCCCCGCCCCCGTCCTCGCTCGCGGCCCCTACATGAGCTGGGACGAGCGCGCGGTCGCCGATCCCTACGTGATCCGCGCCGGCGGTGCATTCTATATGTATTACCTGGGCCAGGACCGCGCGAATCCTCCCCGCCAGCGCATCGGCCTGGCTCGCTCCGCCGATGGCCTCCACTGGACGAAGCTGCGCGCCAATCCCGTGCTCGATCTCGACGACGGCGCCAACGTCGGCGAACCCGCCGTCTGGCAATCGCACGGCTTCTATTGGATGCTCTACACCGTCCGCGCCACCGATGAGACCCGCTATCTGCGCTTGGCCCGCTCCACCGATGGCGTTCACTGGAGCAGGCTCCCGCTCGTCATTCACGGCTCTCAGCCCTGGGATTCCCAGGTGATCTGCGATCCGACCGTCCTGGTCGAAGCCGGTGAAATCCGCGTCTGGTTCGGCGGCGGCGATCGGCCTTCCCCCGATGAACGCCTCGATGGCCAGATCGGCTACGGCACTTTGCGCCCCGCGCCGATGGCCTCGCAGTGAGCGCTTAACGCCGCGCGGACCGCGCCCCTTCCTGCAACTCCTCGCGCCCGGGCGCCTTCGCCGTGGGAACTTTCGCGACTGCCCACGCCGCCGTCCAGCAAATCGTTACCTCGGTCAGCACGTGAAAGATAAAGAGGTGCCGGTTGGTTTCGATGGCATCGGTCAATGCCGCGATCGCGAACTCTCCCGCCGCCATCGCCGCCAAAGCGGCACACACCCACGCCGCCCGCGAGCGCCGCCACAGCGCATACGCAATCACCGCCGCCAGCCACACCGGCGCAATCCACGGCAGCCGCCGGAGCATCGCGCCGCGCGCGCCGCTCCAGTATCCAGCGGCCTCCGCTCCCGGAGGCTTACCGCTCTCGCGCGTGTAGTTCCCCATGCCGGGCTCCTGAATCTGCCACGCGAAATCCTTCAGGTTCCACCACAGCAAACCCACCGTGCGCACGGGATGCATCGCGTAAAATCGCGCCACGCGCCAATAGGGGACGCGCCGGGTGAAGCGCTCGCTCCAGGCAAGGTCAGCGGTGGGCGCGCCCGGCGAAAACACGTGCAGCCCCACGTATGGCAGTTCCGCTTCGCCCAGCCCCAGCTCCTGCAAATCCGCCAGCGGCGCCCGCGAATGCGGTGTGATCTCGAAAAAGACGGTGTCGAACAGGGCTTCCCCGCGCCACGAGGCCGGCGCCGAGCGCGCCATCCCGCCCGCCGCCAGAAGCACCACCGCCGCCGCCGCGATTGCCGCCCGGCTGCGCGCCAGCGCCACCACGAGCACCGCGCAGGCAATCGCCATGGGCGCGTGCTGCATCTTCGAAGTCACATACAACAGCGCGCCCGCGGTATAACCCGCCACGCGCCACACCGAAGCGCCGCGGATGGCCATGTCCGCTGCCGCCGCGGCCATCAACGCCACTCCCGCAAAGGCCGCGGCATCCATGTAAAAGGTGTTCAGGTACGCCAGGTACGCGGCGTCTCCGAAAATGAAGACGGCGGCCGCGCCCGTGGCTAGCTGCACCCGCGTTCCCAGGGGCCGCACCGCCGCCAGCAGCCACGCCAGTGCCGCCAGGATCGCAGCCAGGTGCACGAAGCCCATCCAGCGGATATCGAATGCGCCATCCCGCTCGAAAACGCGCGAGAGATGCCATGCGCACCAGGCGAACAGATCTTCGCTCGAGTATACGTGGCTCTCCCAGATGAAATCGGTCGAGCGCACGTAGCGCCGCACGTAGTAATCGTGGTCTTCCGCCGCGGCGCGCCCGCCCGCCGCCGGCCCCAGCCAGAAAGGACCCGTGATCTTCGGGAAATCGCCGTTGTCGGCGATCCCGATGGCCGGCGGAACGAACAGGCGCCATCCGAAAAACACCAGCGCCGCCGCCAGCACGATCCAGGCGAGCTTATCCCGTGGTTCGCGCATGCGCCAGCTCTTCGCCGCACAGATCGGCGGCATCCGGCTCGCGGCGGCGCTGTAGGGCAACCGCCGCGCCGAACCCCAGCAGCGTGCAGAACAGCCCGAAATAGACCGAAAACGGCCGGTATTTCATCACCAACTCGTGGCGGCCGCGATCCACCACCACCCCCCGAATCACCGTGTTCACCTTCCAGATCTGCGCCGCCCTGCCATCCACTTCGGCTGCCCATCCGGGATACCAGTTGTCGCTCACCACCACCATCCCCTTGCATGCCATATCGAGCCGCACGCTCACCGTTGACGGCACATCCCGAATGCCATCCACTCTGTCCGGCGCGCCGCAGCGGTCCAGCGCCGGCTGCGCCCCCACCATCACCGCCGTCGTGCGCAGGTCGATCGGCGAATCGCGCACCAGCTCTTCGGCCTTGCTCACGTTGGGAGCCCCCGCGATCTGGTGCACGGTCCAGGCGCGCGGAAAGACATTCGGATTGCCCCAGATCTTCACGCCCGTCTGTCCGGTGAAAAGCGCCACCAGCCCCGGCCGCATCGGCGCGCGGCTCACTTCGTAATTGATGCCGTACATCTGCACCAGGCGGTCCTGCCACCATCCCAGTTCGTGCGTCGACACCAGCATGCTGGCCGTGAAGGCGTGGCCGGCATCGATGCGGAACCAGTCCCCGACCGTGAATTTCAGGTCGTCATCGTTCACGCCGATACGCTTGGGCGCGGGCAGCCATTGCAGGTAATGGCCGATATCCTGGTTGTCGTAGAGCGGCTTCAGGAAGACTGCATTCTTGGTATCGCTTTTGGGCGGCCAATTCCATCCGACTTCGTTGCCCTGCTCGATCACCACCAGCGCGCCGATCAGCACCAGCGCCCATTCCCTACGCACGTAGCCGTGCAGCCAGCAGTAGAGCAGCGCCGCGAACAACAGCGCGATCACCCCGGTCATCACCGCGCGCGGATCGCTGGTAAGCGCCGTAGTCACCGCCGGACGCACCACCAGCAGAGCGAAAATCGCCGCGCCGAACCACACCAGCGTCTTCAGCAGCCGGCTTTCACGCGCCGCTGCCGGCTGTTTCGCCAGCAGGTCCACACCCAGCGCCGCCAGCGCCGCCAGCGAAAAATGCAGAATGCTCAGCGACACGATCGGCGAGCGCGATTTCTCCACCATCGGGACGTATGCGTAGAGCCATCCGTAAAACGGGTCGTTGCGGGCCATGGCATAGAGCAGCGCGCAGATGCCCAGCACGGCGAACAGCCGCACTTCGCGCCGCCCGAACGCTCCCCAGATGGCGACCGCGGCCAGGCTCAGGCCGACGACGCCCGCAAAGGGATCGGTGCGCAGCCCCGAGCCGCCCGGCACCAGCAGATGGTACAACTCTTCCGGCGGCAGCCCGCTGTCTTCATGCTCCGCAACCCCGACCTTGTCGTTCCACGTCAAGGCTCCGGTCGCCGTCCAGCGCTTCGCCAGTTTGCCGTATTCGATCGCGGGCAGAATCTGCACCGCGCTGACCAGCGCCATCACCCCCGCCATCACCGCCAGCCGCAGCGCCGCCTGCTTGCGCGCCGCCGGACGGAAGAGTGCCGCCGCTGCCGTCCCCAACGCCGCGAGCGTGAGCATCACCGATGGTTCGTGGTGACCGCACAGCCACGAAACCCCGAGCATCGCGCCCGCCCAGCCGGCGTTCTTCAGCGGCGTGCGCCCGCGCAGCGAGCGCAGCAGAAACAGGAACACCAGCGGCGCCCAGATGCCCGGCTGCAACTGCTGCGGCCACCCCGTATTTCCGATGTACCCCGCGGTCGCGTAGAACACCCCGCCGACGGCCGACGCGCCCGCGCTGCAGCCCAGATCCCGGAACAGCCACCACGCGAAGAGCCCCGCCACGCAGTGGATCAGCACGTACCAGACATCGACGAAAAACGGCTGGAGAAAGCCATGGCTCAGCGGCGCCAGCGCCAGCAGAAACGTGAACGGGCTGGTCATCCCCGGCTGCACCTGTCCGATCAACGGCTGCCCGAACCACTCGTAAGGGTCCCAGAGCAGTATCGACCAGTGCCGCAGCGCGTAAACCTGCGCCTCCAGCCACGGCATCACCTGGTTAGCCAGATCCGGGTTTTCCAGAAACGTGTACTGGCTGGTAATCACGATCTTCCAGAAGACCGTGACCACCCCCGCAATCATCAACAATACGGGGGCGATGCGTTTGAAAGCGGGGCTCACCGGGCTTGAGCCCCATGGTAGCAAAAATCACTCGGCGTACGAATCGGTGTGCACGCACCAGAGGGTCTTCACCGCCGGAGACGCAGAGGCGCGGAGGAAAGGCAAAGGCAAATCGGTCCGGCCAGCGGCGCGTACGGTAGCGGATATCGCACCTGACCTTTGGCGTTCATTCGTGTTCATTCGTGTTCATTCGTGGCCCGCCCCCTGCCCCCCCATTCTCCTCGCCCTCTCGAAATCGTCCTTCAGCTTTTCGGTGATCTTGTCCGCCACATCCGCGCTCGCCCCGTGAAACCTCGCGCCCTGGCTCTCCTGCGTGGTCGACCAGATCACATCGCCATCCTTGTTGACAATCCGTACCGCGGCGATCGCTTCATGCCGCCGCTCCGTCGAGTGGTCCGCTTCGCTCTCCCCGACCCCGATCCCTGCCGAATTCCCGTTCCGCGTGTACCCGCTGCCGCGCGCCGAGCCCAGATTCGCGTGCGCGTTGATGTTGTCCGAGGACTGGTGCAGATCCGTGAATACCAGGTCTTCGGCCGCCCCGCGGATGATGGCATCGGCGCGCTCCTGGTTTTCGGTGACGACGAACAGGTCCGCGCCCGCCAGGCTGCTGATCAGAATGTCGCGCATCTGTGCCGCCGTCTCGCCCCCGGTGAGCCGGTCCACGAAGACCCGGTGCACGGTGAGCAACTGCCGCAGCGAGGCATCGTGCAGAGAAGGCGCATCGCCCGCCACAGCCGCCGCCGCGGCCGCCAGCGCCAGCAGCAGTTTCATCGCTGGATCGCCTTTCTGGCTTCTTCGTCCTGGAACTCCACGCGCCGCCCGCTGCGCGCCTCCAGGCTCGCCAGCAGCCCGCGAATATCGCCCTTGTCCACGCGCATCACCAGCGCCTCCTGCTTGCCGCCCGCGTCCTCGAAGCCCAGCGTTACGAAATGCTTGTGCTGTTTCGCCAGGAGCAGCATGGGCGAAATCAGCACCGCCTCTGCGTACCGCCGGCTCACCGTCTGCCCGTATTCCAGGGTAGTGATTTTGCGGTAAGGAATGCGCATCTCTTTTCGGGCGCAATCCACTATGAGGGTATCGGCATCCGCCAGATTGAGATGAATCGCCGATTTGACGGGGAATTCGGGCATGGTCCCGCCGACCACCAGCACGCGAATTCCCCCGACGGCGGCCGAAGCCGCGGCCGCGAGCGCCAACGCGCCCAGCGCCATCCAGAAGGTTCGAGTCATGGCCGTGAGCAGTGAAGTGCCCCGGCCGGCGCCGGTCTCTCAATAATAATTTTCGGCGATCCCGTAGGCGCGATGCACGTCCGCCAGCGTGAGAATGCCGATGGCGTTCGCCGGGTCGGCGCGGCTCGCCACGCGCAGCACTTCGTTCTGCCCCAGCAGCCGCAAGGCGGAATCCAAAGGCACGTCGGGATATATCCGCGGCGAGCGCTCCAGATCGATTTCATGCGGAACGGGCTGCATGGCGTCTTCCACGCGCAGCACCTCCGTCGAGCGGTATTCCTCGGCGGAAGGCAGATCCACGCCCTCCTGGTGCGCCAGCATGGTGAAGAACGGCTCCGGATGCAGCCGCCGCGAGATGAAATAGGCAATCGTGTTGGCGATCATCACCGGCAGAATGATCACGTAGCTGGCGCTCACCTCGAACACCATGAAGATCGAAGTCATGGGCGCGCGAAACACGCCCGAAAAGAACGTGCCCATGCCCACCAGCACATAAGCGCCGGCCGAGCTGGTGGGAAACGGCCAGAAGTGGTGCGCCAGTCCGCCCAGTCCGCCGCCCAGCATGGCGCCGATGAACAGCGCCGGCGCGAACATGCCTCCCGGAATCCCCGTGCTGAAGCACAACAGTGTTACCAGCAGCTTGGCCGCCGCCAGCAGCAGCAGCAGGTTCCAGGGAAAACGGTCGTGCATGGCGAAATCCATGGCGTCGTATCCCGCGCCCATCACTTCCGGAAGCCACAGCCCCACCAGTCCTACGAAAAAGCCGCCGATCAGAGCCTGCACCAGTTCCGTCCTGTGCGGCAGTTTCTCCAGCCGCGCGCGCAGCAGCTCGATGAGCTTGATGAACAGCGCCGAAAGCAGCCCGCCCACCACTCCCATGAGCGCGTAGACAATCAGTTCGCTGGGGTGCGTCAACTGGAACGGCGGCACGCGGAACAGCGGGTCGTTGCCGAGAAACCAGCGGATCACCACCACCGCCGAAACCGCCGAGAGAACAATCGACCCTACCACCGCCGCGTTCCACGACGCCATCACTTCTTCCATCACGAACAGCACGCCCGTAATCGGCGTGTTGAACGCCGCCGCGATGCCCGCCGCCGCGCCCACCGGCGCGATCAGCCGCATATTCTTGCGGCCCAGCCGGAACATTCGCCCCAGCAGCGACGCCACCCCCGCACCCATCTGCAGCGAAGGGTCTTCCGGTCCCAGCGAGTTGCCGGAACCGATGGCGATCGAGCACGCCAGAAATTTGCCCGCCACCGTGCTGGTGGGCACCAGGCCGTCGGAAATATACAGCGCGGCCTTGGTCTGGTTGACGCCGCTGCCGCGCGCCAGCGGAAACACTCTCGTCGCCAGAAACGTGGATACCAGCGCGCCCAGCGTGGGCGCCACCAGGCGGCCGAAACGGTATTTGCCGCTCAGCGCGCCTAAACTGTACCAGCTCAGAAAATCGATCGCGATATGGAAGCAGACCACCAACAGACCGGCGAAAATGCCGATCAGAATCGACAGCAGAAGAAATCGCTGCGCTTCGCTGAGGGCCATTCGGGTGGTGGGGTTCGGCGGTGTCATTGAGTGGGCGCCATCTGATTTTGGATTTTCGACATTACCGCTGCCAGTGCCGCGTCGGGAGCCTGGCCGGCGCAGGCACTCTGCCGCACCTTCCAGACCTGCTCTGCCAGCGTAATCATCTCGACGGTGTCCCCGTCGCGGCGGCGGGATGGCTTTTCCTCGAAAAGCTTTTGCGCCGCATCGTTCAAATCGGCCGGAAGCGTCGTGCATTGCTGCGCCGATGCGCTGGTCAGCGCCAGCAGGTCGCGCGCGCGGTCGAAGCGCTGGTTGGCGCTCAGGCGCACCAGCGAGGGATCGAGCTGCAGCACCGAATCGCATTCCTTCAGCCGCTGCTCGATCGTCGGGTCGTTCAGCCCGTCGCGCTCCGCTGTGCGATAGGCATTGCGCGCGCCCACGAAATCTCCCGTGGCGAAAAGCGCGTCGCCCAGCCCCTTCTGCGCCGCGCCGTCTTCGCGATTGGTGGTGAGAATCGCGCGATAAACCTCCGCCGCGTGGTCCGGGGAGCCGTTCGCCAACAGGAGCGTGGCGATGCGCTGCCGTGTCGCCGTGTCCTCTTCCGGCGCCTCGGCGGCCAGGTCGAGCAGTTCCGCCAGCACCTGCCGGCGCTGCCCTTCGCGCTCGAGAATCCCGATCAGCTCGAAGCGCGCGGAGATGCGGTTCTCGACCGGGTTATCTTTCCAGAACCCGTAGATGGCGCGCTGGTAGTACATGATGGCATCGTCGTAGCGGCGCTGCTGCGCCGCGATGCGCGCCAGCATCAGGTTGATCTGCCCGTTCGTGGGGTCGACCTCGCGCAACTCCGCCAGATGCGTCTCCGCCTCGCTCCAGCGGCCCAGCTCCATGAGCGAGCGCGCCAGCGCCATGCGGTACGTCTCGCTGTTGTGCTCATAGACCAGCGCCGCCCGAAACTCGTCCGCAGCCTGCTCGTAGTGGCCCGTGCCCGCGAGTTTGATGCCGTCCTGGTATAGTTCTTCGGCGCGGCTGCTGCGGGTATTGTAATAAGCCCTCGCCAGGAAGCCCGTAAATGTCATGAGCAGGACCAGCGAAGCGGCCACCGAAATGGCGGCGCCTCGCGTCGTCGATGGAGTCATCCCTTAAACAGAGTAGCGAATTCGAAGGGGTTCCCGCACGGTTGCCCGGGCCGCTCGCGTCCTCAGAACGGCCGCAAACCGCGCAGTAGCCCGAGCGTCGTACCGCCGGTGGCCAGCGGTACCGCGTGAATCACCCGCCAGGAATCGTCCAGTGTGCCGATATACGCCGCGTCCGCGCGGCCGCTTCCCATCAGGATGACCGTGAAGTGCCGCGCCGGATAACTCATCGCCCGGTAGTGAATCGCGGGCGATGCCGCCACCCAGCGGTCTTCCGCGGGCCTGCCCAGCTTCGCGATCACTGCATGCGAATCGTCGGCGCCGGTGAGGTCCAGGTAAGAGCGGTCTTTCAAGAGCGCCCCGCCCTGCCGCGGTTCGCTCAGATGCACCAGGTTGAGCGCCACCACGTGCAGACAGAGCGCCAGCACTACCGCGCCGCCCACCATCTTCAGCGTCCGGCTCTCCCGCTTCGATTCCAGCCGGATGGCAACCACCGGCGCCGGCGACGAACGCCGGGCCATGCTTGCCGGCCCCGCGGCCTCGCCCACTGCGATGGGCATCTCGATCACGCGCCGCTGATACGGCCACACCGCGCCGTCGCGATACTCGAGTTCCCGGGCCAGCCCCACGATGGGGAACGAGTCGTCTAAATAGGAAACCTCAGCCACGAAGCGCCGCGGAATCGAAACCTCGATGCCGCAGCGGCTGTTGACCGCAACCATCTCCGACCACGTCGCTTTGCGGAACAGCCACTCGTTGTGCTCCAGATTCTGAATCGGCGGGTAGAAGGCGAAGGTCCGCCGCTCCAGATGCTCGAACAGCGGCGGGATGGGCGGCGACGCCATGAGCATCATGTTATCGCGGACAGGCCGCTCGCGGAAAGAGGTAGCGCCGGCGATCCTGTCACTCCGGTCGCCGGCGCTACCGTGCAGCCTCGTCTGCAGATCTAATGAATGGACCGGTCCGCGTTGTTCTCCCGCATCGAGTAGCGGTCCAGTTCCGCAATCAACGGATGCGCGGCCGCCGGCGGAGCCATGTTGCTCATCAGGATCTCTCTGGTATTCAGCTTCCGGCCGTACAGCGCCTCATTGCGATCCAAATCCGGGCGAACCGTCGCACCGTTCAGCGCGATCCCCGCGAACGCTCCTTTGGCTCGCGACCAGGCCAGTATCTCGGCATTCAGCTTCAGGTCCGTGCGGGCGCTCGTGGAGCGTCCCACCGGTCCCGCCGCTACCGAAGCGTCGGCGCCGAGCGTAACCTTGTCCCCGAGGAGCGACTCCATCCCGTGACGGCTCATCACCAGCAGTACCAGGTCCGTGGCTTCCCCACCGATCTGGAACCCCACGCTGCCGCCGCCGATCCTCATTGCCGCCGGCGCGCCCCATCCTGTGCCGCTCGTATTCCGGCATTCGGCGACCCCGCGGCCGTATTCGCCGCCCACGATAAACGCCGCTTTTACGACCGCCGGAAAAATAACCACGCAGCGCGCCTTGGCCAGCAAGTCCTGCGGAATCCCCCTATCCGGGGTACTCATAATCTCATGCAGAACCCGTGCCGAATCCCGCAACTGCTCATCCGCTTTCGCCGCATCGGCCCCCCATAGTCCCGTGGACAGCAGCCCCATGGTTGCCAGTAATGATGCCGATATGAACAGACCTCGCATTTCGGACCTCCTGCAACCATTATCGCGTGAATGACTCAATAACTCGCCGTATTTGGCGACTAAGTTGTCCGATTCCCCACTTTAACTACGGCCTAAAAAGCGCAGCCGCACGCTGAATGCGCGCACCTGCCCCCGTCCGTAAGTTAGAAATTGCGGAGTTCCGGCCACGTTATTTACGTAATTAGGATTACCGTTGTTGGTGATGTTATCGAAGCCGAATCGCCACGCCCATAAGTAATGAATCGCACGGAACTGCCGTTCCAGGTGAAGATTCAAACTGAAATAATCGGGCATGCGCTGCGCTCCCGGCAGGCCCGTCAAAACGCCCTGCTGGCTTACTACGCTGAAGGGGAATCCGGTGCGGTATTCCAGCAGATAATTGACCGTGGTGTTGCGCGTCAGCCAGCGTATGGGCACGCGCGGTAGCGGCGCCCAGCCCCACATATGAACGCGGTTCGGCGTGTCCCAGGCCTCCGGACCCGGCAGTTGCGGCGCGAAGATCGGATTCTCCAGGCTGTAATCCACCGCCGCGCTGCTGCGCGCCCGCGAGCGCGTGTATCCGATGAACCATTCGTACTTGCCCGCGAACGTGCGCCGCATGCTGAAGTCGAAGGCGTCGTACCGTGCCCGGCGCGCATTCTGCAGCATGTAAATGGCGCCGCTATCGAAGTCAGCCGGCGTGTCCGGAGTGATCGGAACGAAAGCGAAGCCGTCTTCTCCCACGCGATGCATATAGCTCGCCGTGCCATAGAACTCAAACGGCAGTTTGCGCTCCGCGCTCAGGCTCGCGGTGCTCTCATACGGGGCCTTCAGCGACTGCTCGTCGATCCGGAACGTCGTCGGCACTGGTCCTTGCATCAATCCGCCGGGAAGATAGTATGTTGCATAACTGGTCTGGTCCTGCTGGCTCGTGAACAACGCCAGGCTGATGGCGTCATAATACATGCCCCACCCGGCTGAAATCTTCGTTCCGCCCAGAAACGCCGGCGCCCACGCCGCCGAAAGCCGCGGCGCCATTTCCAGCTTGCGCACAATCTCGTTCCATTCCGCCCGCAGCCCCGCTTCCACCGACAGGCCTTCGCGCACCGTCCAGTGATCCTGCACGTAATTGGCGCCCTCGAAGTTCTTGCGCCGCTGGAACGGGCTGCCCTCGAAGGTCACATACCGGGCCAGCGTATTGTCGGCCTGCAGAATCTCGTAATCGTGCCGCAGCGTGGTCTGGTGGAACGCCTCGCGCTCGAGGTCCGTGCCGGCTTTGAACAGGTGCGTACCATGAAAATGCACAATCGGAAAGAAGAGGTTGGCAATCCCCTGCTGCCGGTAATAGTGCCGGTCCAGATTGACGAAATAGTTGCCGCGATTTCCGTACGGAGTGATCTGGTAGATCTCCGTCCCCTGCGGCTCGCTGCGCAGGAGTCCGCGCGAATCGGCGAACCCCACATCCAGCAGCGCTCCACCGGCGAAGTAATGCTGGTCGCGCAGCGTGCTCATGAACAGAAGCTGCCGCATGTTCGTGGTCGCTTCGGCGGGCGTCAGAAAACTCAGCCCGGTGCGCGTATTATCCGCCAGGTTCAACAGCAGGCTGCCGGTCAGAATGTTCCTCGGAGCGACGTTCACCTGGAACCGCGCCAGGTCGCTGAAGGTTGTGCCATGGGTGCGGTCGGGCCCTTCCGGCACACCGTGAATCGTATCGTTGCTGTAGAAGACATCCGCGCCGTTGTGGAACCAGGCGCGGCCCTTCACAATCGGTCCGGAGACCTCCAGCCGCGGTGTCCACTTATTAATGTGGAAACCGCTGTCGCTCGCCACCCCCGGAATGAAATTCGTTCCCCCGAAGCGCCAGCGGTCGTCGCCCATCTTGGTCTTGAGCTCGAGCACGCCCGCGGAGCCTCGCCCGTTGTCCGCCGAAAACCGGCTGCTCTCCACTTCCATCGATTGAATGGTGTCGATGTTCACCCGCGTATCCAGCTCGCCCGTTACCGGGTTCGAAATGTTGAAGCCGTCCAGCGTGTAATTGGTCTGGTTCGACCGCGCGCCGTTGAAATGGTAGCGGCCGTTGTTGTCCGGCACCACCCCGTCGAACATCTGCAGCGCGCTGCGATAGTCCGCCGGAGCCGCGTACGGCACGGCGAGCATCTCGGTGTTGTCGAGCTCCTTGCGGTCCGACGGCTGCTCGGGGTCGATCGCCGACGCCGAAGCCTTCACGTCGATCCGTTCCGGAAGGTCCTGCAGATGGTTCAGCGTGATGGTGAGCTCGTTGGCTCCCGCGGCGAACCGCACTGCGCTATGGAACAGGTAGAAGCCCAGGCGCTCGGCGCGAACATCATATTCTCCAGGCGCGAGCGCGAGTTTGAAGTTCCCGGCGGCATCGCTCGAAGCCGTGACCGGCAAGCCCGGCGGCTGCGCGCGCAGCTCGACCCGCACCCCGGAAACCGCGCTCCCCCGCTCGTCCGTTACGCGCCCCGAAACCGCGGCCGGGTCCGCCGCAACCGCGCACCACGCCGCGCAGAGAACCGCCAGAAGCGCGATGGAGCGGTAGTGCATGAGAGAATTCTGAACACTGCAGGTGCCCGGCGGCACCATGGCGCATACGTGTCCAGGATAAGCGAATTGCAGGGACAAAAAAAGGGCGCCCCCGCAGGGAGCGCCCGGATTCGTATGGACAGTTCTGTTTTCTTTAGAAGAAGAGCTTCGCCGAGATCTGCAGCGACCTCGGGTTGCTCGAGAAAGCGTCCTGCGGGATGCCGAAAGTGGTCGATTGCGGCAGCAGGAAGTTGTGCTGGGTCGTGCCGGTGAACCCGACCGGAGCCACATCGCTGATGTTGCCGCCCACATATTGCGGGTGGTTCAGGATGTTGAACGCCTCGAAGGCGACCCGCACCTTTGCCTTCTCGGTGATATTCAGCAGCTTGGCGAAGGTCAGATCGACATCATCGATCGGGTTCAGGCGCGCGGTGTCGCGACCGCCGTTGGGCAGCGTCCCCTTCGGCGCCTGAATGTAGCGTGCGTTGGGATTAGCGGCATAGTAGCCCACCGTCTGCCCGGCGCTGTTGAGCAAAGGCAATGCAGCGCTGCCCGTGCCCGCCTGGCCGCTGGGATTCACGAAGGCGCGGTCGCCCGCCGAATCGCCGTTCAGGTTGGAATCGAGGCCGCTCTGCACATCCCACCACGTCCCGGTCTGGTAGTGATAGATCGGATCGATTTCCCAATTCCCGACGACATTCTTCAGAAGCCAGTTCTTGTCCTTGAACGGCAGCCATTGATACACGGCCGCGATCGTGAACACCTGGCGGTGATCCAGCGGCGATTCGGACCGGTCGAGCTTCAGGTTCGTCGAGTCCTCCGGCCGCCGAGGCGTAATGTAGGTGCTGAACACATCGGCCGTCGAATTGTCGATATCGTTGCTCCACGTGTATGCCGCGGTGAACTGCAGCCCGTTCTTGAAGCGGCGCGTCACCTGGTTCTGCCAGCCGTGGTAGGTGGACATGCCCCAAGGCTGATAGGAGGTGATGATGCCCGTGAAACCCGCGTTCAGGTATGACGGGATGATGTCGCCTCCGTTGTTGTAGAGGTTGTTCAGATTGCTGAGCGTGTTCGTCAGCGAGTTAGCCACGCCCAGCCCCGGATTGCCGCCGAAGAACATCGGCAGCGCGTTAGAGGCGTTCACCACCGGTTGGCGGTTCAACTGGATCTGTACCGGCAGGTAGAGGGCGCGCGTACCCACGTACCGGCTCTCCACCGTGTAGTCGTTCATGAAGACGTGCTGGATTCCGATGTTCCACTGAATGGATTCGGGACGTTGCTCATCGGGAATGTAACCGCCCGTGCCGGCTCGCGCGTCGGCCAGGCTCAAGCCCGCGCTGGGCGCGTTCGGCGGAATGCCGCCGCTGGCCAGGAAGCCGGTGCCGTTCAGCCCCGTGACATCCACCGTCGTGGTGATCTGCGGCGGCAGCGTCAACAAGCCAAGGTTATCGTACAGCACATCGCGATTAATGCCGAAGCCGGCGCGGATGGAAGTTTTGCCGCTGGTGCCCGGCGACCACGCGATGCCCACGCGAGGCATGAAATCATCCCACTGCGAGTGGGGCGAGCGGAAATCGATCAGCCCCGGAACGCTCGAAGCTGCGTTGAGGTCCTGCAGGTTCTCGCTGGTCGGAATGCTGACATACTCCCAGCGAATGCCGAGATCGATCGTGAGGTTGGGTTTGACCTTCCAGCTGTCGTTCGCGTACAGGCCGTCATACCAGCGGTTGCCGTAGTAGACCGAATTGCCCAGGGAGCGCTGCGCCAGGTAGTCGGGGTTGTAATCGAACAGGTAGTCGGAAAGATAGCTCCACTCGTAATCGCCGCGCGAGCGCTGCGTGAAGCTCGAAGGCGCAATCAGCCGGTAGCCGTCAAAACCGAATTTCAGGTTGTGATTCCCCTTGGTTATCGAAACGTTGTCGGCGAGTTCGTAGGTGTTCTGGTAACCGTACTGCGGCGCATTGGGGTCGGGCCCGAGTTGCACGCCCAACTCGAAGATATTGATGTTGGGGAATTGGTCGAGGCCGGGCCAGGTCTGCGGACCCACCGGGAAGTTGTTCGAGAACCGGTTGTAGCCCAGTCGGAATTCGTTGGTGATGGTGGGCGAGAAGGTGTGGTATTCCGAGAACGTCGTCAGATATGAGTTGGTCGGCGTCGTGGTGTAGAACACCGGCAGGCTGGCCGACGTATCGATGGAACCTGTGCGGTTGAGAATGAAGCGGAAGCGCAGGTTGTCGTTCTCCGAGATGGTATCGTCGATACCGGCGACGGCCCTCTCGGCGTTTGTGAATGCAGGCGCGGAAACGCCGATTTGCCCGATCGGAATCGAAATCGCCGAAGCGGCCTGCTGGCCCAGGCTCTCGTTCCCGGGACCAATCAGGGGATACGCTCCGTTGGGTGTGGAGGCCGGAGCCGCCGACGTCGCAGCCGTCCCCAGGTATTTCTGCAGAATGCCGAGGCTGGTCTGATTGATCCCGGGGATCCCGGCCAATGTCGACCACCCCGCGGCCGTAGGTGCAAACAGAACGCCGCCGGTACCGGCAAATCCTGTCGGCTCGTATTCGTAGTCGACGAAGAAGAACAGCTTGTCCTTCTTGATCGGGCCGCCCAAGTCGCCGCCGAAGCGGTTGTCGTCGAAGCGCGGATGCAGAGGCGTCTGCTCCACTGCCGAGAAGTTATCGGCCGCGTTCAGATTGCGATTTTCCAGATACTCGTAAGCGGTGCCGTGGAAGTTATTGGTGCCGCTCTTGACCACCTGGTTGAACTGGCCGCCCGAAGAATGCCCGAACTCCGGCGAAAACTGGTTCTGCAAAACCGTAAATTCCTGCACTGCGTCGTTGGGCACGGTTACTACAGGACCCGTAACGCTGTCGTCGTTGTTATCGATCCCTTCGATGGTGTAATTGTTGTTGCGCGGACGCTGGCCGCTGACGGAAGGTCCGGTGCCTACGCCGACCGCACCGGAGGTCGCCGTCCCGGCGTTCAGCAGCGAAAGGTTAATCACTCCGCTCCCGGTGGATGCGTTCGGCAGATCGCTCATCTGCTGTGCGGCAAAGGTATTCTGGATCTGTGCCGTGGTGGTGTCGATTTCCGCCGCCGATGTCGTTACTTCGACAGTCTGCACGTTCTGTCCCACGGTTAACGTTACGTTGCGCGTCGAAGTGACGCTGAGTTGCGTGGTAACGCCTTTCACCTGAGCGGTGGTGAAGCCGGGAGCCGTCACCGTCAGATCGTACGTGCCTACCGGAAGGTTGGCGATGCGATACTGGCCGGTCGCGGTCGCGGTGGTCGTCGTCGATACGCCCGTCGCCTCATTCTTCGCCACCACCGTGGCGTTGGGCACGGCGGCGCCGGTCTGATCGTAAACTGTCCCGATAAGGTCCCCGCTGATTGTTTGCGCGACAAGCGCCAAACCCAAAACGAGTAAGGCAGCGATAACCAAAAGCAGTCTATTGCTGGTTTTCATTGTTTGTTTGAACTCCGTCTCTGAGTGAGCCTGCGGGCCCAATCTGCACGGGCGCCACCATGGTACGATTCTTCACAAAGCGATCCCCATATCGTTATCTAGCTACGTATTTCGCCGTGAGAAGCACCCTTCGACAGGCATAGGGCTATGAGAATTGGAAAGCTGGAATTCCGATTTCGAGGAGGGTTGCCTGAAGGCATACAACGGAAAGGGGAGTCCGAAGACCCCCCTTTCGAGCTATAAGCAGGTTAACGTGAACTTACTCAAATCCATCAGAAAGTGAACTTCGCCGTGAGTGTGATGCTCCGCGGATTGCTGGAGAAGACCTGCGACGGCAGCATGAACGTCGAGTTGCCGGGAATCAGGAAGTTGCGCACCGCGTTGCTTGTATAGCCAACGGACCCGACATCGCTGATGTTCGAGCCCACGTACTGCGGGTGGTTGAAGATATTGAAGAACCGGCCCTGGAACGAGAGTTTCTTCGAACCCTCCTTGTTCACGTTCAGGTTCTTCGCGAAGGTCATGTCGACGTCGTCGATCGGGCGCAGCCTCGCGGTGTTCCGCGAAGCGTTCGGAAATGTCCCCTTCGGCGCGACGATATAGCGGGCATTGGGATTCGCGGCAACGAACGCTACCACGTCGCCCTTGCTGTTCTTGAGCGGGTTCGCGACCGAACCGATGTTCGCGTTGCCGGCAGGATTCACGATCGTGCGGTCCGGCCACGCGTCGCCGTTGAGGTTGGAGTCAACTCCGCTCTGCACCGTCACCCACGTCCCGATCTCATAGGTATAGATGGGCGCGAATTCCCAGTTGCCGACAATATTTCTCATGAACCAGTTCTTGTCCCGGAACGGTGTCCAGTCGTAGAGAAGCTGGCCCGTGAAGCGCTGCCGGTGATCGAGCGCCGAATCCGACCGGTCGAGGCGGAGGTTCTGGAAGTCCTCGGGACGGCGCGGCGTGGTTACAGTCGAGAACACATCGGCGGTGGAGTCGTCGATGTTGTGGCTATAGGTGTAAGCGCCCTGGAACTGCAGACCGTTGCCGAAGCGGCGCGTGATGGTATTGGCCCATCCGTGATACGTCGAGTTGCCGATCGGCATGAAGCCGACGATGTACGAACTGTTGAAACCGGCATTCGCATACCGGGGAACGAATTGGCCTCCCGCATTGTATTGCGCCTGCAGCGCGGCCTGCGTGTTGGTCAACGAATCCAGAACCGACTGGCTCGGCGCGGTGAAAAACACCGGCAGAGCGTTGGACTGGTTCACTACCGCCTGGGCGTTCAGGCGATCCTGCACCGTAAGGAAATAGCCGCGCGTCCCCATATATCGCGATTCAAACGTATAGTTCTTCAGGAAGACGTGCTGGATGCCGATGTTCCATTGCAGCGCTTTCGGCCGCTTCTGGTCGGGAATGTAGCCGCTGGTGGCCGCCATGGCGTCCGCCCGCGTCATCGAGCCCGCCGATGCCGAAGGCGGAATGCCGCCGTTCTTCAGGAAATTGGTGCCCAGGTCGCCGCCCACGTCCACCGTGGTGGTGAACTGCGGAGGCAGAGCCAGCAGCCCGAGGTTGTCATATAGCACATCGTAGTTGATGCCGAAGCCGGCGCGGATCGAGGTGCGGCCGCTGGTTCCCGGGGAATAGGCCAGGCCGATGCGCGGCATGAAGTTCTTTCCTTGTGCCTTGGGCTGGCCAAAAGTGATCAGGCCGGGAACGTTGGAAATCGCGTTTACGGTCTGGAGTTTCTCGGTGTAGGGCAGACTCTGGATTTCGTAGCGCAGGCCGAGGTTGATCGTGAAGTTCTGCGTGATCTTCCAGTTGTCATTGGCATACGCAGCCGCCGTAATGCGGTCTCCGTAATAAATGATGTTGCCGACCGTACGCTCGCCAAGCTGGTCCGGGGTGTAGTCGAACAGGTAGTCGGAAAGGAAGCTGTACTCGTAGTCCCCGCGTGCGCGCTGCGTGAAGCTCTGCGGCGCGATCATTTTGTTGCCGTCGAATCCGAATTTCAAACTGTGCTTGCCCTTGGTCCAGATCACGTTATCGGTGAGCTGATACACGTTCTGCACACCAAACTGCGGCGCGTTGGGGTCCGGTCCGATCTGTGCGCTGATATCGAAAATCTGGATATTGGGGAACTGGTCCAGTCCGGGGAACGTGAAATTGCCGGCCGGGTAGTTATTCGAGTACCGGTTGTACCCCAGGCGGAATTCGTTGGTGATGGTCGGAGTAAACGTATGGTATTCGCTGAACGTCGCGAGGTAGTTGTTGTTCGGCACCGTCTGGAAGAACACCGGCAGCTGCGCCGCGGTGTCGATCGTCCCCTGGCGGTTCAGGACGAGCCGGAAGCGGAGATTGTCCTTTTCAGAAATGGTGTCGTCGATGGCAGCCACCGCGCGTTCCGTGTTGGTGAAGGACGGAGCGGTCACCGGCACCTGGCCAATCGGGATGCTGACGCCTGTAGAGGCCGCGCCGTAATAGCCTTGGTTCGTCGAGCTGATCAGCGGATAGGCTCCATTCGGTGTGGCAGCCGGCGCAGCGGCTGCCGGAGCGGTGCCGAGATACTTCTGAAGAATGGACAGGTTGGTCTGGTTGATGCCCGGAATCCCCGCGATTGTGCTCCAACCCCCAGCGGTGGGCGCAAATAAGGTCCCCGCCGATGCGGTGCCGCCGTTCGGTTCGTACTCGTAATTGACAAAGAAGAAGAGGCTGTTTTTCTTGATCGGGCCGCCAACGTAACCGCCGAACCGGTTGTCGTCGTACCGGGGGTGCAGCGGGAGATCGTTTACGGCATTGTAGTTGTCCGCGGCGTTCAGGTCGCGGTTCCGCAGATACTCATACAGCCCGCCGTGGAACTGGTTGCCGCCGCTCCTCACGATGGTGTTGAACTGGCCGCCGGAAGAGTGGCCAAAGTCCGCTGAGAACTGGTTCTGCAGCATCGTGAATTCGCTTACGGCGTCGTTAGGAACCGATACCAGCGGGCCGGTGACGCTGCCGCTGTTATTGTCGATGCCCTCGATCGTGAAGTTGTTGTTCCGTGGCCGCTGGCCGCCCACGGATGGACCCGTGCCCAGCCCGGTCGCGCCGCTGGAGGAGATGCCTGCGCCGAGCAACGCCAGATTCAATACTCCGTTACCATTGGCTGTGTTGGGCAGATCCGCCACTTGGACCGTCTCGAATGTGTTCTGGACCTGAGCCGTGGTCGTGTCGATCGTCGCCGCGGCGGTGGTGACCTCGACCGTCTCGACGGTCGAGCCGACCTCCAGAGTAATGTTTGTGGTAGAGATCTTGTTCAGCTCGACGGTGACGTTCTTGATCTCTTTCCGCGTGAAGCCTGTGGCGGTGATCGCGAGAGTGTAGGCACCGGCCGGAAGGTTAGAGATCCGGTAGTCCCCCGTACTGGTGGACTTCGTGGGATACACAACCCCGGTTCCCTGATTGGTGGCCACGATGTTGGCGTTGGGGACGGTCGCACCGGATTGATCGTAAACCGTGCCGGTGAGATCTCCGCTGACTGTTTGTGCAAATGCGGCGGCGCATGCTGCAACGAGCAGCACGA